>ERZ1031329.13-NODE-13-length-85369-cov-7.873561_pt1 | contig 85369 bp, 77 predicted proteins | sample MGYA00518053_ERZ1031329 | MGnify/ENA primary metagenome ERZ1031329 (study PRJEB33718, sample SAMN03159840) | human skin metagenome | collected 2014-02-25 | study: EMG produced TPA metagenomics assembly of the PRJNA266117 data set (Human skin bacterial metagenome and... | reverse complement strand
CGGGAGGTAATCTCTGGTGTTATCCATGATGCAATGACCGCCTGACCCTACCGTCTGAAAAAAAGCCTGAAAGTGCTATAAACTCGCACAGTTTCACATTTGCAGCCTGTGTTTTTCGGCCCGTAAGCTGCGCACAAGAAAGCTCCCCCGCGGGGGAGCTTTCTTGGCTGTTAGGCCTCGGCGAAGGCGGGGCGCACGGCGGGCAATGGGCGTTGTTCTTCTTTCAGCGCCCAGGCCATCACGACCGCGGAGATCACGGTGATGATTGAGGCGAAGATCGGCACAGCTGGCCAGGGGGCGCCCGGGACGGAGTCGGTCACATCCAGCAGGTAACTGAACAGGAAGAGCGCGACCAGGGCCAAGCCGATGGTGATCGATCCCGCTCGAACGCCCTTCGCGCCGGTGACGGCGCCAATCGCGGTGCCCGCCACGGTGGCCATGAGGAAGCTCAAGAAGACGCACAGGGCCGTGAGCAGAATTGTGGTGTAGTTCTGCCCAGAATCCTCGATCATGTACAGCTCCCCGTTGGTGTCCGGGAACAGGGCCGGTCCAGAGGTGACAATGAAGCTATCGAATAAGCGGTAGAAACCGGACTTGTTCTGTTCGATAACCATCGCCATGACGATGAAGGCGGTAGCCACCAGCGATGTGCCCAGGATTGCGATAATCGCGGAGCGCACCCAGCGGGCGGTGCGCACGCCGTAGTCGCGCAGGGTGACCGAGCGTCGGGCGGTGATGAGGAAGAGGATGCCCAGCGCGACGATGCCCAGCAGCGTGTTGCCGGTGCCGCTGCCCATGAGCATGCGCCCGAAGGCCGAGTACAGGATGGCCACGGCGGTAATACCGAGGAAGGTTTTCCTGTTGGTTGCGATGAAAGCTCCGGTACTCATTTCTTGCTCCTTTCGATGTAAGAGGAGGTGCTGGCGAGGTCGATGAGGGCCGTAGGGTCGAGATAGCTCACTTCAATGCCGAGGGCGCGGGCATGCGCGGCGTTAGACGGGCTGAGCGCTGCAGCCAGAATCGCCTCGCAGCGCTCGCCGAGGGTTTTCTTAGCGAGGACTGGGCCAGTCACCTGCGTCACGAGGTCCGCAGAGCCGCGCAGCACCGGATGGGTAGCGCGCAGCTTTTCGACGTCATAGGGTCCGTACGCATCCTGGTTGTGGATGACAATCAAGGTGTCCACCAGGCCGGCGAGGTCCTGAGAGTGTTGCGAGGTGACCACAATGTCGGCCGATTCGGCGGCGTCGATAAGCATGCCGCGCAGTATGGTGCGGTGGTCGACATCGAGGCCGTTGAAGGGTTCGTCGAAAAGCAATGCTTGCTTGCCCGATGCCAGGGTTGCTACGGCGATGAGCAGTTGGCGCTGGCCCAGGCTGAGTTGCTTGATGGGGGTGTCGGCGGGGAAATCGAGGAGAGACTCCGCGTGGGACACATCGAGCTGATTCCAGCCCGTGCGCAAGATGTGGAAATATTCGCGCGGGGTGGCGCCGAAAATCTGGGTGTCGGGTGCCGCCTTCGCCAGGGCAGCCGTGGGCAGTTGCGCGAGGGTGTGAAGGTAGTAGGTCTTGCCGGCACCGTTGGGGCCGATCACGCCGTAGATACTCATTTCTCCTCCTCCAACATGGCGATGATGTCGTCAAGGGTGAGGCCGAGGACGCCGGCCTCCGCTTTTAGTGGCTCGATATAGGTACGTTGAAACGCTTCACGACGCTCAGCTCGAATGCGCTCACGGGCGCCTGGAGTGACAAACATGCCGAGACCTCTTTTCTTTTCTACGAGCCCCACCATCGACAGTTCTGTCATGGCCTTGGCGGCCGTGGTGGGATTGACCTGATAGAACTCCGAGAGCTCCTTGGTTGAGGGGGCGCGATTCTCAGCCGCGAGCTCCCCGGACAGGATTAGTGATTTCAGATCCTCGGCAATCTGGATATAGATGGGCCGAGGGTCCGCCTCCTTCGCCTGCATATCCACCTCCATGGTTTACGGGTATACCACCTATGTCATAAACCTAAAGCTAAAGAAAGGGGCCCGTCAAGGCCCCATCGGAGGAATCGGAAACGATTCCACCGGACTTTTCTCGATATGACATTATGTAAACCGTGAGTGATTCTCTGCAACGCAACGATCCGAACTCCCCTACTGCCAATTCTCCGCACAACGGAGATGGCAGCACCAACCACCACGGATACGTCAACCCGCTGCGCGACCCGCAGGATAAGCGCTTGCCGCGTATTGCGGGGCCGGGTGGCATGGTGATTTTCGGAGTGACGGGCGATCTGGCCCGAAAGAAGCTCCTGCCTGCCATTTATGACCTGGCCAACCGCGGTTTGCTACCTGCCTCCTTCGCGCTAGTCGGCTACGGTCGTCGCGAATGGTCGAAGCAGGACTTTGAGGATTATGTGCGCACCGCAGTGGAACAGGGCGCCCGCACCGACTTCCGTGAGAGTGTCTGGCAGCGCCTGGCTGAGGGCATTCACTTTGTTACCGGTACCTTCACCGATGACGAGGCCTTCGATCGCCTGGCCGTGCAACTTGAGGAGCTCGATCGCTCCCGCGGCACCGCTGGCAACTGGGCCTACTACCTGTCCATTCCGCCAGCTAACTTTCCCGATGTCTGTCATCAGCTCGATCGTTCGGGGCTCGCGCAGTCGGGCGAGGATTATTGGCGTCGCGTGATTATTGAGAAGCCATTCGGCCACGACCTGACCTCCGCTCAGGAACTCAACCGGATTGTGAACTCGGTGTTCCCAGAAGACGCTGTGTTCCGCATTGACCACTACCTGGGCAAAGAAACCGTCCAAAACATTTTGGCCATGCGTTTTGCCAATCAGTTGTTCGATCCGATGTGGAATTCTCACTACATTGACCACGTTCAGATCACCATGGCCGAGGACATCGGTTTGGGTGGTCGCGCCGGTTACTATGATGGTATCGGTGCGGCTCGTGACGTGATTCAGAACCACCTACTCCAGCTGCTGGCACTGGTGGCAATGGAAGAGCCCATCGCCTTTACCCCGGAAGAGCTGCAGGCGGAAAAGATTAAGGTTCTGCGTGCCGTCGAGCCAGTGCGTCCGTTTTCGAAATACACCGCACGTGGCCAGTACACCGCGGATTGGCAGGGCAGCAACTTTGTGCCGGGGCTGCGCGATGAGGAAGGGTTCGACCCCGAGTCCACGACCGAGACCTACGCCGCTTGTACGCTCCAGATCAATTCTCGTCGTTGGGCCGGTGTCCCCTTCTACCTGCGCACCGGCAAGCGCCTCGGCCGTCGCGTCACTGAAATTGCGCTGGTCTTTAAGTCCGCACCGCACTTGCCTTTTGCGGAGACGATGACTGCCGCTCTCGGCCAGAACGCCATGGTGATTCGAGTCCAGCCAGACGAGGGTGTGCTCATGCGCTTCGGCTCGAAGGTTCCGGGCTCGGCCATGGAGGTACGCGATGTCAACATGGACTTCTCCTACTCCGAGGTGTTTACCGAGCAGTCGCCAGAGGCCTACGAGCGCCTGATTCTGGATGCGCTTCTCGACGAGGCCAGCCTCTTTCCCACCAATGAGGAAGTCGAGCTGTCCTGGAAGATTCTTGACCCCATCATCGAGTACTGGGCCAAGCGCGGTCGTCCCGAGGGGTACCCCGCAGGTTCGTGGGGGCCGTCCTCCGCTGACCACATGCTTGAGCGCGACGGTCGTGCTTGGCGACGGCCATAGGTTGCCGACCTCTCAGTTCTTAAGAATTTTCTGACAGAAAGAACACTTTCATGATTGTCAATTTGCCAGACACTGACACCGCGAGCATTGCTCGTCAGTTGGTGCAGCTTCGAGAGCAGGGCGGCATCGTTACCACGGGCCGTGTCCTTACCCTGATCGTTTTGGCCAAAAGCGAAGACGACCTGGAAAACATTATTTCCACGGTCAACTCCGTTTCCCGCGAGCACCCATCCCGTGTGCTGGTATTGGTCTCCGATGATCCGCGTTTGGACAATCGCCTCGACGCGGAACTCCGCGTCGGTGGAGATGCCGGTGCCGCTGAGATCGTCGTTATGCACATGTCCGGTGAGATTGGTCAGCACCACAGCTCTGTGGTGACTCCCCTGTTGCTGCCGGATACGCCGGTCGTGGCGTGGTGGCCGTCTGAGGCGCCTCAAGTCCCAGCGGCGACACCAATCGGCAGGATTGCCCAGCGCCGTATCACCGATTCGTTGTGTGACCCGAGTAGTAACGCTATCTACACGCGCCGTACGGGCTACACGCCTGGCGATTCCGACCTGAGCTGGTCGCGACTGACGAACTGGCGCGGTGTGTTGGCCTCGGCTTTCGACTTGCCGCCGCACTCACCGGTGACCGCCGTGTCTATCTACGGTCCACAGGAGTCGCCATCGGTGGAGGTCGCCGCCGGCTGGTTGGCAGATCGCCTGGGGCTGCCGGTCAACCGTTACTCCACCGGGGAGAAGAAGATTCCGGTGGACGAAAAGGGCCGCGCCAAGCCACCGGTGACCTCGGTCGCGTTTGAGCGTGAAAATGGCCAGACCCTGCGCATCGATATTGAAAGCGCTACCACTGCATCGGTCACCAACGGAGAAAAGCCCCCGTTCAAGGTCGCATTGTCGCGTCCAACACGCTCCGAGTGCTTGGCAGAGGAGCTGCGTCACCTCGACCACGATACTGCCTACGGACGTGCCCTGCGTGGTCTCAGCCAGATTCACACCGTAGGCATGCAGGCCCCAACGTCCACGATCACCAGCTTCGCGAACGAACCAGGAGTCTCTGACAAGTGACAACCGATAACGTCTCGAATACCGTCCCCGCCCCTCAGTTCCACCGCGCCGCCGACCAGGCCGGCATCGTCGAGGCTGCACGTCAACGCTTCATCGATGCGGTTGTCGCCGTCCAGAATGGCAACGTCTCTCCAGTCACCGATGACGGTTTTGTACGCGTCGTTCTCACCGGTGGCGGCGCGGGTACCGCCTTGCTCAGTGCGCTTGCCGACGATTCTGGAGACATCGACTGGAACCGAGTCCTGGTGTTTTTCGGAGATGAACGCTTTGTCGCTGCCGACTCGGTAGACCGTAATGCGCTGGCTGCTCGTGAGCGTCTCTTGTCCCCTGTCGGCGTGCCGGAGGAAAACATTTTCGAGTTCGCCGCTGCCGACAGCGGCGTGACTACCAGGGAGGCCGCCGAAAGCTACGAAGCTATCGTTCGCCAGAAGGCTCCAAACGGCTTTGACCTGCACCTTCTTGGTATGGGCGGAGAGGGACACATCAACTCGATTTTCCCACATACCGCAGCGCTCGCTGAGCAGGAACGCTTGGTCGTGGACGTGCATAACTGCCCGAAGCCACCACCGACCCGCATCACATTGACGATGCCGGCCATCGCCAGCTCTCAGCGTGTGTGGCTACTGGTAGCCGGTGGTGAAAAGGCCGAGGCAATCGCGGCGATTGCTCAGCAGGACGACCCAGCGCAGTGGCCGGCGGCCGGGGTCCGCGGTGCTCAAGAGACCGTTGTCTTTGTTGACGATGCTGCGGCTGCACAGCTTTAGGCTTCCGGTTCACCGCTAACAGCCCAGAAACAGCAAATTCCCGTCGATAAGCGAAATGCTATCGACGGGAATTTTTCTTACTTAAAGGCCTTCGGTGGGGCGTGCTGCGTGCGGAACCTACCAGCCGAAGGTATTGAACAGCAGCAACAGGACAATGCAGAGCAACCAGATAATCATGGTCACAATAGTGACGCGGTCAAGGTTCTTCTCCACCACAGTCGAACCGGACAGATTCGACTGCATACCGCCACCAAAGAGGCTGGACAGTCCGCCACCCTTACCCTTGTGGAGCAGGATGAACAGCGTCATCAGGATGGATGTGATGACCAGGACAATCTGAATGGCGAGGTACACGCGCACTTCCTTTTGAAACGTCGCTTCTTTAAGAACTCCAACTATACTAGCGCAATTACTCCGCTGGCTAGGTATTCCCCAGCCGCCTTTTCTAGCCGGAGTTGCGCAGTGCAGTTGCCAGACCATTCATGGTCAGCTGAATGCCCCGACGCACCTTGTCGCGGTTATCGCCAGCACGGTAGCGACGCAGCATCTCCAGCTGGATGATGTTCAGCGGCATGAGGTATGGGAAGCGCATGTCCACCGAGCGCCTGAGCAGCGGATTGTCTTCAAGCAGGTCCTTGTACCCGGTTACCTTCAGGAACATCTTCAGTGTCAGGTCGAACTCAGCCTTGATGATGCCGTAGATGCGCTCACCGTCGGCCTTATTTTCGCACAGGCTAGCGTAGGCGCGCGCCAGGTTCAGGTCAGCCTTGGACATGACCTGCGCCATGTTCGACAGCACCGAATTGAAGAACGGCCAGTCCTCGTTGAGCTGCCGGAGCTCGGCCAGGCGGGAACCGTCCTCGTCTTCACCGATCCACTCCTGCAGTGCAGAGCCGACACCAAACCAACCCGGCACCATAGAACGCTGCTGCGACCAGGACAGTACCCACGGAATTGCGCGCAGGTCAGAAATGGTCTGGGTCTGCTTGCGTGAGGTCGGACGCGAACCGATGTTCAGGCTGCCGATCTCATCGACCGGAGTCGACGAAGTGAAGAAGTCAATAAAGCCCGGGTCCTCGTGCATGAGCTTCGAGTAAGCCTCGCGAGACAGGTCGGAAATCTCCGACATGATCTCATGGGCGCGAGCTGGGTTCTTCAGGTCATCGACGTCGAGCAGAGTCGACTCGATAGTTGCCGAAACCAGCGCGGCGAGGTTCCTGCGTGCCGCTGCAGGGTGACCGTACTTAGCAGAGATAATCTCGCCCTGCTCGGTGATACGCACCGAACCCTGGACTGCACCCGACGGCTGCGCCAGGATTGCCTCGTAGGACGGTCCGCCACCACGTCCGACGGTACCTCCGCGGCCGTGGAAGAGACGCAGGCGAATGTCGTTGTCCTTCGCGGCTGCCACGATGGCGACCTCTGCGTCGTAAAGCGCCCAGTTTGCAGCGAAGTACCCGCCGTCCTTGTTGGAGTCGGAGTAGCCGAGCATGACTTCCTGCAGATCTCCGCGTGCAGAGACGTATGCGCGGTAGACCGGAATGTCCCACGCCGCACGCAGCACGTCGGCACCAGCCTGCAGGTCTTCGATGGTTTCGAACAGCGGGATGACGTCAACAGAACCGGCCGGCTGGGAGCTATTCGGGCGAATCAGTCCGACCTCTTTGAGCAGAATCATCGGCTCCAGCAGATCGGAAACCGATGTACACATCGAAATGATGCAGTGCGGTACCGCGTCGCGACCGTACTTGCGAACCGCACGAGATGCCGCACGCATAATGCCTAGCTCGCGAGCCGTAGCTTCGGAAAGATCTGCGGAAGACGAAACCAGCGGACGGGAGGACTGCAGTTCCTTGGTTAGCAGCTCGACCTTGTCAGCTTCCTTCAATCCCGCGTAGTTGTCCACCACACCAGCAGCGGAGAATAGCTCGGTGAGGATTTCCTCGTGAGAGTCCGAATTCTGACGGATATCAATCGAGTACAGGTGGAAACCAAATACCTCAACTGCATCCATCAGATCGCGCAGACGGTGATCGGCGATGAGGTCATCATGGCTGGAACGCAGTGAGTCGTCGATAATCGAGAGCTCTTCAAGCAGCTCCTCGGCGCTGTCATACGGAGTGAATTCCGACCAGTCGCCTTCGATGATGGACTCATCGAAGAAGTTCACCGCTGTTGCCGCCACGCGACCGCGGATACCGTGAACCGCACGACGGTACGGCTCATCTTCACGGTTTGGTACGTCATTGTGGCCGCGGCTGGCCAAGGCGACCAGATCGACGGTGACCTTAGTCAGGCGGTCGCTGAGACTGAGTTCGCGCTCCAACAGGTGCAGCTGCGAGAAATAGTGACGCAGGATGGTGCCCGCTGCTCTATCGGAGGCGTAGCGCAGCGTCTCCTCTGTCACGTATGGGTTGCCATCGTGGTCACCGCCAATCCACGAGCCCATACGAATCGTTGGGTTAGCCTGCAGCTTGTCGCCGCCGAGCTGACGCAAGTGCTTGACGACGTCCCGGTTAATCTGTGGCACAGCTTCCAGCAGAGAAAGCTGGTAGTAGCGAAGACCAACCTCGACCTCATCGCGAATATCCGGGCGGTTCATGCGAATCAGAGCCGTCTGCCACAGCGTCAGGATACGGCGGCGGATATCGGCATCAATCTCAGCGAGTCGGTCCGCGGTGCGTGCATTCAGCGGGGCTGCCTGAATCTCGTGGCGGCGTCGCATTGCGGCCGTGATGTGCTTCTGCACATCGAATACTGTACGACGACGAGTTTCCGTTGGGTGTGCGGTCAGAACAGGGACGACCTCAATGTGGTCCATCATTTCTGCAATGGCGCTGCCAGAAACCTTGGCGTCGCGAAGTTTCTGCCATGTTGCCTCCAGCGTGGAGTCCTGCGGCGGATCGCCAGCATCGAGAGAGGCCTCGATGCCTAGTTCTTCGTGCAGGTCCTCAGCGAGGTTAGCCAAAAGTGCGAAGTGCGTGAAAGCACGGATGACCGGGCTTGCCTCGGCCGGGTCTATGTCACGGAAGAGGCCGGCGAGTTTCTCGATATCGCCATCGCCACGATGGAGTTCGAAGGCTGCGCGGCGAGCATTTTCGACCAGGTTAAAGACTTCGTCACCCTCTTGCTCGCGGATTACCTGTCCGAGAATTCGACCCAGGTGGCGAATATCCTCCCTGAGCAAGTCCTGCTGCTTCGCGGTAGCGGTCGATGAGGATTGCTCATTGGTTGCAGTGTGCTGGTCGGTGTCACGATGTACTTGTTCGTTCATTGAGCACGTCCTTTTAAAACTGCCGGGCGTTCATTGTGGAAAGCCTCGGGAAATGTGTTGCGCTGAATTATTGCCATCCGGTGTGCCTGGGTTGAGTCCGCCTAAAGGCAATAACCCCGAATCGGTTTTATGAGAATTAATAAAACCAATCCGGGGTCGCGCATGGCGCCAATCTTATCAGTTGTTCTAAATATATACGCAGTTAGGCGTTCTGAGCGGCATCTGCAGCAAGTGCACAGAGCTTCGCGAATGCTTCACCGTCGAGCGAGGCACCACCGACGAGGCCGCCGTCGACGTCGGGCTTGCCGACGATTTCAGCGACGTTTTCGGCCTTGACGGAGCCACCGTAGAGAATGCGCATTTCCTTAGCGATGTTCTCGTCTGCAATTTCCGCAACGGTTTCGCGGATAGCTGCACAGACCTCCTGAGCGTCTGCAGCCGATGCGACCTTACCGGTGCCGATAGCCCAAACTGGCTCGTAGGCGATGACGGTCTTGGCCAGCTCAGCGTTGGTCAGGTTAGCCAGGGAACCCTTAACCTGAGAGACAACGTACTCGACGTGCTCTTCGGCCTCTCGAACCTCCAGCGGCTCGCCGACACAGACGATTGGGTTCATGCCCTCGCGCAGTGCTGCCTTGGCCTTCTTTGCGACCAGCTCGTCGTCTTCTGCGTGCATATCGCGACGCTCGGAGTGACCGACGACGACCCAGGTGCAGCCGAGCTTTGCCAGCATCGAGGAGGAAATCTCGCCGGTGTAAGCGCCGGACTCGTGGACTGAGACATCCTGAGCACCGTAGGTAACGCCGAGCTTATCGCCCTCAACCAGAGTCTGGACCGAACGAAGGTCGGTAAACGGTGGGATGACGGCGACGTCAACCTTGTCGTAGTACTCCTTCGGCAGAGCGAACGCGAGTTTCTGCACCACACCGATAGCCTCGAGATGGTTCAGGTTCATCTTCCAGTTACCAGCAATAAATGGTGTACGTGCCATAGTGGTGGAATTCACTTCCCTATCAATTAGTGGACTTTTAAGCGTTGAAAAGCCAGTGGTGGAAAAATCTTAGTCTTCCAGGACGGAGACGCCCGGCAGAGTCTTGCCCTCGAGGAACTCGAGCGAAGCGCCACCACCGGTGGAGATGTGGCTGAAACCGTCCTCGTTCAATCCCAGGGTACGTACTGCTGCTGCGGAGTCGCCGCCACCGACGACGGAGAAGCAACCGTTGTTAGTGGTGGCATCGATGATGGCCTGTGCAACCTGGCGGGTGCCAGCTGCGAAAGCCTCCATCTCGAACACGCCCATCGGGCCGTTCCAGAACACAGTCTTGGACTCAGCCAGCACCTTGCCGAATGCCTCAGCGGAAGCCGGTCCGATGTCCAGGCCCATCCAACCTTCCGGAATCTCGGTGGCGTCTACAACCTTGTTTTCAGCGTCAGCAGCGAACTTGTCGGCCACGACTACGTCGGTTGGCAGAACAATCTTGTCGCCGTAGCGGTCCAGCAGGTCCTTACAGGTGTCAATCATTTCTTCCTGCAGCAGGGATGCGCCAACGGCGTAGCCCTTGGCAGCCAGGAAGGTGAAGCACATGCCACCGCCGATGACCAGGGAGTCAACCTTCGGCGCGAGAGCCTCAATAACGCCCAGTTTGTCGGAAACCTTGGAACCGCCGAGCACGACGGTGTACGGCTTTTCCGGAGTCTCTGCAACCTTGCGCAGAACCTCAAGCTCAGCCTGAACCAGGTTGCCGGCGTAGTGCGGCAGCTTCTTCGCAACGTCGAAGACGGAAGCCTGGGCGCGGTGAACAACACCGAAACCGTCAGAGACAAATGCTCCGTCCGGAACAAGTGCAGCCAGCTCGGCTGCGAACTCGGCGCGTTCTGTCTCGTCCTTGGAGGTCTCGCGCGGATCGAAGCGGACGTTCTCCAACAGAAGTACATCGCCCTCGGTCAGGCCATTAGCGCGCTCGTGCGCGTCCTCACCGGAGACATCACCGGCGAGCGCGACATACTGCTCCAGGCGCTCAGAGAGAGCTTCAGCGACCGGGGCCAGGGAGAACTCAGACTTAACCTCTCCCTTCGGGCGACCCAGGTGAGCCATAACAACGACCTTGGCGCCGGCGTCGACAAGAGCGGACAGAGTGGGCAGCGAAGCATCGATTCGGCCCGGATCGGTGATTACGCCGTCCTTCAACGGAACGTTAAAGTCGGAGCGGACGAGGACGTAACGGCCTTCAATACCTTCGTTGATCAGGTCTTTGACAGTCTTAACAGTCATCTCAATGAAATCCTTGTGAAAGTGTGTAAAAAACGGGCCGTGGGTGGCGTGCCCTACTCAGGCACAACCACCCCGGCCCGTTCGGGGTCTGGGATTAACCAGGTGTGTTATTAGAGGCGCTCACCGACGTAGACAGCCAGGTCGACGAGGCGGTTGGAGTAGCCCCACTCGTTGTCGTACCAGGAGACAACCTTGACCTGATCGCCGATGACCTTGGTCAGCGGTGCGTCGAAGATCGAGGAACGCGGGTCGCCCTCGATGTCCTTGGAAACGATTGGGTCCTCGTTGTAGCCCAAAACACCCTTGAGCTCGCCCTCAGCAGCTTCCTTGATGGCAGCGTTGACGGACTCGACGGTGACCTCGTTCTTAGCAGTGAAGGTCAAGTCGGTGACAGAGCCGGTCGGGGTCGGAACACGCAGTGCGTAGCCGTCCAGCAGGCCCTTGAGCTGCGGCAGAACCAGAGCAACTGCCTTTGCAGCGCCGGTGGAGGTCGGAACAATGTTCAGAGCAGCAGCGCGAGCGCGACGCAGGTCCTTGTGCGGAGCGTCGTGCAGGCGCTGGTCACCGGTGTAGGCGTGGATGGTGGTCATGAGACCGCGCTCGATGCCGAACTTGTCGTCCAGGACCTTAGCCATCGGAGCCAGGCAGTTGGTGGTGCAAGAAGCGTTCGAAATGATGTTGTGCTTCTCCGGGTCGTAGTCAGTGTGGTTGACGCCGACAACGAAGGTTGCGTCTTCGTTCTTAGCCGGAGCGGAGATGATTACCTTCTTGGCGCCAGCCTCGATGTGAGCCTTGGCAGCGTTGGCATCGGTGAAGAAACCGGTGGACTCAATGACGATGTCGACCTTGTGCTCGCCCCACGGTAGGTTCTTCGGGTCGCGCTCAGCGTATGCGGCGATGCGCTTGCCGTTGACGGTGAGGGACTCATCGTCGTAGGTGACCTCTGCGTCAAGCTTGCCCATGATGGAGTCGTACTTGAGCAGGTGAGCCAGGGTCTTGTTATCAGTGAGGTCGTTTACAGCAACGACTTCTAGGTCAGCGCTCGCAGCGAGCAGGGAGCGGAAGAAGTTGCGGCCAATGCGACCAAAACCGTTAATACCTACACGAACCGTCACAATAATCTCCTTAATGGATTGGCGAATCGATGCCACTTGTCAGGGCGCTGATTGCGCTCCAACAGGTTCACTACAGAAGTGTACGTTGGGTTTTTCATTCGCGCAGCGATGCTTTGGCGCGAAAATCCCAAATAAACGGAGATTTATCCAAATTTCCGTACCTGACTAGGCATAACAGGTGCTTTACTCGTCAACTTCTTTGTCAAAAAGTTCGTCTGTAACGACTGCAGTTGTGGGGGGAATTCCGAGTTCGTTTGCTCTTTTGTCCGCCATAGAGAGCAAACGCCGGATGCGTCCTGCGACTGCGTCTTTGGTCATTGGCGGATTGGCTAGCTGTCCAAGTTCTTCCAATGATGCCTGCTTGTGCTCGATGCGCAGCTGTCCTGCAGACACCAAGTGGTCTGGTACATCGTCGCCGAGAATCTCTAGAGCGCGTTCTACTCGTGCTGCCGCAATGACGGCCGCACGAGCTGAGCGCCGCAGGTTGGCATCGTCGAAGTTTGCCAAGCGGGTGGCTGTCGCTCGCACTTCACGACGCATTCGCTGTTCTTCCCATTGCAGGCGAGTAGTCTGGGCTCCCATTCGCGTGAGGAGCGCACCAATCGCATCGCCCTCCCGGATGATTACTCGATCGCCACTGCGGGACTTATTTTCCTTACTCTTAGCCGTAATTCCGAGCCTACGAGCACATCCCACCAATGCGAGTGCCGCTTCAGCAGAAGGAGCAGTGACTTCCAAAGCTGAGGAACGCCCCGGCTCGGTGAGTGAACCATGTGCCAAAAATGCACCCCGCCATGCAGCTTCCTGATCAATCTTCTGCCCCATGATCAGCTTGCGTGGTAGCCCACGTACGGGACGTCCTGCAGAGTCAATCAGGCCAGTTTGCCTAACGACGAGTTCCGCGCCATCGGTTACCCGTACGATGTACTTCGAGGTCTTTCGCAACCCACCGGGAGACAAGACATTGAGGCTGGCTTTGACATCGTAGAGTTCGGCCAGCATGGAGCGCAGGCGGCGTGCGACAGCGCCGGAATCCAACTCAGCCTCCAGCACAATCGAACCTGCCACCAGGTGGAGTCCTCCCGCGAAGCGGAACAGGGTCGCAATCTCCGCTGCCTGAGCGCTTTCCTGCGAAACTGACACGCGGGCTAGTTCGTCTTTGACCTTCGCCGTCAATGCCACGATGCTGTCCATCCTCATTTCATGTGTACGAGCTGGGTTTGGGCCTGGCTAATTTAGATTTAATTAACCCCATTTGAGCTCTAGCAATAAACCTCAAGGATAGTATCCTGAACCAATCGAGTGGCAATTAGCTGATTGCCTGCTGCATCCCCGCAGGAGAATGCAGAAATACCCTCGATTGGCCGGACGCTTTAGAGGAACTGACGAAGTGCAGTAGCTAGCTTCTCCGGCGAATGCCGACCCGTCAGAGCTCCGTGGTCGTCCACTTCTTGCACATCGGCGAAAACAACTTTCGCGTCGAGGCTGTTCGCCGCTCGCTGCAGGTATTCCCGTTCGGTATCCGCGAGCGGCGTGTTGTCGTCGACAAGCACGTAATTGAGCTTCAAGTTAGGTGCATGCTGCGTGAGCATATGGATGTGCCGTTCGGAAGAAAAACCGGCGGTCTCCCCCGGCTCGGCGACCAGATTAAGCACCATGACGGTTGTGGCATTGGTTTCTTGCAGAGCGTCCCGCAACCCGGGCACCTGAAGATGTGGCAGAACCGAAGTGAACCACGAACCCGGACCCAGCGTCACCAAATCAGCATTGAGGATAGCTTCAATGGCCTCCTCGGATGCCGGCGGCGCCTCAGGAATCAGCCGGATTCGACGCACCTGACCAGGCGTGGTGGCCACTGCGACCTGGCCACGGACTTGGCGCACGACGCGGGCATCCTGCTCCAGGCCAACGACTTCGGCCTCAATCTCTAACGGGATTGGCGACATAGGCACGACGCGACCTTGGATTTGCAGCAGCCGGCCAATTTCGTCAAGCGCGTCGACTTCATTTCCCATCACACTGGTGAGGCCAGCGATGATTAGATTCCCAATTGCATGCCCTGCGAGTGCGCCAGTTCCGCCAAAGCGGTGCTGCAGTGTCTTTTCCCACAGATCGCCTTTTTCCGTATCTGCGGAAAGCGCGGCGAGCGCCATGCGAAGGTCTCCAGGGGGAATCTGCCCCAGCTCACGACGAAGGCGACCGGAGGATCCTCCATCGTCGGCAACTGTGACCACCGCTGTGACATGGTCCGCAACTTGACGGTCAGCTCTCAGCGTGGCAAATAGACCATGACCGCCACCCAGACTGGTAATTGATGTCAATTTCTACACCTCCACGAAAACCGCTAATTGCGGTCAATATCGCGGTGGACGACGTTGACGTTGATCCCGGAAACTCCCTCGAGCTTCTTAGCCAGCGCCTCCGACATGGCCACACTTCGGTGATGGCCTCCGGTGCATCCCACAGCGATAGTCATAAAACCCTTGCCCTCACGGCGGTAACCGGGCAAAACCAATTCAATCAAGTTTGTGACGTTGTCCAAGAACCCCTGAGACTCCGGTTGGGACAGTACGTAGTCGGCCACTGCTTTGTTGGTACCGCGGCCCGCACGCAGCTCAGGTACCCAATAGGGGTTGGGGAGAAAACGGACGTCGAAAAGCATGTCGGCATCGCGCGGTGCACCGTGCTTAAACCCAAAGGACTCGATGGTAATCTGTTGAATCTTGCTAGCGGTATCCGACAGCTGATGCTCTAACTCACGGCGCAAATCGTGCACACTCATGTCAGAGGTATCCACTACTAAATCCGACATGCCCTTTATGGGCAGCAGCATCTGACGTTCAGCTGCAATACCCTGTGAAAGCGTGCCATTTTCCTGCAGAGGATGGGTGCGGCGGACTGAGTCGTAGCGGGCGATGAGGGTGTCGTCCTTGGCATCAAAGAAGATGACATAGGGCTGGCGCCCCTCATTGCGGAGTCCGTCGAGCACCTCCCCCAAACTGCCCGCGAATGCGCGCGAGCGAACGTCGGTGACGATAGCGAGGCGCTCTACTGGAGAGTCCGCCTCAAACGACAACTCGACCATGCGCATAATCAACTCCGGGGGCAGGTTGTCTGCGACATACCAGCCCATCTCCTCCAAGACGCTGGCGGCCGTATTGCGTCCGGAACCGGACATGCCGGTAATCAGCACAAGTGACTTTTCAGCCTGAGGGGAATAACCCGAAGTAATCATGCCAATACTCTAATACAATTTCGGCCGACCGCTCTCGGTTTTACTAGTGGAAGTAAACCCTCTAGCACTGTTTCAAGTGCGGTTTTAGCCACTTGTTTACCTACTTCTACGCCTATTCTCCGGTACCGACATCCGATTTTGGTTCTGAGGATTTTTCGTCTGGGTGGAGGTAATCGTAGACAGTTTTCGCGAGCGTCGGCCCGAAACCAGCCACCTCTTCGATCTGCTCGACGCTGGCCTTTTTCAGCGCCGCAACGGAGCCAAAGTGTTTGACCAACTCACTGCGGCGTGCTGGTCCCAGCCCCTTAATGCCATCGAGTACCGAAGAGCGCATGCGCTTAGAGCGCTGCTGGCGGTGATAAGTAATGGCAAAGCGGTGCGCCTCATCACGAATTCGTTGGATAAGGTACATCGCTTCCGAATTGCGCGGCAGAATGAGTGGCTCATCATCGTCGGGAATCCACAGCTCTTCTAAGCGCTTGGCAATACCCACGAGCGTCACATCGGTGACCTCGAGTTCATCGAGGACTGCCTGAGCGGCTGCGACCTGCGGTGCACCACCGTCGACAATGAACAACTGTGGCGGGTAGGCAAACTTGCGACTACTCCTCGACTGCTCATCGACGGCATCAGTCGTCTCTTCGACGAACATTTCGCTGGCATCATCGGGCATGGCGAGCTTGTCCTCGTTATGGCGCAGAAAACGACGGCGCACCACCTCAGCGATGGAGCCGACGTCGTCGGAGCGACCGTCACCCGCTGCATCCTTAATCCGGTAGCGGCGATAGTCGGACTTCTTGGGCAGTCCATCTTCGAAGACCACCAACGAGGCCACCACATCCGTGCCCTGAATATGCGAGATGTCAGTGCATTCGATACGCAGCGGCGCTTCATCCATAAACAGCGCGTCCTGAAGTTCGGAGAGAGCCTGCGATCGAGTAGTTAGATCTCCACTTCGCTTTAGTTTGTGCTGGCGCAGCGCTTCAGCTGCATTTTTCTGCACGGTCTCCATGAGCGTACGCTTGTCACCGCGCTGTGGGACGCGAATATCCACATTGGTGCCACGAATATCGGCCAAAAATGCAGCAACCTCGTCAAGATCGTCGGGCGTGGCCTGGACGAGAATTTCGCGTGGCACAACCTGAGCGGCAGTAGTGGATTCATCGCCGTCGACATCCGCGTGCTTGGCGGCATCGCCATAGAACTGTGTCAGGAACTGCGTTAGCAGCCCACCCAAGCTGGGGTCAGTCTCTCCCTCTCGAAACTCTGTAGTCGCGTATTCGCCGGACTTCTCCACTACCCAGCCGCGCTGACCGTAAATACGTCCTGCCCGAACGTGGAAAATCTGCACAGCCGCTTCCAGCTCGTCCGTTGCTAGCGCAATAAAGTCGGCATCGGCGGCGTCGGAAAGCACGACTGACTGCCTCTCCATGACCTTGTCGATGGCAGCGAGGTTGTCGCGCAGGCTCGCGGCGCGCTCGAAGTCTAACTCGCCGGCAGCTTCCTCCATTTCCTTCTTCAAACGCCTGGTGACCGGGCCCGTATTCCCAGACATGAAGCTGGTAAAACCACGGACAATTTCGCGGTGTTCCTCGGCACTGACACGGCCGACACAAGGCGCCGAGCATTTGTCGATATAGCCGAGCAAACAGGGCCGCCCCAGGGCCTGCTGCCGGTTGAAGACTCCCTTGGAACAGGTGCGGGCCGGGAAAACTCGCGTAAGCAAGTCGAGCGTTTCTCGGATAGCCCACGCGTGTGAATAGGGGCCGAAATAACGCACGCCCTTCCGGCGCGGTCCTCGGTAGAGAAAGAGCCGCGGGTACAGCTCGCCGACGCTGACGGCCAACATCGGATACGACTTATCGTCGCGGTACATCACGTTGAACCGCGGATTAAAGCGCTTAATCCAGGTGTACTCCAACTGCAGCGCTTCGACCTCATTGTGGACAACAGTCCACGTCACCTTCGAAGCGGACTGCACCATCTGGCGGGTGCGGGGATGCAGCCGAGTTAAGTCCTGGAAATAGTTAGACAGACGCGCACGGAGATTCTTCGCCTTGCCGACGTAGAGAACGCGCCCGGTTGAATCGAGAAAACGGTACACCCCCGGCTCCGTGGGAATGGTGCCGGGGGCGGGACGGTACTGTGAAGGGTCAGTCACTTACGGTGTCCTTAAAACGTGTCCTTGGGTTAGTCCTCCGGCATGAACTTGTCTTCAAGTTCACGGAACCGGCGGATGTCTTCCACGACGCGGCTGCCGTCGGCCGACTGGATTGCGAGCATCGGCACAAACTCAAAGTCTGGCAGCTCCAAGCGAGCCCAGCGGGACTTCTTTGGAAAACTCAGGCCGTAGATATCGACCCATGGGTAGAACTTTGCATTGAGCAGATTGCGGACTTCCACGCCCGTGGCATTTACGCGAACGCGAGCGCGAGTCAGCAGCAGGATTACCCCGGCGATAATCAAACCAATCATTGGGAAAGCCAGCTGGTCAATAGCGGTCACCGAAGCGCCGGTGTTACCAAAGTCCACTACGATGCCCATGAAGATATGGATAGCGAAGACTACAACTGCAGCGACAATCGCCCACAGACGCAGCTTTTGCGAGGTGATTTCCAACAGCCATTTGTCTTCACTACCGGTGTCGACGGCAGTCGAATTGCTGTGGCGTTCGGAGTTACCCATTCTTACTCAGCTCCACCTTCACGAAGAGACTTCAACACGGCGACGGTATGCAGCGCTGCGGCCATGGCCTCGCGACCTTTATTCTCCACAGCTCCCTCACCGCCGGCACGATCAATTGCCTGCTGTTCAGTGTTGCAGGTCAATACACCATTGCCAACAGGCGTCTCACAGTCCAGTGCAATCCGCGTCAGCCCCTCAGTCACCGAGTCGCAGACATAGTCGAAGTGCGGCGTACCACCCCGGATAACGCATCCCAGCGCCACCACGGCGTCGTGAGTTCGCGCGAGCTGTTGGGCTACAACGGGAATTTCTAGAGCACCGACGACAGTTACGTCAGTCACAACGGCTCCCACTTCCTCGGCCTGTGCCAGTGCTTCACGACGAAGCTGCCCGGTGATCTCCTCATTCCAATGAGAGGTGACCAGACCGACGGTCACACCAGTGGAATCTGGGACGGATACGTCAGGAAGACCTGCACCACTCATCTACTGTGCTCCTTCTGTCGAGATGCCGTGGGCCTCCATGTACTCATCCAACCAAGGAAGTTCATGACCCATGCGTTCGCGCTTTGTCAACAAGTATTTCAAGTTATCCTCGTTGACCTCAACTGGCACCGGTACCCGGCGGCTCATCTCCAGTCCATAACCACCTAGGCCGGCACGCTTGGTCGGATTGTTCGTCAGCAGGGCCATAGAGGTGACCCCAAGGTCCTGCAGAATCTGTGCACCAGTGCCGTACTCGCGTGCGTCCGACGGCAAACCGAGTGCGAGATTGGCATCAACGGTGTCAGCGCCTTCATCTTGCAGGTGGTAGGCCTGCAGCTTCGGCATCAGACCAATGCCTCGGCCTTCGTGACCGCGCATGTAGAGAACGACGCCGCGCCCTGCCTCGTGGACCATGCGCATGGAGTTGTGCAGCTGCTGACCGCAGTCGCAGCGGCGAGATCCCAATGCGTCGCCGGTGAGGCATTCGGAGTGCACACGCACGAGGACATCCTGGCCATCATTGGAGGAGACATCACCGACAACAAGTGCAACATGCTCGACCCCGTCGATAAGACTGCGGTAACCGATGGCCCGGAACTCGCCGTATTCGGTGGGTAGCTTGGTTTCAACGATGCGTTCGATCAGCTGCTCGTGGCGACGGCGATACTCGATGAGCTGCTCAATGGAGATTAGCGACAACTCGTGCTTATCGCAGAAGCGACGCAGCTCTTCCGCACGAGCCATGCCGGTGGGGTTGTCTTCGGAGACAACCTCACACAGCACGCCTGCGGGACGAAGCCCTGCAAGTCGCGCGAGATCTACCGAGGCCTCAGTGTGACCAGCGCGTACTAGAACACCGCCTTTGCGTGCGCGCAGGGGAACCACGTGCCCCGGGCGGGTAAAGTCATGTGGAGTCGACGTCGGGTCAGCCAGTGTGCGAATGGTGTTCGCCCGATCGCTGGCAGAAATGCCCGTGGTGCCCGTATTGGCATCAACCGTGACGGTGTATGCGGTGCCGCGGGCATCCTCATTCTCCGACACCATCGGCGGTAGGTTGAGTCGTTCGCAGTCTTCGGCAGTCAGCGGTGCGCAAATGTAGCCAGAGGAATAGCGAACCATAAAGGCAACAAGCTCAGGCGTGGCCTTTTCTGCTGCGAAGATGATGTCGCCTTCGTTCTCGCGATCTTCATCATCAACGACAACCACGGCCTTGCCGGCAGCGATGTCCGCAATGGCCTGCTCTACGGAATCGAACTTAATCACAGTCTTGTAGCTTATCTTTCCAACATTTTCTCGACGTACTTGGCTAGTACATCGACTTCCAAATTGACCTTGGTGCCTACCGAGGCGGAACCGATTACGGAGTCTGACAGCGTCGTCGGAATCAGACTGACCTCAAAGAACCCCTCGCCTACTGCAGAGACGGTCAACGAAGTACCATCCACGGCAATTGAGCCCTTTTCCACGACATACTTGGAGAGCTGCTCCGGCAGCGAAATCCGCACTACTTCCCAGCGCTCCCCTGGCGTGCGCGAAATAACCTCGCCGGTGCCATCGATATGTCCCTGCACGATATGGCCGCCGAGGCGTTGCCCTACTGCGGTTGCACGTTCGAGGTTGACCTTGGAACCGACCTCAACCTGGCCGAGACTCGACCTATCCAAAGTCTCTTGCATGAGATCGGCGGTAAAGAAGTCATCGCCAAACTCCACGACAGTCAAACAAACGCCGTTGACAGCAATGGAGTCACCGTGGTGCACGCCGTCAAGCACGGTGGACGCGCGAATGGTCAGAGTAATGGAATCGGCTTCGCGGTGGATTTCGCGAATTTCGCCGAGTTCCTCAACAATTCCCGTAAACATAGTGGTCAGGAAAATCCTTTACCGTTTGTTATAAATTGAAAGATTTTTACAAAATTAACTCTAGCCGGTCTACCCGCGATCTTTGCCACTGCGGAGTGCCGTGATCAAAATGTCATCCCCCAGAGTCTCGACCGCGACGGTACGAAAGCGGGAGATGTCAGTGATGGTGGTCTCGTGATTGGCCGATGTCACTGGCAGACCAGCGCCGAGAAACGCCGGGGCAATGTAGGACTCAATCGCGTCTACAGCATCGGCTTCTAAGAAAGCGCTGGCGAGCCGTGGGCCGCCTTCTACCAGCACGTCAATAAGCCCCATATCCGCCATTGTCTCCAGCGCGACTTCCACATCGTGAGTGCGGATGTGGCGGAAGTTATCGCCGCGGATATTCGCATCGGCGGCAACCTCCGAGGTGCCAATCGCGATGCGCAGAGGTTGCGTAGACAGCTCCTCACCGTCTGGTGTGCGCGCGGTCAATCGCGGATTGTCGGCGAGCACTGTTCCCGTTCCGACGACAATCGCTTGCCGACGTGCACGATCAACATGTACCCGTGCCCGCGCCTGCTCCCCCGTAATCCACTGCGAGGTGCGGTCGGTAGCGGCGGCGAAACCATCGAGCGTGCCCGCCGTCTTCAGCGTGATGTGTGGGCGCCGAGTGCGCTGCCAGTGTAACCATGGACGTAGGTAGCCAGCGGCTACTCGGTTACGCTGGAATTCTCCAATGACTTCGATGTCCTTATAGCGCAACCATTCGCTGCCGCCAGCGGCCACGGGATTAGGATCAGCGACCGCAAATATGACGCGGGAAACACCGGCTGCCGCAAGTGCCTCGGTGCACGGTGGCGTACGGCCGATATGATTGCACGGCTCGAGTGTGACCACTGCAGTACCGCCCTGAGCTCGTGCCCCCGCCATCTCCAATGCCTGCGGCTCTGCGTGTCGCCCGCCTACCGGCTCAGTTCCGGCCACACCTACCGCGATCCCTGCGGTATCGAGAATGACGCAACCAATCGGAGGATTGGGATAGGTGGTGCCTCGAACCCGCTGGCCGGCTTCTATGGCCAATGCCATAGCTTGCGCGTCAGTCAGCGGCTGTGCGGAGACGAGATCCGGAAACTGTGCCACCGTTTCTCACCGCCGTCTACTTAGTTGCAGCAGCGGTTGCCAATGCGCGCAGCTCATCGACAGCCGCGGCACGATTCTCAGCGCCGAAAACAGCCGAGCCTGCGACAAAGGCGTCGCAACCAGCGGCGGCAGCCGATTCGATGGTTTTGGCGGAGATTCCACCGTCAATCTCGATCAGAGTATCCAGACCTTCGGCATCAATGCGCTCACGCAGCTTGTCGACCTTGGCCAGCTGATCCGGCATAAAGGACTGGCCCCCGAAACCGGGTTCGACACTCATGACCAGCACCTCGTCGAATTCGGCGAGGTGATCCAGCCACGGCTCAATTGGAGTACCCGGGCGCAGTGAGAACCCGGCCTTCACGCCCTGGGAACGAATGTGGCGTGCCAGTGCGATGGCATCGTCGGCGGCTTCAACATGGAAAATAACGGAGCTCGCTCCCGCCTTAATGTAGGTGTCGACCCACTTCTCCGGGTTTTCAATCATGAGATGGACATCCAAGTACTTGTCCGTCACGGCAGCTACGGCCTCCAGCACCGGAGCGCCGAAGGACAGGTTGGGAACGAAGTGGCCATCCATGACATCGATATGTAGCCAATCTGCATTTCCTACAGCCTCAACCTCGCGGTCGAGGCGAGCGAAGTCAGCAGCGAGAATGGACGGGGCAATAATTGGTGCGCTCATAACCTCTGAGCCTAGTCGTTCTTGCGCAAAACTGAGAAGAACATCGCATCGGTCCCGTGGCGGTGTGGCCACATCTGCACAGATGGATACGGTCCGACATCAGTCATCGGCGCTACCAACTCGTGTGCATTCAGCTCAGTCACAGGCAATTCCGTCACTGCTCTATCGACTATGCCCCTGGTTTCCCGCAGATGCGGCGAACACGTGGAGTAGACGATGATGCCACCCGGCCGTGCCAAACGCACAGCCTCACTGAGCAGTTCAAACTGCAGCGTAGTCAAGGAGTTGAGATCGGACGGCGACTTCCGCCAGCGCGCTTCCGGGCGACGGCGGAGCGAGCCCAAGCCAGAGCAGGGCGCGTCTACCAAGATGCGGTCAAAGCCTGCCTCCAGCCCGGTATCGCGACCATCCGCGACGGTTACAGTCACTGGTAGCCCGGTCGTAGCCTTCTTCACCAGTTCTGCGCGAGTCGCCGATACCTCGACAGCATCGAGCTTCGCGCCCTCAATAGCTGCGATGCCGCCGATGAAAGCTGACTTACCACCGGGGCCGGAACACAGATCTAACCAGCGGCCGCTGTCTTCACGGGTAACGGGTGCCATGGTGACGGCACGCGCAATGAGCTGAGAACCCTCGTCCTGCACCGCAGCCAAGCCCTGTCGGACCGGCTCCAACTCTCCTGGGGCACCGGAGTCCAGGCGCACACAGTACGGCGACCACGGTCCCTCTTCACCGCCGGTGATCAGTGCCAATTCCTCAGCGGTGATCTCGCCCGGACGAGCGACCAAGTGCACCAGCGGGCGGGCATCGTCGGCAGCGAGTGCCTGCTGCAGCTCACCGGCTTGTGCACCGAGTGCGCGGGCAAACTCCATCGCGATCCAGCGCGGGTGGGCATGCTTCATTGCCACGTAGCCAATCGGATCGGTCGCGGGATCCGGCGCAATCTCAGCCACCCATTCGCTTTCGGTCTTCGAGGAGACCTTCCGCAAAATAGCGTTGACAAAGCCGCGCGCACCAGGTCCCGCCACCTTCGCCACTGCCCGCACCGAGGTATCGACCGCCGCGTAGGCGTCGACGCGCGTACGCAGCAGCTGGTACGTGCCCAGGCGTAGCACGTCCATCACCGGTCCAGCAATATCGTTTAACGGGCGTGACGACGATGCCTCAATCACGGCATCCAACAGGCCTTCCGCCCGCAGTGTGCCGTACGTCAGCTCCGTTGTAAAAGCAGCATCCCGCCCCTTGAGCTTGTGCGCCTTCAGCAATTTGGGCAGCAGCAGGTTTGCGTAAGCATCATTCTCGCGAACGTCGGCTAGTACCTTCAGTGCGACCTTGCGCGGCTGGTCAATGCCACCGCGATTATCCCCACCTCGGGTGTCACGGTTACGGTTGCGGTCATCGCGGTTCTGTCCGCCGCGGTTGCTGCGCTGCCGTCCGCCACCGGTGTGGCGGGGTTTGTCGTTGCCCATTTACTCGCAGACCTTTCCGCCAGGTTGGCTACCTCGCGCCCAGTCGGACGCATCCATCATCTTCTTACCCTGTGGCTGCACCTTCACCAGCTGCACATAGCCATCGGCACAACGCACGGATACCCGGTGCTTCTCCACTACCAACTCACCCGGTGTGGCGGCTGTAGCCTCCGGAGCAGCTGCCTTTCGCACCTCGTCGACCGCGGCGCTGTCCTCGTCGGAAAGCGGAGTGAGCTCTCCGACCTTCAAACGTGCGCCGTCGAGGGTCGTCCACGCACCTGGGGCAGGCGTGAACGCGCGAGCGCGGCGGTCGAGAAGATGTCGCGGCTGAGTCCAAACGATTCGGGCATCCTCCGGCCCGAACTTAGCGGCGTAGCTGACGTCCTGTTCCGGCTGAGCGGTCGGACGCAACGCACCTGCTTCGATGCCGTCCATGGTGGCGGCTAGAAGATCCGCGCCGGAGTATGCGAGGCGGGTCAAAAGGTCGTCGGCATTATCGGTCGGGCGTATCGCTTCGGTGACGGTACCGAAAACTGGTCCGGTATCCAGGCCCTTTTCAATCCGGAAGGTACTGGCACCCGTAACTTCGTCGCCAGCGGCGATAGCTGCCTGCACCGGCGCGGCACCTCGCCAAGCAGGAAGCAGTGAGAAATGCAGATTTACCCAGCCGTGCGTCGGTACATCGAGCAACTCCTCCGGCACGAGATTGCCGTAGGCGACCACCGGGATGCAGTCGGCGTTTAGTTCGCGGATCTGCTGTTGGATTTCCGCATCGCGCAGGGTCGTCGGGGTGAGAACGGGAATGTCGTGTTCCAAGGCCAGAGCCTTCACCGGCGAGGGCGAAAGCGACTTACCGCGGCCACGGCGGGCATCGGGGCGAGTGAGAACAGCAACGATCTCATGGTGGGAGTCTTCGAGTAACTTCTTTAGTGCAACGACAGCGGGTTCCGGGGTTCCGGCAAAAATCAGGCGCACAGTAAGTGGATTCCTTCCTGGTGGACCTAGTTGTTCTAGTTAATCTAGTGATGAAACTCGGGGCGCCACACCCCGGGGGCTAGGCGTAGGTGAGTTAACCGCGGTTGAGGAACCAGTCCTGCTCACGCAGAGAGCGCATCGCGGTCTTGCGCTCGTCGCCCTCGAGACGCTTCAAAAACAGCACACCGTCCAGGTGGTCGCTTTCATGCTGCACGCAGCGAGCCAGCAGATCATCAGCTTCGAAGCTCACCGGTGTGCCGTGGCGATCCTGGCCAGTAACGCGCACACGTGCTTGCCGAGTCACGGGTCCATTAATCCCCGGGATAGACAGGCATCCTTCGATTTCGTGGACAGTCTCATCGCCGATGGCTTCCCATTCCGGATTGACGATGTGCCCGCGGGTGCCATTGCAGTCGTAGACGAAGACGCGCTGCAGCACGCCAACCTGGTTTGCCGCGAGCCCGACACCCTGTTGCTCATCCATCGTGTCGAACATGTCATCAATCAGGTGCGACAGCGTCGCGTCGAAATCAGTGACGGTTTCCGCCTTGGACAGCAACACCGGATCGCCGAAAAGACGTACCTCACGAACTGCCATGAACTTAGAGCCTCCAAGAAAACTGGTGTGAATCAAGCAATAACGCGCTCATTTTAGCAGCTAGCCGAAATTAATCGGATCGACGACAACGCGCACCGGCGTCGGGTCCTTCCTAGTCGCGCGAACGACCTGTGCTGCCTTCAACGCCGCTCCCACTGCCCGTGCTTGACGACGGTCACAGCGAACCAACATCCGCTGAATAGGTGTACCCGGCTCCACGCCCGCTGGTGGTCTGGCGTTGCGGGGAAGGTCTACCGGCCCCAGAATTTCCGCGCCCGATGGAACTTCCAGGGACTCCATGAAGTTACGCAGGCCCTCTTCAGTCCCATCCACCGCTGCCACGTGAAAGGCCGGAGGCAGAGCGGCAGCTGTGCGGTCGGCTAATTCCCTGTTCGCAGCGCCTACCGCGTCCCATGCCAGAAGATCGGCCACAGTCGGGACTGCAGCATCCGCATCGATAACCACTGCCCCGCCTTGCTCCCGCCGGCGGGCAAGCGTGACAGCCCGAGACCAATGCGCATAGGCCTCTTCATGAGCGCGCAAGTCCTGCCGACCGAGCATCGCCCAAGTGTCCAGCAGCATCACTGCACCGTAGCCCTCCGGCGCATAAGGCTCGGCTCCCGGCGTGGCCACCACGACCCTCGGGCCTTCGGGAATGTCGTCAACAATGCGTTCTCCAGAGGAAGCGATGACTGGGAATGGACTGAAAATACGGCCAAACTCCTCTGCCGTACGTTCACTGCCGACCACGACTGGCCGAATCTTGGTGGAACCGCAGCTATGGCAACGGTGGTGGATGTCGATACGACCACACCACCGACAGGTCGGTGGTGCCGGGTCGTCCGGGTTATCGGACGGTGGAATTCCCAGTGGACCATTACACCAGCGACAGCGCGCAGGCGCGCCACAGGAGCGACACGACAGTGTCGGCACATATCCCTTGCGAGGTACCTGGACCAGGATCGGAAGCTCTTCGCGCAGCGCGGCCTTTGCCCGTCGAAAAGCGATGGCAGGAAGGCGTCCCCTACTGACGTCATCCGGGTCTTCGGAAGTGTCCGTCGAGGCAATCATCTCCGGCATGGACTCAGTCAGGGCGTCAGTTCGCGCGACCAGATTGTGCGCCCAACCCGAGGAGACCAGCAGCTGCACCTCGGCTGTACGGCTATACGACGCAAAGATGAGAGCGCATCCTTCCTGCGCACTACGCGTCACCAACACCTCGCGAGAGTGCACGTAGGGTGCGCGGGGATCCACGAGATTGTCATCGCCATCATCGACAATCACTGCTAAACGCAGATTCTTCAATGGCGCGTATGCTGCCGAACGCGTGCCGACGACTATGCGCCCCTGGCCGTGCAGGATATCCAGGTAGCGGCGATAGCGGGACTCGGGACCGAGGCCAGCCCCGAGAAGAGTGAGCTGACGGGCAGAAATGAGCTCGCGAAAAGCGCTCTCAAAGCGCGCCTGTGTGCGTGCGTCCGGCACAATGATGAGAACACCGCCACCATCGCGCGCGACCGAAACGCTGAGCGCAGCGAGCATGGTTGCCACCTGTTCGCCTGGAACTGGCTGCCACGCTGCGCGTGCCGGGGCGCCCTTGCGAACGGAATTGACAAAGGATTCGCCGAAGACATAGTTGCCCCAAGCGGAAAGGTCCGGATCTTCGGTGGCAAGCTTTCCCAACTCCTCCCACGTCGGGGGCATGTTCTCCCTGCGAGCACGTTCGGCCCGTGCATGACGGGTTGGGATGGCGGAGCGAATGATGTTTGAGCGCGTTGCGCCGTAATACTCCGCCAGAGAATCCACCAACCGTCGAAGCTGTGGCGGATAGACAACCTCAGAGCTGATGACATCCTTGAGATAGGACAGTTTGCCGTCGTGAGTGGGCGTGGCACAGCGCTCCAGCACCAGCGCATTGACCAACTGGCCGTGGAAGCGAATCCGCACGCGGCAACCGACGACCGCTTCCTCCGCTAGCGCGCGCGGAACCAGGTAGTCGAAGGGGCGATCTAACTGCGGCAGCCCCAAAAGCGGAAGCACCCGCGCGACTGGCAGCTTCTCAGCTGCGGCGGCGGGTGCGAAGGGGGCGTCGGTCATAGAGTCTTACTCTACTGCCCCACCCCAGGGTAATGCTGACGGGTGGTGTTTATCCCAGGCCAGCGGCTGCGCGGAGCTCTTCAACGCGGTTGAGCTGCTCCCACGGCAGGTCCAAGTCAGTTCGGCCGAAGTGACCGTAGGTGGAGGTCTGCGCATAAATCGGGCGCAGCAGGTCCAGGTCACGAATAATAGCGGCCGGACGAAGGTCGAAGACCTTGTTGATAGCCTCGCGGATGGCGTCATCCGAAACGTGACCGGTGCCGAAAGAATCGACGTAGAGGCCCACTGGGCGAGCGCGACCGATAGCGTAGGCGACCTGAATCTCGAGGCGGTCAGCCAGACCCGCAGCCACGGCATTCTTCGCAACCCAACGGGTGGCATAAGCGCCGGAGCGGTCCACCTTTGACGGGTCCTTGCCCGAGAACGCGCCGCCACCGTGACGAGCCATACCGCCGTAAGTGTCGACGATAATCTTGCGACCGGTCAGGCCGGCATCGCCCATCGGGCCACCGATAATAAACTGGCCAGAAGGGTTAACCAGCAGCTTCAATTCATCGGTGACAAAACGCTCGCGCAGGTTAGCATCGTCGAGCACCCAATCGACGACGTGAGTCTTAATCTGCTCGGTGATCCACTCCTGGGTGACATCCGGGTCGTGCTGCGTGGACACCACAACGGTGTCCAAGTACACCGGGTTATTGTCTTCGTCGTAAGCGAAGGTGACCTGAGTCTTACCATCCGGTCGAAGCGATGGGACGATCCGTTCCTTGCGTACCTGCGTCAAGCGGCGAGCCAGGCGGTGCGCCAGTGCAATCGGTAGCGGCATGTACTCCGGCGTTTCGTTGGTAGCGTAGCCGAACATCAGCCCCTGATCGCCAGCGCCCTTGAGATCTTCTGCTTCGACTTCTCCACCAGAGCTGCGTGCTTCCAGAGAAGTGTGCACACCGTCGTGGATGTCTGAGGACTGCTCACCGATCGAAATGGAGACGCCACAGGTTTTGCCGTCAAAGCCCTTTTCAGAAGAATCGAAACCGATCTCCTTCAGTCGACTCCGGACAATACCGGGGATGTCAACGTAGCTCTTCGTGCGAACCTCGCCAACAACATGGACTAAACCGGTAGTCACCACAGTCTCAACAGCGACCATCGATGCAGAATCCTGCGCGAGCATAGCGTCAAGGATGGAGTCCGAAATCGAGTCGCAAATCTTATCTGGATGCCCCTCGGTAACAGATTCACTGGAAAACAGCCGAAGATTAGAGGCCACGAGCAGTACAACTTTCTTCTAGATTATTTCCCCACCCCTGCGGTGTCGCTACGGCGTGGGTTTTCGTTTGATTCGATAATTATAGACCAAGCGGTTCAGTCGCCGTAGTAGGCACCGGCTACTCCGCTGGCTGAGGTTCCTGCCGCAGCTCGGAAACTGCATCCAAAATCGAACCGGCCACCGAGAGTTTTGAGCCCCGCGGCACGTCCCACTGCTCGCCATCGAGAGACAGCAACCATCCGACATTGTCCGTCGCACCGAAAGTTTGCCCACCCGAGACGTCGTTACACATGAGCAAATCGCAGCCCTTGCGGACAATCTTCTGCTTCGCAAGCTCGAGCGGCGTCGTCGTCTCGTCACCGGTCTCAGCCGCAAAGCCCACCATCGTCGTGGTCGCCGGAATCTCACCCGCTTTACGACGCTCCACAGTGGTAGCCAAAATATCTGGGTTTTCTACGAGCTGAATGTTGCTCAACGCGTCGTCTGCGACGCCCTTCTTCATCTTGGCCCCAGCGGTCGATGCCGGACGGAAGTCGGCGACGGCGGCGGCAAAAATGCAGACATCGGCCAGCTTGGAGTGTTCGTGCGCGGCCTCGGCCATCTCCAAAGTGGAATCAACCTTTACAACATTCGCGCCCAGCGGTGTCGGCAACTGATCCGTATGTCCTGCCACCACAGTGACCTGAGCGCCACGCTGTGCTGCCATCTCGGCTAGCGCGAAGCCCTGACGACCTGAGGAGTGGTTGCCGATAAAACGTACCGGGTCGATAGCCTCACGGGTGCCACCGGCAGTAATCATGAAGCGTACGCCCTCGAAGTCGCGGCGGAAGTGGCGTGGATTCTCGACTGCTGCCAATGCCAGTGAAACAATCTGCTCTGGCTCCGGCAGGCGACCTGGACCGGTGTCCTTACCAGTCAAACGGCCATGGGCCGGATCGAGGACAATAGTGCCATGGCGACGAAGAGTCGCGACATTATCCCGCGTAGCTGGATGGTTCCACATTTCGGTGTGCATGGCAGGGGCCAACACCACTGGGCAGGTCGCCACAAGCAAGGTTGCGGTGAGCAGGTCGTCGGCACGCCCGTGCGCGGCGCGCGCCATAAAGTCGGCAGTCGCGGGAACCACGACGACGAGGTCGGCCTCCTGCCCCACGCGGACATGCTGAACCTCATCGACTGCGTCAAAAACTGTAGTCGACACCGGGTTCCCCGACAGCGCCTCGAAAGTAGCTGCACCTACAAAGTTCAATGCGGACTCAGTGGGAACGACACGAACATCGTGACCAAGTTCCTTGAAGCCTCGAACAACGTGTGCGGCCTTATATGCAGCGATGCCGCCGGCAACCCCGACGACAACCTTTAAACATTCGGATACGTCAGCATTACCGGCGGCATGCATACAGATATCTCCCCTTAAGGAAATGCTCTAGCCCTCAGTGTGGTCCAACAGACCAGCGTTGATTTCACGAAGAGCGATGGACAGAGGCTTCTCAGCGACCCCCGGAGTAACCAGCGGGCCAACGTACTCCAGCATGCCTTCGTCAATCTGCTGGTAGTAGTCATTAATCTGGCGTGCACGCTTGGCAGCGAAGATAGCCAGAGCGTACTTCGAAGAAGCCTTACCAAGCAGCTCATCGATCGGCGGGTTGGTAATACCAATTGGCGGGTCGAACACTGCCTCGGTGGCGGTATTTTCCTGGGTCACGAGAAATCTTTCCTCAATAGAACGTGAGTTACTGGGGTGACAATAAAAATCGTCATAGCAATAGAAACACCATTGCTCGAAAGCGATTTCTACTATCTATGATGTGGAGTCGCCCTGTTACTTGCCAGTAGTCAGCGCCCGAGCGATGGCCGCCACAGCATCATCGACGTTGTCGTTGACAACAACCTCATCGAATTCGTGCTGAGCATCCATTTCCACTCGTGCGGTTTCCAGGCGACGCTTGACTTGCGCCTCGGTTTCCGTGCCACGACCAGTGAGCCTGCTGACGAGAATTTCCCAGCTTGGCGGAGCCAAGAACAGCAGGTGAGCATTGGGCGCTACCTTACGGATGGAGCGGGCTCCCGCCAGATCCACCTCAACGAGTACTGGACGCCCCTCGGCGAGAGCTTTATCCACCGGGCCGCGCGGCGTACCAGAACGCTGCAGACCACCGTGGATTTCAGCCCACTCGAGCATCTCTCCTGCATCAATATGCTGTTGGAACTTCTCCGGGGTCACGAAGAAATAGTCGCGGCCATCGACCTCCCCCGGCCGTGCGGCGCGGGTGGTCATGGAAACGCTGAAGTACAGTCCGGGAACCTCGGCACGAAGCCGACTGACAACAGTGGATTTTCCTACACCGGCAGGGCCGGCGAGGATTACCAACTGACCGTTTTCATTCCCGGCCACTGCGACTAGTCCTCCACTGCGTAGCCGAAGCGCTCCAGCAGAGCGCGACGCTGACGGTCACCCAGGCCACGCAGGCGGCGGGTCTGAGCGATCTCCAGGTCATTCATGATGTCCTGCGCCTTGACCTTGCCGACCTTCGGCAGAGCCTCGAGCAGAGCGGAGACCTTCATCTTGCCGATGATCTCGTTCTCGTCAGCCTGCTTGAGAACCTCTGGCAGATCGATAGCGCCACGCTTCAGCTTGTCCTTGAGCTCTGCGCGTACCTTGCGGGCCTGAGCTGCCTTCTCGAGTGCTGCTGCACGCTGCTCCGGGGTCAACTGCGGAAGGGCCACGTGTTCCTCCGTAAAAATAGATTGGTTAGCTTCTTATTTACTTGCACGAGCCTCGCGTCCACCAAAGGCAGGCAACGACACCGTGCTTAACGATTGGAGACCGTACCGCACTTACCGGTTGTTGAGGCAAATGCTGACGGGGTGTCGATAAAAATGACACCAGGGCTTTATCCGCCCCACCTTTCGGTCGTGGTCAACCAACTCCGGCGATTGTAGCACCGTTTGCCCAGGAGAATGGAAATTGACCACGGTTTTTGTACGAAATCTCCTAGGAATTGTCAGAGTAACTTGCCTATACCTACGCCACCGCCATCCAAGGCTCATTAGGAAAATCCCGGCAGCTAGGTACGGAAGAGCCCGCAGGGGCACCTGTTCTATGAGGTGTCCCCGCGGGCGTCTGACAATTCGCCGATCTGCTGCTAGCTCTCGGAGAGGAACGGAGCTGCAGCTTCAATCGTTGCGCGCCGCAGCGCAGCAGGATCAGGCCCAGCGGAGAGAATCGCACGCGAAATATTCGGCAGTGCAAGCCCCTTGGATTCCCCTGCCAGACGATCTACATCTGCCGGGGTTCCACCCTGAGCTCCCACACCGGGCATGAGAATGGGACCGCGCAGGTCACTGAGCACCGGAGCGTCGTCAAGCGTTGCGCCAACAACAACGCCGATGCTGCCCGCCTTTGCACCAGCGTCAATTTGGCGAGCATTAATAGCGGCTGCCTGGTTGACCATGGTCTGAGCCAGAGTCTCACCCGAAACCATCGCCTTCTGCACTGACGCACCTTCCGGATTGGACGTCGCGGCCAGCACAAACAAGCCCCGTCCGTTCTCCAACGCCAACGAAACCGCCGGATCAAGAGCACCGAACCCAAGGTACGGAGATACCGTCAGTGCGTCGGCGGCTAGCGACGAGCTATCCGACAGCCAGGCTTCGGCGTATGCAGCCATAGTCGAACCGATATCGCCACGCTTGGCATCTGCAATCGACAGCGCACCTGCGTCCTTCAGGTCCGCCAACGTCCGCTCCAAGACGGCAAAGCCCTTGGAACCGTAGGCTTCGAAGAACGCCACCTGGGGCTTGACGACGGCAACGATGTCACCAAACGCTTCGACGCATGTGGTGGCAAAGCGCTCTAGGCCTTCTGCCGATCGCGGTAACTGCCAGGCATCCAGCAACCTAGGGTGCGGGTCGATTCCCACACAGAGCCGGCCGCGCTCGGCGACAACCTCGCTGAGGCGATCGCCGAAACCCTTAATTGTCCGCACTGCGGATCCTTCAGCCTTCGCGGTCATGTTAGGCTTGCTCCTGAGCAACCAGCTCTGCCGGGTGGAGTTCCTGCAGAGCCTTAACGCTCATCTCACCGCCCCGCAGCGCCAGAATGCCCTGCAGTGCGGCGACAGCACCCTGAGCGGTGGTCACACAAGTTACGCCCTGGCTCACCGCAGCGGCGCGAATCTCGTATCCGTCAGAACGTGCGCCAGCGGAACCGGATGGGGTGTTGATAATGATGTCAACCTCACCGTCGCGGATCATGTCGACAATGTCGCGCTCGTCAGACGGCGCTTCGGAATCAGTCGTACGCTTTGCGACGACCTCACACTCAACACCGTTGCGGCGCAGCATGCCGGCAGTACCCTCCGTTGCCAGGATGCGGAAGCCCATATCCGCCAGCGTGAGAATCGGGAATACCAGAGTGCGCTTATCGCGGTTGGCCAGCGAGACGAAGATTGTGCCCTCGGTCGGCAGCTCACCGAAACCGGCCAGCTCTCCCTTGGCGAAAGCGGCACCAAAGTTGTCGGCCAGACCCATGACTTCACCGGTGGACTTCATCTCCGGGCTCAGCAGGCTGTCGAGAGCGCGGCCCTCAAAGTCGCGGAAGCGGTTGAACGGCAGGACGGCTTCCTTAACCGCAATCGGAGCGTCAGCGGGCAGAGAACCGCCGTCGAAGTTGGACGGAAGCATGCCCTCTTCGCGCAGTTCCGCGATTGTAGTACCCATCATGACACGGGATGCGGCCTTAGCCAGCGGAACCGAGGTTGCCTTGGAGACAAACGGTACGGTACGAGATGCACGCGGGTTGGCCTCGATGACGTAGAGGGTCTCGTCCTTGAGTGCGTACTGAACGTTCATCAGGCCTTTCACACCGATGCCGTGTGCCAGTGCCTTGGTGGATTCACGCACCTTGTCGATGATGCTTCCGGACAGAGTCATCGGAGGCAGCGCACACGCGGAGTCACCGGAGTGAATACCGGCTTCCTCGATGTGCTCCATGACGCCGCCGAGGTAGACCTCTTCTCCATCACACAGTGCATCAACATCGATTTCGATGGCGCTGTCCAGGAAGCGGTCAACCAGTACCGGGTGCTCATTGGACAGCTCGGTAGCGCGGTTGATGTAGTCCTCCAGGGTGGCCTCATCGTAGACGATTTCCATGCCACGGCCACCGAGGACGTAGGACGGACGGACCAGCACCGGGTAACCGATGCCAGCGGCAACCTGGCGAGCTTCTGCGAAGGAGGTGGCGGTACCGAACTCCGGCGCCGGCAGGTTGGCCTCAGCCAGGACCTCGCCGAACTCACCACGGTCCTCAGCCAGATCGATTGCCTCCGGGCTGGTGCCGACAATCGGAACACCTGCGGCCTGCAGACGCTCAGCCAGGCCCAGCGGAGTCTGGCCACCGAGCTGAACAATGACGCCTGCGACCTTTCCAGACTGGCTCTCAGCGTGGTAGACCTCAAGGACATCCTCGAAGGTCAACGGCTCAAAGTAGAGACGGTCTGCGGTGTCATAGTCGGTGGAGACGGTTTCCGGGTTGCAGTTGACCATGACGGTCTCGTAGCCAACGCGGGAGAGCTCGAGGGCCGCGTGAACACAGGAGTAGTCGAACTCAATGCCCTGGCCGATGCGGTTCGGACCGGAACCGAGGATGATCACCTTTTCCTTCTCGGTCTGCGGAGCGACCTCGGACTCAGCAGCCGGGTCCAGCTCGTATGCCGAGTAGTGGTACGGAGTCTGTGCTTCGAACTCGGCGGAGCAGGTATCGACTGTCTTGAATACCGGGTGGATGTTCAGACGCCAGCGCAGTTCGCGCACGCCGTCTTCTCCGGCCAACTCCGGACGCAGAGCAGCAATCTGGGCGTCGGAGAGACCCCAGTACTTAGCTTCGCGAAGCAGATCGGAGGTCACCACCGGAGCGTCGATAAGCTCCTTGCGGATATCCTGCAGGTTTTCCATCTCGGCGATAAACCACGGATCTAGGCCAGAAGCTTCGTGGATCTGCTCAATGGAAGCACCCAAACGCTGAGCCAGCTCAACGTCGTAGATGCGGCCTTCAGTCGGACGCTTCAGGTCCTCAAGGACAGCGTTGACATCGTTTGCGCGTTCACCTGCGAAGTCCTCATCCGGAACGGTCCAGAAACCAGCTGGCTTGTTCTCCAGCGAGCGCATGACCTTACCGAGCGCGCCGATGTAGTTGCGGCCGATAGCCATGGCCTCACCGACGGACTTCATGGTGGTGGTCAGCGTGTCGTCAGCACCAGGGAACTTCTCGAAAGCAAAGCGTGGAGCCTTGACAATCACGTAGTCCTGCACCGGCTCAAACGCAGCCGGGGTTTCACCGGTGATGTCGTTGGTGATCTCATCGAGGGTGTAGCCGATAGCCAGCTTGGCAGCAATCTTTGCAATCGGGAAACCAGTTGCCTTGGAAGCAAGCGCCGAGGAGCGGGAGACGCGCGGGTTCATCTCAATGGTGATGATGCGGCCGTCATTTGGATTGATGGCGAACTGGATGTTACAGCCACCGGTGTCAACGCCGACCTCGCGCAGGATTGCGATGCCCTGGTCACGCATAGTCTGGAACTCGCGGTCGGTCAGAGTCATAGACGGAGCGACAGTCACCGAGTCACCAGTGTGGACACCGAGGGCATCAACGTTTTCAATGGAGCAGACCACGACAACGTTGTCGTCGCCATCGCGCATGAGCTCGAGCTCAAATTCCTTCCAACCGAGGATGGACTCCTCAATCAGAACATTGGCCTCGGGCGATGCGGCTAGGCCGCCACCTGCAATACGGTCGAGGTCTTCCTGGTTGAAAGCCAGACCGGAGCCCAGACCACCCATGGTGAACGAGGGGCGAACAACGACCGGAAGACCGAGCTCTGCGACAGTCTCATGGACTTCTTCCATGTTGTGGCAGACGCGGGAGCGAGCGGACTCGCCACCAATTTTGGCGACGATGTCCTTGAACATCTGGCGATCCTCACCGCGCTGAATGGCCGGAATATCAGCACCAATCAGCTCGACGTTGTACTTCTCCAGAATGCCCTCGCGGTCCAGCTGAATAGCTGCGTTCAGTGCAGTCTGGCCACCGAGAGTTGCCAGGACAGCGTCAATCGGGTTGCCCTCTGCAGCTTCCTTGGCCAGGATCTTTTCGATGTACTTGGTTTCAATCGGCTCGATGTAGGTGGAGTCTGCGAACTCCGGGTCAGTCATAATCGTTGCCGGGTTAGAGTTAACCAGCGTGACTCGCAGGCCCTCTTTGCGCAGCACGCGGCAAGCCTGGGTGCCGGAGTAATCGAACTCGCAGGCCTGACCGATAACAATCGGGCCGGAGCCGATAACCAGTACGTGGTTGATGTCTGTACGACGTGGCATGGTGTTAGGTCCCTTAGCCCTTTCCTACTTGTTCGAGTTTCCGGTTGCGGACTTGTTGAAATCGACCTTCTGGATCAGCTCCAGGAAGTCATCGAAGAGAGAGTGCGCATCGTGCGGGCCGGCTGCGGACTCTGGGTGGTACTGCACAGAAAAGGCCATGCCATTCTTCAGTGCGACACCTTCAACGACATCGTCGTTAAGGCAAGTGTGCGTAACCTCTGCCTCGCCCCACGGAGTATCGAAACTCTCGCCGGCCTTGCCTTCAAGTGCGAAGCCGTGGTTCTGAGCGGTGATAAAGATACGGCCAGTGCGGTGGTCCTTCACCGGAACATTGACGCCGCGGTGGCCGAAGACCAGCTTGTAGGTGTTCAGGCCGAGTGCGCGGCCAAGAATCTGGTTACCGAAGCAGATACCGAATAGCGGCATGCCGTCATCGAGTGCAGCCTTGGCGACCGCAACCATCTCATCAGCAGTTGCCGGGTCACCCGGGCCGTTGGACAAGAAGACGCCGTCCGGCTGGTATTCCTTCTTAATATCTTCGTACGGAGTGTTAGCCGGAACAACTACGACTTCCAGGCCACGCTTAGCCAGCTCACGCGGGGTGTTGGACTTGATGCCCAGGTCGTAGGCCACAACACGTGCCTTCTTCTCCCCCTGTGCTTCCAAAACATAGGCCTCATCGGTGCTGACCTCGCGAGCCAGATCCGCGCCCTTCATCGCAGGCTGAGCGCGAACGATTTCCACCAGCTTATCGACGGGTTGCTGTGCGTCCTCACCAGAGAAAATTCCAGCGGCAATCGAGCCATTGTCGCGCAAATGGCGAACCAGCGCGCGGGTATCAATCTGGCGGATACCGATGATGCCCTGTGCCTTCAGCTCAACTTCCAAGCTGCGCTCGGAGCGCCAGTTGGAGGGAATACGCGATAGATCGCGGATAATAAAGCCAGCTGCCCAAATCTTGTTTCCGCGGGACTCATAGTCCTCATCGTTCCAACCGGTGTTGCCAATCTGTGGTGCGGTAGCCACAATCAGCTGGCGGTGGTAGGACGGGTCCGTCAGAGTTTCCTGGTAGCCCGTCATAGCAGTGGTAAAAACTGCCTCACCCAGGGTCGTACCGGTGGCGCCGAAACCGCGTCCGCGGAACACTCGGCCATCTGCCAATACCAGGACTGCCGCTGTAGCGGCCGCGGCCTGCGACTCGTTGCTCACGTTATTGCCTTTCAGTTGGGTAGCGTGCGGGGAATTTACATTAATCATACGGGACGCATGTGAGTTTTTATGCGTTGACATGAATATTATCCAGCGACCTCTCCGTTAAGAGCGGTGACCTTACCGCGCAGCACGGTAGCTGCCACGGACACGGCCATCTCCATTTCCTCATAAGGAGTGTTCTCGGACTTCGACGCCAGGTCTTCGCCGCGGACCGTCCACTTTTTGCCCGGGTCAACAACGGTCAGGTTGGCAGGCTCACCGACAGCGATTGGTCGGCCGTGCCCTGGCAGCTTCACAATTTGAGCAGGACGCTCACTCATGACCTTGGCCAGCCAGCGCCAATCACAATCGCCCTTCAAAACGAACTCTTCGGCGATGATTGGCATCGAGGTCTCCAGCCCCAGCATGCCCGGCTTGGCGTGCTCGAACTCGCAGCATTTTTCTTCAGAGCCGTGCGGAGCGTGGTCGGTAGCGACACAGTCAATAATCCCGTCAATCAGAGCCTGACGCAGAGCCAGGGTGTCGCGCTGCTCACGCAGCGGCGGGTTGACGCGGTAGACGCCGTCGTAGGTCTCCAACTTCTCGTCGGTGAGAATTAGGTGATGCGGGGTAACCTCCGCAGTCAGGGGGATGTCGTGCTCCTTAGCCCACTTGACCAGTTCAACGGTGCCCTCAGTGGAAGCGTGGCAGATGTGCATGCGTCCGCCGTAGTCGCGAGCCATGATGGCATCTCGGGCCACGATGGACTCCTCGGCTACGCGCGGCCACCCTGTCAGGCCCAGACGTGCGGCGGTCGCACCTTCGTGGGCCGATGCATCTGCGGTCAGACGCGGATCTTCACAGTGCTGCGCCAGCAATACGTCTTCGCCGCGGGCGTATTCAATCGCACGGCGCATAATCAGCGGATTGTCGACGCACTTACCGTCATCGGAGAACATGCGTACCTTCGCCTGCGAGTCTGCCATCATGCCGAACTCGGTCAGTGTCTCGCCCTTCAGTCCCTTAGTGATGGAGCCGACCGGGTGAACGTCGCAGAGGTTCAGCGCCTGGCCCTTGAGCCATACCGACTCAGCAATCGAGGGGTCGTCGGTCACCGGCGCGGTATTGGCCATAGTGAACACTGCGGTGAACCCACCACGTGCTGCGGCAGCGGAACCAGTGGCCAGGGTCTCCGTATCTTCACGGCCCGGCTCGCGCAGGTGCACATGGATGTCAACCAGACCTGGCAGAAGAACGAGGGAGTCGAACTCCAGGACCTCTACCCCGTCCTCGGCCGTGAGGTTTTCGCCAATCTCAGCGATAACGCCATCTTCAATCAAGACGTCAACATCTTCGCCTTCACCGTAGGGACGCACACCCTTCAGCAGCAGTTGTCCCCGTGCAGGTGCTGCCAATGGTCCTACCTCGGGGTACGAGGCTTCGTCATATTCATTGCGATTCGACATTTATGCCTGCCCTTCCAAGTTGGCGGAAACGCCTGAGGTCAGCAGTGTGAAAAGAACTGCCATGCGGACGTGGACACCGTTGGCTACCTGCTGCAGCACAGCAGTGCGCGGCAGATCAGCGACGGCATCGTTAATTTCCATGCCACGAAGCATCGGACCTGGGTGCATCACAATGCAGTCGTCGCGAAGCATCTTCTCACGAGCCTTCGACAGCCCGTAGCGAGTGGCGTATTCGCGATGGGATGGGAAGAAACCTCCGTTCATGCGCTCCTGCTGAACGCGGAGCATCATCACGGCATCAGCATCTCGGATCTCGTCTTCCATGCGGTAGGCAACACGCACCGGCCAGGTCTCGATGCCAAACGGCAGCAACGTCGGTGGGGCGACGAAGACGACGTCGGCGCCGAGCTTGCTCAGGAGATCGGCGTTAGAGCGGGCGACGCGAGAATGCAGGATATCGCCAACGATGACGACCTTGCGCCCCTCAATTCCACCGAGGCGCTGACGCAACGTCACCGCGTCCAGGAGAGCCTGCGTCGGGTGCTGGTGCTTTCCGTCACCCGCGTTGATGATCGATGGGCCGTTGCCGAATTCCTCAGTCCACTTGGCGATTAGCTGTGCCGCTCCCGACGATGGGTGCCTAACGACGATGGCATCGCCGCCGATAGCATCCAAAGTCAGCGCGGTGTCTTTCAGACTCTCGCCCTTCTTCACAGAGGAAGAGGAAGCTGAGATATTAATAACATCGGCACTCATCCACTTACCCGCAGTCTCAAAAGATGAGCGGGTACGCGTGGAGTTCTCGTAAAAGAGGTTGTAAATAGTGCGGCCGCGCAGGGTCGGCAGCTTCTTAATTTCCCGACCGCGGATGACCTCCTTGAAACGATCGGCCTCATCCATCAGGCCGACAATTTCATCCTTGGTCAAATCCGCAATGCTAATCAGGTGTTTCACTGTTCCTCCGCCCTGGTGAGAATAACCGCGTCGCGGCCGTCAAGTGCCTCGACCAGCACGTCGACGTCTTCATCGCGGGAAGTTGGCAGATTCTTACCGACATAATCGGCGCGAATTGGTAGTTGACGATGACCACGATCGACCAGCACTGCAAGCTGGATTACTCGCGGGCGACCGATGTCAGCAATAGCGTCGAGTGCGGCACGAATGGTGCGACCTGAGAAAAGGACATCGTCTACGAGAACAACGGTGGTGCCGTCAATTCCGGAGTTCGGAATATTCGTGGGCTGCAGGGCGCGGTGCGGGCCCTTGCGCAAGTCATCCCTGTACAGGGTGATATCGAGCGATCCAGTTTCCGGACGTATGCCGGAGAACTGTTCAATCAAATCGGCTAGCTTTTCCGCCAGCGGTACGCCACCAGATGGAATGCCGAGGAGAACTACGCGCCCAGCATTGGGGCTATCCAGCGCAGTTTTTTCAATAATTTGGTGCGCGATGCGCGCGATGGTACGTGCAACTTCGTCTGCATTGAGCAGCTCGGTTGTTTGCGGCGTTCCTTCGCTCATCGTGACCTCCTTCCCCGCCTCTCAGTGCGGTCCGTTAAAGGATGTCTTGATTGTGGATATTTGATTATCAGTTTGCATGACCCGCAACTACGGTCACGGTGCAAACTTCCGCTGTCCAGAATAGCACCCACACTTAAATTGCCTCTAAATGCAACAAAACTCCAAGCCCCCAAAAAGGGACTTGGAGTTTCAGACAATCCGCGAGAACCGACTGCGATCGGCGCGCAGTGATCCCGCCGCTTTGACCGGCTAGGACCCGTTCTCGCTCTTAGCCACGTCTTCAGCCACCAGCTTGGCAATATCGCTCATGTCCAGGCCGGTAATCTTAGCCATCTCATCGGAGTCGGCCAGCGCCTTGTCAGCTTCCTCATTTTCGGCAGCCTGTGCCTGGATAGCCTCATCGAACTGGGACTCGCCCACCGAAGTGCTCACAGCTACAGCTGCCAGGCGTGCCTGGTCGGCAATCTTTGCTTCAGCATCGAGTACTGCGTTGATGTACGGTGCCGCCACATCAGTGGAGTATTCCGATGCCAGCTCAACGCCTTCCACCACGGCCACACGCGGCGGCACGTCGGAGTTGTAGAACAGCTCCCAGGTGGAAAGACGCAAAATAGCACGGTCGACTGCCGGTAGGCGACGCAGCGGCCACTCCTCCGTCAGGTACGAAGAAATCGTAGAGTCGATACCGATGATCTCCGCAGCTACACCGCGCACAATCTGCTCGGTGTACTCCGCAATTGGATTCACATCCAAATCGGGATTACGGACCATTTCCAGCCGCTCTTCAAGAAGCTTGACGACGTCGACGCCTCGCTGCTCGGCCTCAAAAAGCAGATCCACCGCACGACGGCGCGCACGGTAGCGCGCGCCGTGGCGCTTGTAGTTAGGCTCGCGAACTTTCGCGGACTCCTGCGCATCCGAGGTGTCGACGGACTTGTGATCCTTTTCAGTCATGGATGTGTATGTATCGCTCTCAACAAAAGGGTGAACTAGATGAGGGAATTAGTGGTTGACGCGGGACAGGTAGGAACCGTCACGGGTGTCGACCTTCAGAACGTCGCCGGTTTCGATGAACAGCGGCACCTGAATCTCAGCGCCAGTCTCCAAAGTTGCCGGCTTGGTGCCACCGGTGGAGCGGTCGCCCTGCAGACCCGGGTCGGTCTGCTCAACCTTCAGTTCGACCGAAACAGGCATTTCAGCGAAAAGAACGTTGCCCTCATAGAAGGACACCTGGCAGGTGGTTTCCGGAAGCAGGAACTTAGCGCCCTCCGGCATCTGAGCATCCAGGATGGAAATCTGGTCGTAGGTCTTGTCGTCCATGAAGACGTATCCTTCACCGTCGTGGTACAGGTACGTCATGTCGCGGCGGTCGACGGTAGCAGTCTCAATCTTGACGCCAGCGTTGAAAGTCTTGTCAACAACCTTGCCGGTCAGAACGTCCTTCAGCTTGGTGCGGACGAATGCCGGACCCTTACCTGGCTTGACGTGCTGGAACTCCACGATCTGCTGAAGCTTGTTGTCGTGCTTGATAACTAGACCGTTTTTAAAATCTGCGGTGGTAGCCAACTAAACTCTCCTGAAATTGTTAAAAAGCTCTCTGACGAAACCACGATACTCCGTATCTCATCGAGAGAAAAATAAAACGCCGTGATGTTAGGCTCGCGGTTTCGGCAGCTGCGTAATAATTTCCGGCTCGGTGTCAGTGATAATCAACGTATCTTCGATGCGCACACCGCCGAACCCCGGAACATAAATACCAGGCTCGATGGTCAACGTCATGCCAGCTGCCAACTTCCCCTTGCCGGTGCGAGCGGCAAATGGAGCCTCATGCACCTCAATACCGATTCCGTGGCCTGTGGAATGGACGAAGTGCTCCCCATAACCAGCCTGTTCAATAATGTCCCGGCATGCTGCGTCAACAGCCACAACATCAGCCCCTGGCACGGCCGCTTTTACGCCGGCCAGCTGTGCTTCCAGCACGACATTGTAAATCTCTCGGGCTTTCTCGTCTGCGAACTCCACACCGGCAACAATCGCGCCGGCCAGATCCGACGACGTACTGTTCGGATCGTTTTCGCTTGACGACGTTCCCGTCTCACCGGCAAAGAGGGTACGTGTCATATCGGAGTTGTAGCCCCCGGCAAAGGCACCAAAGTCAATAGTGACCAGGTCACCTGCCTCGATTACGCGATCTTCCGCTCCGTGATGTGGCTTGGCGGAATTCGGGCCGCTTGCGACAATCGTGTCGAAGCTAGGCCGATCGGCACCATGCATGCGCATCCGGTACTCCAACTCTGCGGCGACTTCGCGCTCCTTGCGGCCGGCGACCACGATGCCGTCGTGAAGCAAGTCCTCGAATGCGCGGACCGCGATGTCGGCGACGTGGCGTAGAGCGACGAGTTCCGTATCGGACTTGATTTCCCGCAGTTTAGAGACGACGCCCGTAGTCGATACCAGCTCGAGTGCCTGTGGACGGGCATCCTCTAGCTCTTGGTAAGCGGCCATGGTGAGGAACTCAGATTCAACACCAAGACGCGAGATATCCAACTTTCGGGCTTGACCGACGAGTGCCACGCCGGTGTTGCGGGCGGTGAGTAACTCCACGTCCGGTGCCTGCTTGCCAGCCTGAACCGTATAGCGGCCGTCGGTGGAAAGCAGCGCTTCCCCACTGGCCGCAACAATCAAACCAGCATTCGAGCCGTGGAAACCCGTAAGCCAACCAACATGCGTCGGATCGACTGTGAGGAAACCGTCGCAGTCGTAGTCGGACAATGCGTCGATAAGAGCGACTTGGCGGGCGGCGTAGTTCGTGGAGATTTCTGTCATAGTGTCGTACTCACCCTTCTCAGTGCCATGGAATAGCCATCAGTTCCACATCCGACGATAACGCCCGCGGCAAGCGCCGAAAGATACGAGTGGTGCCGAAACTCCTCCCGGGCGTGAATGTTTGAAATATGAACCTCGTGGAAGCCCGCGCCGTCGGCGATCTCGGCAAGCGCGTCACGTAGGGCGACGGAGGTGTGTGTCAACCCTCCTGGATTGATAATTACTGGCCAACCGTAATCGGCAGCTTCGTGAACCCACTCGATGAGTTGACCTTCATAGTTGGATTGGCGGCAATCCACTACGACGCCAAGCTCCTTGGCTAGGGTGCGAAGTTCAGATTCGACATCGGCCAAAGTAGTGGCACCGTAAATTTCTGGCTGACGCTTGCCCAGACGATCGAGGTTCGGGCCGTTCAAAACAAGCACGGTCGGAATCGACGTTGTGGCATCCGTTGCTGCGCGAAGAGAGGTCATTAGCGGGTTGACTCCTCAGATGCGGCCTGCCCATTGTTGCAGAGCAGTTCGTATGCACGCTCGAGGTCATCCATGCCCGGACCTTCAAGACGGGCTGTTTCACCGGGGCGTTCCAGAATAACGAATCGGATCGCACCATCGCGGTTCTTTTTATCCCTGGTCATAGCATCGTAGAGCTCGGTAAAACGACCTACCTGGTAGGTCGTTGGCAGCCCAATGGACTCTAGGATGCGACGGTGGCGGTCTACGAGTTCCTGATTAATATGTCCGGTGATCTTGGCCAGCTCGGCGACATAAACCATGCCTACAGCTACGGCGTGGCCATGGCGCCAGCGGTAGTTTTCAAAGTGCTCAACGGCATGACCGAAAGTGTGGCCATAGTTCAGGATCTCGCGGAGGCCAGATTCCTTCAAATCCTCAGCGACAACGCGTGCCTTGACAGCAATTGCGCGCTCGACCAGTTCTGGCAAGTCACCGTCAACATCTAGGCAGGCCTGCGGGTTTGTCTCGTAAAGATCGAGAATCTTCGTGTCCGCGATAAATCCAGCCTTGATGATCTCTGCCGAGCCCGCAATCAGTTCAGCCTTCGGCAAGGTGCGCAGGACATCCAGGTCACAGAACACCGCGGCAGGCTCGTGGAAGGCGCCGACCAGGTTCTTTCCGGCTGCAGTGTTGATACCGGTCTTACCACCGACAGCTGCGTCGACCATGCCGAGCAGCGTTGTCGGGACTTGGATAACCTTCACTCCACGCATCCACGCGGCGGCGACGAATCCACCGAAATCTGTGGCTGCACCGCCGCCAATCGCGATTACCGCGTCACGCCGGCCCAGACCGCGTTCACCAAAAGTGTCCCAAACTGTTTCAGCAACTGTGAGCGTCTTACCCTCCTCCGCATCTGGAATCTGGATGCTGAAGGCATCGACTCCCTTGTCCGCCAGTGCCTTGATGACACCGAAGCTCAGCTCTTGAACGCTCCCCTGGTGAATCACCGCAACCTGGGAGGCAAAGGTAGCGGCCTCCGCAATTTGCTCGGTGAGTCCATGCCCCATGGTCACCGTGTACGGGGATGGGCCTTCAACACGGATTGTGCGGGTTGAGTTCATTGTCAGTCCCTAGTCGTTAGCGTAAGAAATGTATGGAGTTGCTGGTTATGCGGCAGTGATTAGCTACCGCCATTTAATAGTCGCCAGTTAAGCCTCGTCGCAGGTTTCATCGAGGTAGCTGAGGATCTCGGCTACAACGCGCTGCGGGGAACGCTCGTCGGAACGCACCTTGAAAGTGGCTGCATCTTCGTAGAAAGCTCGGCGAGCCTCATAGAGTGCGCGGTAACGAGCCTCTGGGTCAGCCGCCTGGAGTACCGGGCGCGAATTGTTACCCGCGGTACGGCGGACGCCCTCTGCAACGCTGATCTCGAGGTAGACGACGTTATGGTCTGCCAGCAGGTCACGGGTCGCCTGCGAAATCACGGCACCACCGCCAAGTGAGACGATCCCGTCGTGGGTCAGAGCCTCCGCCACGACTTGTTCCTCGATGCGGCGGAATTCCGGCTCTCCCAGCTCGGAAAAGACTTCACCACAAGTCTTGCCCATGCGCTGTTCAATCATCTCATCGGTATCGGTGAGTCTCGTGCTCAATGCACGAGACAGTCGACGACCGATGGTGGACTTTCCTGATCCGGGCGGTCCGACAAGGACAATAGTAGGAACGGACATTCCCCTCGTTTTACCCTTCTTCGTGTGCGCGACAGTGGCGCTATTTCCAATTAAGGCGACGTCGAGTCTGCTCCAAGTAGCCCTCAACGTTACGCTTGGTTTCCTCCAGGCTATCGCCGCCGAACTTCTCCATTACTGCACGCGCCAGTACTAGCGCGACCATTGCCTCTGCGACAACACCACCGGCCGGGACCGCGCAGACATCAGAGCGCTGGTGGATTGCGGTAGCTGCATCGCCGCTGGCCATATCAACGGTCTTCAGCGCACGCGGAACGGTCGAAATTGGCTTCATCGCAGCACGTACAACGAGAGGTTGAGCATTAGTCATGCCACCCTCCAGGCCACCGGCGCGGTTAGTTTCACGATCCACGCCGTCGTCGGTACGCACCATTTCATCATGGGCCTCGGTGCCACGGCGACGGGCTTCCTCAAAACCGTCGCCGATCTCCACGCCCTTGACGGACTGAATTCCCATCAAGGCACCTGCAAGCTGCGAATCCAGACGGGCATCACCGGAAATGTGCGATCCCAGGCCCACAGGCAGACCGTGGACAACGACCTCGACGATGCCGCCGAGAGTGTCGCCCTGCTTCTTGGCGGCCTTGATTTCGTCAATCATCGACTCCTCCGCAGCTGCGGAGAATGCACGCACTGGCGACTCGTCAATCTTGTCCTGATCGGCGAAGGTCGGCAGTGGTCCCTCGTAGGGCTCGGAACGACCGATGGAAATAACGTGGCTGACAACTTCCACACCGAGAGTCTCACACAGAATTGAGCGTGCCACAACCGATGCCGCCACACGTGCTGCAGTCTCACGAGCCGATGAACGCTCCAGGATGTTTCGAGCATCGGTGTGGTTGTACTTCAGCATGCCGTTGAAATCGGCATGCCCCGGGCGCGGGCGGGTTAAGGTGGCGCCACGAGCTGTATCCAGAACAGCTGGGTCAACTGGATCCGCGCTCATGACCTCAGTCCACTTGGGCCATTCGGAGTTGCCGACCATTATGCCAATCGGCGATCCCAGCGTCTCACCATGTCGAATGCCAGTCAGCAGCGTGACCTCATCAGCCTCAAACTTCATTCGCGCCCCGCGACCATAACCGAGGCGGCGGCGTGCGAGGTGGCGTGATACGTCATCTGTAGTCAGGGGAAGTCCGGCTGGCGCACCTTCTACGAGAGCGATAAGCGCTTTGCCGTGAGATTCACCCGCGGTAGTCCAACGAAGCATAGGTATCATAATGTCACGTTTGCCGTACTTCTTGTGCATTTGGGGGCATACAAGTTTCAAATATGCCCCATTTTATCGCCCCTGGTCTACCGCTTCAGGGGACTTGTAGGTGCCCTCCGCTTATCCCCCACACAATGGCAGTTGCTGCAAGCATCGCAGGCCCATGAGGAACGCTCGCCGGCACACGCGCGGTTTTTGCTTTACGACGGTCACCCCAGCCCCGCTTTCCCGCCGTGACTACTGCGATGAGGAGAGTGAGTCCCGCAGCCGACAGAATTGCCACTGCAATCCAGATTGCTGCCGCCACCGGCTCGCCCGATACCAGACCGACACCGCCACCGAGAATTGCTGCGAGCTTCACATCTCCAGCCCCCATAGAGCGTGGGTTGATTATGAAGACTGCTACATAGAGGCCAAACCAGAGGCCAATTCCTGTTCCTATGGCTGCGACTGCACTGGCGAGATCGTCAGCCAAGGTGCCCTTTTGCTGGAGCACCATTCCAGTGATCACTATCAGACCCGCTACCCCTAGCATCAACCACCAGTTCGGCAGTCTTCGCCGGGTCACATCCAACCAGCAGCCAGTACCGCCCCAGCCGAGAACAAGCAACACGACTAGGTAATAGAAAACCCGGTCGAGGTAGACCGGGTCAATCCTGTGCTGTCCAATCGGAGACAGCCCTATCTCAGTTACGCCCCACCCCATAACTTTGGGATTGTAACGGGTGTGAGTTAGTTCGGCAGCGCTGCACGCATCGCCTCGACATCGGGAGTGCGCCCAGTGAACTGCTCAAACTGTCCTACCGCTTGATGTAGCAACATGGACAGTCCACCGACCGCCTGTGTTCCTCCGCGTTCGGCTGCTTTCACAAGTGGGGTTGGCCAGGGATTGTAAATGACATCGAGAATCTTCGGTGCTCGAGCGAGGTAGCCAGCAACCGATTCAATTGCGGCTGACGGCACCGTAGAGACCAGTACGTCGGCATTGCCAGCAATATCTGCCAGGTTTGGAACATCAAAAGTCACCCAAACAAATTCCATCCCCAGCGCGGCAGCTAGCGGTTCAATGTCATATGCGCGCTTGGAGCGCGCTACTACAGTCACATGATTGACACCCAGCTGCGACAGCGCCCAAAGTGCCGGTCGTGCCGTGCCACCGGCACCAACGACAATGGCGCGACCACGTGGTGCGTTCGTGCAGTCAATCTCGCGCAGTGCTCCCAATACGCCGTCACCATCAGTGTTGTCGGCAAACCAGCCCGAATCACGACGGACCAGGGTGTTCGCCGAACCAATTAGCCGTGCGCGCTCACTGACTTCATCGGCGAAGTCCAGCGCGGCAAACTTGCCGGGCATCGTGACGGAAAACCCCTGGAAACTGGGGTCTGCGCCACCAACGACGTCGGCAAGCTCTTCGGCGTTGCAGCGAATGCGGTCATAGTGCCAGTCATTCATCCCCGCAGCGCGGTAACCGGCGTTGTGAATAGCCGGCGAGTACGAGTGCTCAATCGGATCTCCCAGCACGGCTGCGCGATGAGTTATAGGCATAGGAGTTCTACCTCTTAGCGGTTCGAATCCAGCACGCCATTGCTGCGTGACTCGTCAATAGCGGCCTCGTGCTCTTCGAAGGTCGTGCTAAAGACGGTATTCCCTTCCTGGTCCACCGTGACAAAGTACAGCCAGGTGCCGTCAGCCGGATTTTCCATGGCACGAATCGCCTCGATGGAGGGCGAAGCAATAGGGGTTTCCGGCAGCCCCTCCTTGGCGTAGGTGTTCCATGCGGTCTTTCGCGCGCGGTCCTCATCCGTGGTTGCGATTTCCTGATCCGGCAGATCGTAGTTGACTGTCGAGTCGAACTGCAGCTGCATCGGCTCGTCCAGACGGTTCAGAATAACGCGAGCGACCTTGTCGAAGTCACCATCTGGCGACTCCATCTGGATCAGAGAAGCTGCGGTAATCAGCTCGTATGGAGACAGACCAACCATGTCCGCCGAAGCCGTGAGCCCTGTGTCCTCATAGTTCTTCACCGATTCCTTGACCAATTTTGCCAGCATCTGTTCGGGTGTCTGCTGCGGGTCAAGGTGATGAATACCCGGCGTAATGAGTCCCTCAAGACGACGAGGGTCGTTGCCACGCGCAGCTACCGCGTCCCGTGCCCATTCTGGAACACCGAGCGCGGCCAAATCAGCCTCGCCAGCAGCACGTTCGAGATCGGCCTTGGACACACAGTCATTGTCCTCAACGCAAGTGGCCTCTGAAATAAGCGAGAAAATTCCCTTACGCACATCCGATGAGGACACAATGCGGGTATCGGCGAAACGGGCGCCAGTCGGAATGTCAACGGTACCGACCTGATTTTCGACATCCAGAAGAGCCTCGACGGTCTCGTCGGCCTTCATCCGCTGGTGGAGTCGGTAGAAACCTGGCTGCAATTCACTTGAATGGGAGTTTTCATTCGCGGCCTGGATGAATGCACGGGAAGACTTGACGACGCCGCTTTCCACCAATTGGTTGGACAAATCAGTAAGTGACGTGCCTTCACTGACCTCAACAATCGTCATTGGCCCCTCGGCTTTGCCGTCGTAATCGTCTACAATGCCCCCACGATTCCAGACGAGGCCAATCACTCCGAGGACTAACACGCATAACAGGACAGAAGTCACATTGATTGCCACTGCCGTTTGGCGGTGACGAACCCGCGGCTTTGTCCCACCACTGCGAGCACCAGCGCGGTCTCGGTCGTCACCGCCGCTACCAGTGCGGCGCGCAGTTTGCGCGTCTTTACTCATCAATAATCTCCTCGAACGCAGCTCACTCTCCCATCGGTATCAGCCCGGAGTCTTCCCATTTGGGTGCGACACGCGACTAATAACGACTGGTGCGACATAGCTTTACGACGAAGTCGTAGCACTAGGTTGCATTGTAGGTGTGAATCGCCACTTCAACTTTTCAAATCCCATGCACGCAAAAACGTGCTCAGGTATTACACACTTAATAATTGCGCAAAGGCGGGTGAATTGTCACCTTTCGGTAACTTTTGTGTGCCCCTAGTCGGTATTCTCGTCCAAAGATTTTGCCCGCCTGTCCAACCAGGATTGTAGAATTTCTACTGCCGCAGCCTGGTCAATAATCTTCCGCCCGGACTTAACATCAATACCTGCTGCGTGCAGCCGTGATTGGGCCATTACCGTCGTCATCCGCTCGTCGGCGTAATGCACTACGACTCGGTCACCGAGTCGGCGCTGCAGCCGGAATCCAACGTCAGTAGCTTTCCGCGCAGACGTCCCGAACGTGCCGTCGAGCATAAGGGGCATGCCGACAACAATCTCGACGACCTCAAGTTCAGTGGCAAGTTCCACGAGCCGGTCAATATCCGGCCCGTCAGGATCTTTTCGCCCCGTCGCTCGAGTGACTGTTTCAACCGGGGTCGCCAGGATACAGTCGGGGTCAGAGACTGCGACACCAACGCGGACATCGCCGACGTCGATTCCGAGTCGCCGACCCCGACCGGGATCATCCTGACCGGGGGTATCAATGCGGGGCTTAGCCATTGTTTACTGCTCTTCCGATAGCACAGCCGTTAATTGACTACTTGGACAGTTCGGCCTCAACAGCGGCCAATGCTGCGTCGATACCGGAGGCATCAGAGCCGGAGCCCTGTGCCATTGCCGGTTTACCGCCGCCCTTGCCGCCGACTTCGGCGCCCATCAGCTTCACCAAATCGCCGGCCTTAATACCACGATTGACGGCTTCATCCGAAACCGAGGCCACAAATGGAACCTTGCCGCCAGCGTTGGAAATCAACGCAATAACGCTTGGGCGATCCGCAAGACGCTTCGCCAAGTCATTAGCCAGCGAACGGATGTCCTTCATCTCCGTACCGTCGGGAAGCTTAAGGCCGAGGTAAGTAACATCGCCGATGCTGCGAGCGGACTCCAGGTGAGATGTGGCATTGGCCAGCAGCTGTCCGGCCTTGAAATCAGCGAGCTGCTTCTCTGCAGCCTTGAGCTTCTCAGCCAGTGCTGCGATGCGGTCTGGCAGCTCAGCAGACGGAGCCTTGAATTCAGTGGCCAGTCGTTCAGCCAGGAGACGCTCGGTGGACAGGTAGCGGAAGGAATCCATACCCGAGTAGGCCTCAATACGGCGCACGCCCGACCCGACAGAGGACTCGCCCAGCACAGCTACCGGGCCAATCTGCGAGGAATGCGAAACGTGGGTACCGCCACACAGCTCAATTGAGAACGGGCCACCGACCTCGACAACGCGGACGATGTCGCCGTAGTTCTCGTTGAACAATGCCATGGCACCAGTGGCCTTGGCCTCTTCCAACGGCATCTCGGCAGTATTGACAGCCCAGTCGTTGTCGACAGCCTCATTGGTAATCTGCTCAATCTCACGGAGCTGTTCCGGTGTGAGCTGCTCACCGTACTTGAAGTCGAAACGGAGGTAACCCGGCTTATTCATGGAACCAGCCTGAGTGGCAGTATCCCCCAGTACCTGACGCAGAGCACCGTGAATCAGGTGAGTTGCAGTGTGCGCCTGACGAGCACCGTGACGCCACTGCTCGTCGACCAAAGCTTCAGCGGAGACGCCCGGGGTGAACTCACCGGCGGTGACGATGCCCTTGTGCAGCCACAGCTTCTTGCCCACCTTTTGGACATCGTTGATGTGGACCACAGCGCCGGAATCAGTCACGATACGACCACGGTCAGCCAGCTGACCTCCGGCCTCGGCATAGAGCGGAGTGCGGTCGAGGATAACCTCAATCTCATCGCCCTCTGCGGCAAACGCCTGCTTCTGGCCATCGGCAATGATGCCGAGAATCGTGGATTCGTCGGCAAGCCGATCGTAACCAGTGAAGGACGTCGGGTGTTCATCGATGAACTCGCGGTAGACGTGCAGGTCGGTGTGCGATTGCTTCTTTGCCTGGCTGTCGGCCTTTGCACGTGCACGCTGCTCAGCCATCTCGCGATCGAATTCCTCGCGGTCGATGGTCAGGCCAGCTTCTTCGGCCATCTCGATGGTCAGGTCGATTGGGAAGCCGTGGGTGTCATGCAGGGTGAAGGCATCGTGACCGGATAGAACGGTTTTACCCTCTGCCTTGGCCTTGGTGGCCGCGCGTTCAAACAGCTCTTCACCGGCGGACAGGGTCTTGGTGAAGGCCTTCTCCTCGGCGACGGCTACCCGGCGAATACGGTTCCAGTTCTCCGCGATCTCTGGGTACGACGGGGTCATGGTCTCGGCCGCGATACCAATCAGCTTCTCCAGCACTGGACCATTAGCTCCGAGCAGGCGCGCAGAGCGGATAATACGGCGCAGAAGGCGACGCAGAATATAGCCACGATCGGAGTTCGAGGGAGTGACGCCGTCGAGCATCAGCATCAAGCCGGTGCGGCTGTGGTCAGCGATGACGCGGAAACGGATGTTGTCCTGGTGGTTCGAGTTGTATTTCGAACCGGTGAGCCGCTCAGCCTCGTCGATAACCGGACGCAGCAGGTCGGTTTCGTAGACGTTGTCGACACCCTGCAGCAGGAAAGCAACACGCTCGATACCCATACCGGTATCGATGTTCTTCTTCGGCAACGGGCCAAGAATCTCGAAAGAGTCCTTGCCTGTTCCTTCGCCACGCTCATTTTCCATGAAGACGAGGTTCCAAATCTCGATGTAGCGATCCTCGTCGGCCTCTGGGCCACCATCAGCACCGTACTCCGGGCCGCGGTCGTAGAAAATCTCTGAGCACGGACCACACGGGCCAGGCACACCCATGGACCAGTAGTTGTCCGCCATACCTCGGCGCTGAATGCGCTCCTCCGGCACACCAACCTTCTCGTGCCAGATGTCATGGGCCTCATCGTCGTCGAGGAAAACCGTTACCCACAGCTTCTCAGCCGGGATGCCAAAGCCGCCGTCCTCAACAGCACCGGTCAGAAGGCTCCATGCATGAGTGATGGCACCTTCCTTGAAGTAATTTCCGAATGAGAAGTTACCCGCCATCTGGAAGAAGGTGTTGTGGCGGGTGGTGATACCCACCTCTTCAATGTCCAGTGTGCGCACGCACTTCTGAATTGAGGTCGCGGTGGAGAAGTCCGGAGTCTCATTGCCGAGGAAGTAGGGCTTGAACGGCACCATGCCGGCATTAACGAACAGCAGGTTCGGGTCATCCAAAACCAGGGAGGCACTGGGGACCTCGGTGTGTCCCGCCTTTACGAAATGCTGGATGAAGCGATTTCGAATTTCATGAGTCTGCACGGTGTTCTACTTCCTCGTTTCACGTCGAGCGTCCGAGATGTTTAATACAAAACTAGCAGTCTACCCGCTCGGTTCGAGCAACTTTAAAACCACCCCACCGGCACCCCGTAGATCCCGACCAATCTCGCCTACTTCGATTTCCGGCGGCTCCCCCGGATAATTCGGCGAATGCGTCCGAGGTACTCAGCCATGCCGTTTTCACGACCGTGATTGGATGGAACGAAATAATCAGTGCCCACCAACTGATCTGGTGGATACTGTTGGGCAACGACACCCATGGGGTCATTGTGCGGGTAGATATAGTCCACCGCGTGACCAAGGTCCTTAGCCCCGCTGTAATGTCCGTCGCGCAAATGCGGTGGAACCGGCCCGGTCTTCCCGGAACGAACATCCTTCAACGCCCCGTCGATTGCGCTTATGACCGAATTGGATTTCGGTGCCGTGGCCAAGTGAATCGTGGCCTGCGCCAGCGTCAGCCGGGCTTCCGGCATGCCTATCAAGGCAACGGCCTGCGCCGCGGCGACGGCGGTTTGCAGTGCTGTCGGGTCTGCCATGCCGATGTCTTCGCTAGCCAGAATTACGATTCGGCGGGCAATAAACCGAGGGTCTTCCCCACCCTCAATCATCCGCGCCAAGTAGTGCAGGGCAGCATCGACATCAGACCCTCGAACGGACTTAATAAACGCGCTGGTGACGTCGTAATGCTGGTCGCCATCGCGGTCATAGCGAACCACGGCCCTGTTGATCGAATTGGCAAGCGACTCAGCGGTAATCTGCTCACCATCGGCTACGGCTTCTGCGGCTGCCTCGAGGTACGTGAGGGAACGACGGGCATCACCAGCTGCCAGCGCAATGAGTTGTTTACGTGCATCGTCTGTCATACTGACGCGACCATTGAGGCCGCGCTCATCAGTAAGTGCTCGATCAATGAGCGTGCCGACGGCTTCGTCATCCAGTGGCTGCAACTGTAACAACAGTGATCGACTGAGCAGCGGGGACACCACTGAGAAGGATGGGTTTTCCGTCGTTGCCGCAACGAGAAGGACAATCCGATTTTCCACGGCACCCAACAGGGCATCCTGCTGGGTCTTAGAGAAGCGGTGCACCTCGTCGATGAAGAGCACCGTTTGAATGCCCTGATTAACGAGCGTGCGACGAGCAGTATCGATAACCGCACGCACTTCCTTCACCCCGGCATTAAGCGCGGAAAGCGCTTCAAAGTGTCGACCGGTCGCCGCGGAAATCAAACTGGCAAGGGTAGTCTTGCCAGTTCCAGGAGGGCCAAACAGAATAACGGAGGTGTCGCCGCCACCCTCGACCAGACGGCGCAACGGTGCTCCGGGTGCTAGCAGGTGGTCTTGACCAACGACTTCATCCAGGTTTCGCGGTCGCATCCGAACCGCCAACGGCGCATGTGCACCTGGGTGGAAATAGGTGTTCGCATCGGAGTTCAGGCCAGTGCTTGCTGGCCCCGCACCCCGACCTTGGCTCTTGGCCACCGCAGGACTGGCGATCGAAGGCTCGTCGAAAAGCCCTGGAGCGTCATCGGCGGAGCCGTTTGCACCGCCTGTCGGCAGCTTATTCGGATCCGCCACGTATGCCCTAGCCTTCCTCTTGCTCTAAGAAATCAATTACAGCATGCGCGAACTTTTCCAGCTCGTCGGCACGATCGTCCTCACATCTATGGGCGAACTGCGCAATGGCGCGAGCCGTGTTAGCCATGTCGCGCCGCTCCAATGCTGAGCCACCAACTTCCGGCTTCAGGTCCGTACGTCCTTCATGCCCCACCCACAGCGCTTGCTTCGGAGAACCGAAGAAGGAAACCGTTGCGGAGATGAAGAACCAACCGAGCAACGCCGCAGCAATGAACGCCATCATACGGCGGTCGCTCGTGTCGCGATACCAATGGTCACGAATCTCTTCCATCCATGCACGGACGAACACGTCGACCTCTGCCTCCGATGGGCGCTCCACGAAAACGTGCAGCGGGAAGCCTGCGACGACGCTGGCCACGTCGAAGATGACATCGCGGTAACCAGCCCACTCATAGTCGAGGAACTGAACCTTGTCCGCCAGCAGAATGTTGTCCGGGGCGAGGTCAAACGGCGTGAACGCCCTATGCGTGCCCTTCTCAATTCGACGTGCAGCATCCTCACCGAAAGAGCGCACAGCGTCGGGAACAGGAATGCCGGAGCCTTCAATAGCTCGCATACCAAAGCGAATTCCCGACACAATGCCGTGATCACGCGCCTCGAGAGCCTCACGATCGACCTTGTTCTTCACCCACATACGACGACGCAGGGTCTCAAACCCCTCTTCGCGAGTATGCGTCTGAATATGCATCCGGCCCAGCGACGCGCCGAGGCTGCGGAACGCGCGCAAACGTCGCTCTTCATCGTCACGAAAGAGTACGTCCGCAAGAGTGTCCACGACACCGACGTCGCTGAGAACCAATAGCTGCTTTGAAACATCGTAAGCAAGAAGCTGAGGCCCCGGGCGAACGTCGTCAGGCAGCGTATTGATGAACTGGTACGCCACGACTTCCCGTAAAACGGCGGGGTCGATGCCTTCAGTCATCGTAGGAATTTGCTTTACGACGACCGTGCGTTCCTGCATAAAGGGATTTGTGGCGACCCGTACGCGGACAACAAGAGCGTTTGACTGGCCTGTAAGTACTTCTGGATCCGACAACACTGGAGTGCCGCCGAATCGTGCGGAAAGCAGTGTCTCTGCATCTTTAACTACGCTGTCAACTTCTGCTGCAGCGTCGTCCGAGTACTCCATTGAATGCCCTTTCAATGAGCCAGTTTCAGTCAGGCGATACGGATGTTGCGTTGTGGCCCGTACCGCCTTGGTGAGGAGGAATTGACCCCGCTCGCGCTGCCCACGCTGGAGTGGCAGATCACATTCCTCGCAATGTGATTTCTTTGTTTACTTGCTGTCGCCTGCGTCGGCTGCTGCCTTGGCGCCGTCTGCCTTCTGCTTTGGCTTCGGCTTGAAGTCGATACCGGTCTCCTTGCGCTGCTGAGCGGTAATCGGAGTCGGGGCGTCAGTCAACGGATCAACACCGCCACCGGACTTCGGGAAGGCGATAACTTCGCGAATGGAGTCGACACCGGCCAGCAGGGAAACGATACGGTCCCAACCGAATGCGATACCACCGTGCGGCGGAGCGCCGTACTGGAAGGCGTCCAGCAGGAAGCCGAACTGCTCCTGTGCCTCTTCCTCGCCGATGCCCATAACATCGAAGACGCGCTTCTGGACATCTGGGCGGTGAATACGAATGGAGCCGCCACCAATTTCGTTGCCGTTGCAGACGATGTCGTAGGCGTAAGCCAGTGCGTTGCCCGGATCCTTGTCGAAGGTATCCATGTGCTCTGGCTTCGGCGAAGTGAAGGCGTGGTGCACAGCAGTCCACTGGGAGTGGCCCAGGGCAACGTCACCGGAAGCGGTAGCGTCGGCAGCCGGCTCGAACAACGGTGCGTCGACGACCCAGGTGAATGCCCAGTCACCTTCCTTGATCAGGCCGAGCTTCTTGGCAATCTCTCCACGAGCAGCACCCAGCAGTGCACGGGAGCTCTTAGCATCACCTGCAGCGAAGAAGATGCAGTCCCCCGGCTTCGCGCCGACGTGCGCCGCGATGCCTTCACGCTCTGCGTCAGTAATGTTCTTGGCAACCGGGCCGCCCAGAGTGCCGTCCTCCCCGACGAGGATGTAGGCCAGGCCCTTTGCGCCGCGCTGGCGGGCCCAATCCTGCCAAGCGTCGAGTTGACGACGAGGCTGCGATGCGCCACCGTCCATAACAACTGCACCTACGTAGTCGTTCTGGAAGACACGGAAAGTGGTGTCCTTGAAGAACTCAGTGCACTCCACCAGGGGAATGTCGAAGCGCAGGTCCGGCTTGTCAGAACCGTACTTCTCCATGGCCTCCTTGAAGGTCATGCGTGGAATCGGAGTCTCAACAGTGACACCGGCCTCGGCGAAGATAGCAACCAGAATCTCTTCTGCCAGCGCAATGACATCGTCCTGCTCGGCGAAGCTCATCTCAACGTCGAGCTGAGTGAACTCCGGCTGGCGGTCAGCGCGGAAGTCCTCATCGCGGTAGCAGCGGGCGATCTGGTAGTAGCGCTCCATGCCAGCGACCATGAGCAGCTGCTTGAACAGCTGAGGAGATTGCGGCAGTGCATAGAAAGTGCCCGGCTTCAAACGAGCCGGCACCACGAAGTCACGAGCGCCTTCCGGCGTAGAGCGAGTCAACGTCGGAGTCTCGATTTCGGTGAAGTCGTGGCTGTCCAGCACCTTACGTGCTGCGCGGTTGACAGCCGCACGAAGACGCATAATCTTGGCCGGGCCTTCACGGCGTAGGTCTAGGTAGCGGTACTTCAGGCGGGCTTCTTCGCCCACAGTGCCAGAAGTTCCAACATCCTCGAGCTGGAACGGCAATGCCGCCGACTCGTTGAGGATGGTCAGCTCCGTAACATTGACCTCAATTTCTCCCGATGCCAGGTTCGGGTTTTCGGAGCCCTCCGGGCGCTTCTCAACGACACCGGTGACCTGAATGCAGTACTCGCTGCGCAGGTGGTGTGCACGCTCAGCAACTTCGCTGTTGCGGAACACAACCTGGGCGTAACCGGAGCGGTCACGCATGTCGATGAAGATCACGCCACCGTGGTCACGGCGGCGTCCTACCCAACCGGTCAGGGTTACTGTGCTGCCGGCGAGGTCAGCGCGGAGGTCTCCGGCAAGATGCGTACGAAGCACTGCGAATTGGTCCTTCCAAAATTGGTGCTATAGGGATTAACGCTGTGGATAGCGGTTTCGTCCGTGTAGTCTACCTTGAAGCCATCAAGGTGAGAAGAAGACCCCGGCTATTCTGCCTATTACCGGTCATCGCCTTGGGTCTACCTCGGGCTTCATGTACTTACTTAGACATAGATCTTCGTAGGCCCTGACGTGGACTTACCTACGGACACTTTGACGCAGCGCTATTCAATGGCCTGTTTTCCGCACCTTATGCAATAGTCTTACTCCTATGACCTTCCGGAATGACTTCCAAAAGAGCTCGGCTCGTGCCGAGCGACGCTCGGGTGGTGGCCGCGCTATTGCAGTAGGCGGTGGCGGCATCGGCGGCCTTGTCCTCATTGGCCTGTACTTACTTCTCGGCGGTGACCCGGGGCAATTGGGACAGCTGACAGGTGCCCAGAACAACCAGTCCACTCAGACTGCACAGCAGTCCCCTGGTGAGGATCCCTGCAAGACCGGCGAAGATGCCAACAGCCGTATCGATTGCCGGATGGAATTTACTGGCATTTCCGTCGACCAGGTGTGGGCGGAGCAACTCCCCGCACAGGCCGGCATCGAGTACACGAACCCAGGTCTAGTCCTCTTTGAAGGCTCCACTCAGTCGGGCTGCGGCGCAGCGTCCTCGTCCACCGGCCCCTTCTACTGTCCCGCAGATCAAACGGCCTACTTCGACACGGAGTTCTTTAGCACCCTGGAGCGCATGGGCGGAGGCAACGGACCACTCGCACAGGAATATGTCGTGGCCCACGAATTCGGTCACCATATCCAAAGGTTGGAGGGTACACTCGGCCGCAGTAACTATAACGAACCGGGCCCCGATTCCGACGCTGTAAAGATTGAACTGCAGGCCGACTGCTATGCGGGTATCTGGGCTCATTACGCGGACAAGGGGCCGGACGCAATCCTCGAACCGCTTTCCGACGAGCAAGTTGCCGATGCCCTCAAAACTACGAAGGCTATTGGCGATGACACCATCCAGCAGCATTCCGGCGGTGGTGTTCAACCGGACTCCTGGACCCACGGCTCGGCTGAACAGCGTACGAAGGCATTCCTCACCGGCTACAAGTCAGGAAAGATGTCTCAGTGCGACACTCTCGAGCGCGGCGTCTACAGCTAGACTCCGCACTCAACAAATGCGTGTTTCCTAGATGCGCGACTGCAACTCCTGAACCAGCGCCTCTAGGGCCACCGCGTGCTGCTCGTGGGACTCGAGGTTCTTCAGCTGAACCTCGCCCGCGGCCAATTCAGACTCACCGAGGACCAACGCAAATTGGGCTCCAGCGCGATCGGCGCCCTTCATCGCGCCCTTCAGCCCGCGGCCACCGTAGGACATATCCGCGCGGATACCAGCTTGGCGCAGCTTATTGATCTGCACCGCCATAGCGTGAGCGGCTTCTTCACCGAGCGCAACACCATAGACATCGACGCGTCGACCATCGCTGGCCTGCTTGCCCTCGGCTTCCAATGCGAGCAGCGCACGATCCACACCCAAGCCAAAGCCAATTCCAGACAGCTCTTGGCCGCCGAGCTGCGCCATCAGCCCGTCGTAGCGACCACCGCCACCGATACCCGACTGCGCACCAAGGCCGTCGTGAACAAACTCGAAGCACGTCTTGGTGTAGTAGTCCAGTCCCCGCACCATTCGAGGATTGATGACATAGGGCACCTTCATGTCATCCAACAGTCCAGTCACAGCTTCAAAGTGACTGCGAGCGCTGTCAGAAAGGTGGTTCAGCATCAGTGGTGCGTCGGCGAGCATTTCCTGCATTTCCGGTCGCTTATCGTCGAGGACGCGCAGCGGGTTGATGTTTGCACGGTGGCGCGTTTCCTCATCCAGAGGCAGGTCAAACAAGTATTCCTGCAGCTTAGCGCGGTATTCGGGGCGACAGGTGTTGTCACCGAGGCTTGTCAGCTCAAGCCGGAATCCTTCCAGGCCGATGCCGCGGAAACATGCGTCGGCAAGCGCGATGATCTCAGCGTCCAGCGCGGGATCATCGACGCCGATTGCCTCTACGCCCACCTGCTGCAACTGACGGTAACGGCCGGCCTGCGGGCGTTCATAGCGGAAGAACGGCCCCGCGTAGGAAAGCTTGACCGGCAACTGACCGCGGTCCAGATTGTGCTCAATGACCGCGCGCATCACGCCTGCGGTACCCTCCGGGCGCAGGGTGACGGAGCGGTCGCCGCGGTCGGCGAACGTGTACATCTCCTTGGTGACGACGTCGGTCGATTCACCTACACCGCGTGCAAAAAGCCCGGTTTCCTCGAAAATTGGCAGCTCAATGTGCTCATAGCCCGCAAGTCGTGCGCGGTGCTGGAATGAGTTTCGCACCGCCTCGAATTCGCGGGAGACCGGCGGGACGTAATCCGGCACACCCTTGGGCGCGGAGAATGGCTTCAACTTCTTTGGCTTCTGGCTAGAGTTCACTCCGCTAACTCTACCTGCCGACTCTCACAACGTGTCAGCCAGGCTAGGTGAGGTTTTGCAGGAACGGGTTGGTCGCACGCTCCTCGCCTATCGACGATGCGGAGCCATGTCCCGGAAGAATCATCAGGTCATCCGCCAGCGGGAGGACCTTATCCCTCAGTGACTGCTGCATCTGCTCCGGACTACTGCCCGGCAAATCAACACGACCGATAGCCCCCTTAAAGAGGACGTCGCCACTGAAAACAATCTCGTCTTCCCCGTCAGAAGCGTGCAGCATCACGCATCCCGGAGAGTGACCCGGTGCGTGAATGACTTCGAAATTCAACCCTGCCCACTTTACTTCGTCGCCATCTTCGAAGAAGTCGGCCTTTGTATAGGCCTCCATAGCGTCCACGTTAAATAGGTGCCCGAAGGAGGAACCGCCGAGTTTCGGGTTGGCCAGCAACACATTGTCGCTTTCGTGAATTAAGACGGGGATATCCCAGAAGTCGGCGGCCTCAGCAACATCGCGGATGTGGTCGATATGGCCATGGGTCAGCAGAATTGCCTCCGGCTTCCAATTTCGCTTCTCAACCTCAGTGCGCACAACCTCAAGTGCCCCCATGCCCGGGTCAATAATCACGCACGGGGTAGCCAAATCGTCCATCTCCGGAGCGCCTGTTGCCACATAGCAGTTGGTCTGAAAAGGGCCGGCTGCAAATCCAAATATCTCCATAGCGCACATTCTATCGAGTGTCTGCTTGGCTCGAGCTGGGTTCATTTATCACGCTGTTAAGTTCCCGCTAAAACGACGGCTGATAGGTGGCGAAACTCGTAGAACTGTTCTTGGCAATTGGAACTGACGATTGGAAGCTTTTATGCAGATTACGTACTCAGCCACTATCACCTTTTTCATCGTGACAGCTGTGGGAACGGCTCTAGCAGGTTATCCGCGACTGGCCTTCATCCTTTTCATGTCAGCCGCAATAAGCCTGGGTGCGAGGAGTCTAACTCGCCGTTGTCGTAGTCGTGTTGTCAAAGGCACAGGCAGAAGTAAGAGCTGCATCACGCCGGAGAAGGTGAAGAAATACCGTCGCCAACACCCCGGTGTCGGCATCAAAGAGGCTGTCGAAGCTCTACGTGCTAAAGCGGAACGCCCTTTCCCATGCCGACTTGGCCTGTCATCTCGCAAATGAGAACCGACTCCGGGCATAATGGTCGATTGTGTACGCGACGGTGACCGACTGAGCTTTCACCTCAAACTCGGTCACTATCTATGGGCAAAACCGTCCGCTGGTGTTCCGTCACCGGCAATCGATGACTAAGAGATACGGAGAGAGACTAGTGGCCAATAATGAGCAAAGGCGCAAAGATGCGATGCGGACGCTCGAGCGCGAACTTAAGCGCCGTGCCCGTGCCGAGAAGCTGAAGCCACTGGGCGTTGTCGTTACCACCTTGGCAATCCTGCTCTTTATCGGTGGCGGAATCTACCTGCTGACCACAGCTGGCGGCGCTGACGACAATGAGGCCGCTGATGAATCCACGACTCCAGTCGAGCCGGCAGCTCTCACGGCTACTCCCGTCAGCGGTGAAAAGGTTCCGATGAAGCGCTCTTCCCCGCTTCCGGAAACCGTGACCTGTGACTACCCGGATGATGGCGAGGCATCGAAGGACATCGATAAGCCAGCTACCGACAACGTTCCCGCCACTGGCACTGTAACCATCACTCTGAAGACTAACCAGGGCGACATTCCGATGGAGCTGGACCGCGCTATTTCACCTTGCGGTGTCAATGCGATTGAGCACATGGCCAAGTCCAACTACTTCGACGACACCGTGTGCCACCGTATTACCGGTGGTGGCCTGAACGTTCTGCAGTGTGGTGACCCGACTGGTACCGGTAGCGGCGGCCCGGGATTCAAGTTCGCTGGCGAGTGGCCGGTCAAGGATTCCGGTCTGGATCAGAACACCCCGCTGGTGTACCCGAAGGGTTCTATCGCCATGGCAAACCCGAGCGACCCGGATGCCAACGGCAGCCAGTTCTTCCTCAACTGGGCAGATTCTCAGCTGCCACCGCAGTACACCGTGCTTGGCTCCATGACTGACGAGGGCACCAAGACGGTTGCGGACATTGCGAAGAATGGTATCGAGGGTGGCGGTACCTCTGACGGTAAGCCAGCTAAGGAAGTCCGTATTGAGAAGGCGGAAGTCAAGTAGCTGACTCAACTAACTGATTGAGAAATTAATCAAAAACAGGGCCAAGGTGTTTCACCTTGGCCCTGTTTTAATACCGACGCGGCCTCAATCTTTATTCACATATGGATGCGCTGCTAAACAGGCTACTGACCAGAAGTAATGCGGTAAACATCGAAGACTCCCTCGACACCACGCAAAATGTTGATGATATAGCCCATCTGCTTGGTGTCTGAGACTTCGAAGCTGAAGCGCATCACAGCTACGCGGTCATCGGAGGTATGGGAGGACGTCGACAGGATTGAGACCTTCTGATCGGAGAAGACGCGAGTAATCTCCGAGAGCAATCCGTGACGGTCAAGTGCTTCGATTTGCACCGTAACCATGAAGACCGCACCGGAGGAATCTGTTGCCCAGGAGACCTCGATAATGCGCTCGGGCTCCTGGTGCAGCTTCTCCGCATTAGTGCAGTCCGTACGGTGCACACTGACCCCACCGCCGCGGGTGACGAAGCCAAAGATGGCATCGCCTGGCACAGGCGTACAGCATTTGGCAAGCTTAGCGGCCATATCCGCGCTGCCTTCTACCAACACACCCGTGCTGTCAGCGCGGCGCGGAGTGTTGTGCACGTTCATCTTTGAAATTGGCGTGCGGGAGACCAACTGCTCTTCGGCATCGTCTGTGCTCGAGAACTGCGCCATCAGGCGGTGAGTCACATGCTGCGCTGAGACCTGTCCCTTACCGATAGCGGTATAGAGCGCATCGACATCCGCATAGTGCAGCTCGGAGGCAATCTGCTTGATGGACGCCGGAGTGAACAGGCGGTGCATCGGCAGACCGCCGCGCTGTACCTCTGCCGCCAGCGCGTCACGTCCGGCATCGAGTGCCTCCTCGCGTCGCTCCTTGGCAAACCACTGGCGAATCTTTGCCCGCGCACGGGGAGTTTTAACGAACTTCTCCCAGTCCTTGGACGGACCGGAATGGGCATCCTTGGACGTGAAGATCTCGACGCGGTCGCCAGTTTTTAGCGGTGATTCCAACGCCACCAACTTGCCGTTGACCTTGGCACCAATGCAGCGGTGGCCAACCTCAGTGTGAACCGCGTAGGCAAAGTCGACCGGCGTGGAGTCCGCGGGCAAAGTGATGACATCACCCTTAGGCGTGAACGCAAAAATTTCAGTGACTGAGAGGTCATAGCGCAGGGAGTCCAGGAATTCGTTGGGGTCCGCGGCCTCGCGCTGCCAATCCAGCAGCTGACGCATCCACGCCATCTGATCGACTTCGGCGGAATCTCCCTTATGAGAGCCTTTTGTTTCCTTGTAGCGCCAGTGTGCGGCAATGCCGTACTCAGCGTTGTAGTGCATCTCATGGGTGCGAATCTGCACTTCTAGCGGGGCCCCACCTGGACCAATGACCGTTGTGTGCAACGACTGGTAAACCCCGAAGCGCGGCGCGGAAATATAGTCCTTGAATCGCCCCGGCATGGGTTTGAACAGCGAGTGGACGGCACCCATGGCGGCGTAGCAGTCCTTGGTCGTGTCCACCAGAACTCGAAGTCCGACCAGGTCAAAAATCTCGTCGAACTCGTGGCCGCGGACAATCATCTTCTGATAAATCGACCAGTAGTGCTTCGGCCTGCCCTGTACCTCAGCAGCAATGTGAGACTCCTTCAGATCCTTCTGAATCATCTCGGAGACTTCCTGGATGTACCGGTCCCGCTGCGGCGCTCGGTCTGCGACCAAACGCACAATCTCGTCGTACTTCTTCGGGTACAAAATGGCGAAGGAGAGATCTTCCAACTCCCACTTCACGCTGGCCATTCCCAAACGATGCGCCAGGGGTGCAATCACCTCGAGGGTCTCGCGGGCCTTCTTAGCCTGCTTTTCCGGCGGCAGGAAACGCATTGTGCGCATGTTATGCAGCCGGTCAGCCACCTTGATAACCAGCACGCGCGGGTCCTGGCTCATGGCGATAATCATCTTTCGCACGGTCTCTGCCTCGGCGGCGGAGCCCAACGCAACCTTGTCCAATTTGGTCACGCCGTCGACTAGGCGTGCGACCTCTGGGCCGAAGTCCCGCTCCAGGTCCTCCAGCGTGTAGTCGGTGTCCTCGACCGTGTCATGCAGCAGCGCCGCCACCAGCGTGGTGGTATCCATACCGATCTCGGCGGCAATAGTGGCGACTGCAAGCGGGTGAGTGATGTATGGCTCGCCGGATTTCCGGTACACGCCGTCGTGAAGGCGCTCGGCGGTATCGTAGGCACGCTGAAGCACAGCCAAATCCGCGCGCGGATGCACCTGTCGATGCACCGCGACAAGGGGATCTAGCACCGGGCGAGTCTTCGTTCTGTTACCGGTAAGACTTCGCGCTAATCGAGCACCATAACGGCGTGCGGGCCCTTCAGCCATCGCTCAATCACCCCTTATTAACCACGTACAGAGGCAGATCGGCAAGCTTTTCTCGAGCTCCTAAGCCTTCGACCTCAAGCACAGTGCACAGCCCGGTTACTTCTACACCAGCTGACTCCAACAGAGCGCGGGCTGCACAAAGGGTGCCACCGGTTGCCAACACATCGTCGACAAGTACAGCTTTCTTGCCTTTCAGCTCAATCCCACTCGCCGGAATCTCCAGTGCTGCTGTGCCGTATTCCAGGTCATAGGTTTCTGTCAGCACAGGCGGTGGCAGCTTGCCCTTCTTACGAATAGCGAGCACCCCCAGTCCGAGCTTGTATGCCACCGCAGAACCCAACAGGAATCCACGCGCATCAAGACTGCCGATGACATCAGCCCCGAATTCCTCTACCTTAGCGGCAATCTCGTCCACAATCAGGTTGAACGTCGTGGCGTCGGCAAGCGCCGGCGTTAGGTCCTCGAAGAGCACGCCCTCAACTGGAAAATCGGGCACGAAGCGAATCTGGTCGGCCAATGCCTCTCGCGCGTGTGCATACGACACAGGTTTAAGCTCCTTTTCAGCAAAAAGAAAAAGTGCGGGTACCTGTCAACGATACCCGCACTATGTCCTTTTAAAGTAGTTTCACCCCAACCGCTGGGGTCCGCTACCTCCTACTGCCCCGGACGCCAGGACAGTGGCTTGTCATCATCGCCCTGGAGCTTCGGAGTAGTCACTGTTCGCTTCGGCTTGGACTGCTCTATGTCGCTTGCCGACGCGTCTTCCGCGCCCGTGCCCTCCGCGGCATCGGTGGCAGCCGACTCAGTGTTCGAGCCTTCCCCAGCAGATACCTTTGCCCGAGCGGCCAGCACCGCTTCATCATGCTTGCGGTATTCACGCTGACGCGACTTGAGCGATACCAACAGCGGCGAAGCCAGGAAAATCGAGGAGAACGTGCCCTGAATAATGCCGATGAGCTGAACGAGCGCAAGGTCCTTCAGCGTACCGACCCCCAGCATGCCCACGGCGATGACCATCAGCGCCAGGATTGGCAGGAGCGTCGACACTGTGGTGTTGATAGAACGCATGATGGTTTGGTTGACCGCCAGGTTCACCAACTCGGCGTAACTTCTGCGTGTCGATGAACGATAGCCTGCCGTGTTCTCGTCGACCTTGTCGAAAACCACGACGGTGTCGTACAGGGAGAACGACAGCACTGTCAGCAAGCCGATAATGGTTGCCGGGGTGACATCAAGACCAATGAGCGCGTAGATGCCCATAATCACGATTGCGTCCACAACCAGGGCGAGGATGGCAGAAATTGCCATGTCGCGCTCGAAGTGAATGGTGATGTAGATGAACACCAGGCCCAAGAACACCACTGCAGCCAGCAGCATTCGGTTAGTAATCGAAGAGCCCCACGACTCCGACACGGTCGAGTCACCAATGGCATCCGGGGTCTGCTGCCCCTGCACATCGACGGGTTTGAACGCGTCGTTCAACGCGACACGAGCATCATTAATCTCGTCCTGAGTCAGCTTCTCAGAGGTGATCTCCAGGATTCGGCCCTCACCAGAACCGATAATTTGCACCAGCTCCGGCTTCACACCGGTGGCTTCGGTGAAAACCTCCTCGGCCTGCTCAGTTGTCACTGAGGCCGGCGGCATAGTCATCTTGGTACCGCCCTCGAAGTCGATACCGAAGCTGAAGCCGCGAATCAACATCGCTGCGAAAGCAACAACGATGATTACGGCGGCAATCTGGTACCAGCGCTTCCGCTTGCCGACGATGTTGATTCCTCCCTCGCCGGTGTAGAGGCGGCGGAAGAAGGAGTCGCCGTTCACGCTTTCAGGCTCAGTGATTAGCGCCGGATTCGTCTGAGTAGTATTCATGGATTCCTACTTCCCCTCATTCGCGCTGGAGTGAGCTGCACCGGTGTCGGCAGCCGTACTGGCGGAGGCATCAGAGGCTCCGACCTTTTTACCGGCGGTTACGGCCTTAGTCCTCTGTGCGATCTCCATGACCGAGCCGAAACCGTTCATCGACGGCTTGGACAAAGCTGGCCACTTGCGAGTAGCCAGGATGACCAACGGCGCAGTCACGAGGAAAGCCGTCACAATGTCGAATGCGGTGGAGAGACCAAGTGTGAATGCGAAACCACGGACATCGCCAACGGCCAGGATATAAAGAACCACAGCCGCGATGATGGATACAAAGTTACCCGATAGGATGGTGCGCCGTGCTCGTCGCCAAGCGTGCGGAACCGCGGAGCGGAATGTTCTACCCGAGCGGATTTCGTCCTTGATGCGTTCGAAGAAGACGATGAAGGAGTCAGCCGTTACACCAATAGAAATGATGATGCCGGCGATGCCAGCGAGATCGAGCGAGTAGCCTATCCAACGACCAAGAAGGACAAGGACGCCATAGACCATCGCGCCAGCTGCTGCCAGCGAAACCAACGAAATCACGCCCAGGCCGCGGTAGAGAGCAATTGCGTAGACAACAATTAGGGCGATACCGATAATGCCGGCAAGCAGACCGGCTTCCAAGGAAGCCGAACCAAGCATGGCCGGGATAGTCGTGGTCGTGCCGCCCGGCTCGCCGTCCTCACCTGCAAACGACAGCGGCAGTGCACCGTAACGCAGGTTATTGGCCAGCCCCTGTGCCTCGTCGACTGAGAAGTCGCCCGTGATGCGGGTGGCAGAACCAACTGGGGTTGCCTCCTGAATCACCGGGGCGGAAATGACCTTCGAGTCCAACACGATAGCGACCTGCCGCTGCAGGTAGTCATTGGTCAACTTGGTCCATGTGCGAGCGCCGGTGTCATTCTTCCCGGACTTGAAGCTAAAGGAGACCTGAATCTGACCAGACTGCTGATCGTAGCCACCGGTAATTGGCGCATTAGTATCAATAGCGTCACCGGACAGACGCTGGCCCTTGGCCTCGTCGTTCTGCCCAATCAGCAGCGGAGCCTTGCCCAGGAAGATTGCCTTACCGCCTTCTGGCGCACAGGTCACCAGCGGCTTGGCCGGGTCATCGGCACCCTGTAGCGGATCAACTGCATCGCGGTTATCGCAGGTCATTAGCGCAGCGGCTGCAAACTGTGTCGTTGGATCTTCGGACTGGCGAGTCGCCAACAGCACGTCACGAACCTTCGTACGCAGCTCTGCCGCTTCAATCGAGTTCGCCGGCTTTGCCGGAGCCGTTGCGTCCAGCTTCGGGGCCTCGCCCAGCGACGTGGACAATTCCTCCGGGACCGGCTGGTCCGGGTTCTGTTCCTTGAAGGCATCAATTGCACGCTTCTGCGTTTCATTCATGTCCTTGTACAGGTCATCAACGCGCTTGGTGGCATCCTCCTTCGACAGGACACCGACTGACACCCAATCTTCAGCAGTCTTCTTAACTACCTCGCCAAAGGCAGCCTCATCAGGGCCCTGCGTGGGCTGCTCTACCGGACGGAAGAAGAGCTGCGAGGTCTGGCCGAGCGTACGCGCCTCCTGTGAGTCTTCACCCGGCACGGTAATGACCAGCGTGTCACCGTCGGTGACAACTTGAGCGCCACTGACGCCCATGCCGTTTACGCGGTTCTCCAGAATCTTGCGAGCCTGGTCCAGCTGATCGCGCGTCGGCTTTTCGCCCTGCGGCACCAGGGTTACTCGGGTACCACCCTGCAAGTCGATGCCCAACTTTGGCTTGGCTGATCCGCCGCCGGTGAAAAAGACGAGTGCGTACGTAAGAATGAGGAAGCCAACAAACAGTGCCAACAGCCACTGCGGCCAGTTCCTCTTGAATGTATTCGCACCGGATCTGGATTTGCTGTTCAAAGCAAAGTCTCCTGAATCGTGACGTTTAGGTACTTAAGCGCTTCGGGAAGAAACGCATGTCTATAACCACACCGCGAACTCGCGCGATACCAGGAAGCGGCATTGCGGGCGTCGTTAAGCAAAGCTATAAACACCAACCGCTCGAGAATAACCGATTTAACGCAGTGCGCCGGTTTTGACTTGTACCTATTTAGTGAAAATCTTGCCCACGCTTGCCGACGGCGAAACCTGGGGCGCGCCCGTAGCCCCACGGCGCACGCTACAGCTTGGATGAATGCAAACCGGCAGGGCGTGGGCGCATAAAAAACTGCTACTGCTTTTCGGTGGAAGTGGATCCGTCTGGACCCGAGGTATCCGGATTACTCGGGGTATTCGGGTTCTCGACCTGCTCATTGATGTCCGAAGCTCTATTGTCAGCCGGGCCGTGGCCGGTGATTTCTTGAACATCGCCGACGTGGTCATCTGGCGCATCGGAAACACGGCCACGTCGATCACGGTGAGCGTAGCTAGCTCCGGTACCGGTGGTGAGGTTGCGGGCAATGGCACCCTTTTCCCAACGGGTCACGATGCCGTCAGCGATGATTAGGTCGACGGTTGTTTCGGTCGTATCAACGACCACACCATGCATACCGGAACCGGTGATGACCTCCGCGCCCGGGGCCAACTTATCCTGCATGTCCCGGATGGTGCGCACCTGCTTGTTCTGCTTGATGATCTGCCAAATTGGCAGCGCCAGGAACAAGAAAATAAGTAGGAGGAGAATAGTTTGATTCATGTCTGCCGAGTTTAACGAATTGCCAGCTAGCAATTCCACACTGACCCGGGCGGGTCGATGAGAAAGCTATTCTCCGATAGTTCCCTCCGGGGGCTGCAGCCCCAAGTGCCGCCATGCTCGGGCAGTTGCCACGCGTCCGCGCGATGTCCGTGCAATCATCCCGGCACGGACCAGGTAGGGTTCGCACACTTCTTCCACAGTCGAGGGCTCCTCACCCACTGCCAACGCCAGGGAATTCACGCCCACAGGGCCGCCACCGTGCCCCTTGACCAGGGCCGTCAGCACTGCGCGGTCCAGACGGTCAAGCCCAAGCTCATCGACATCGAAGACAATCAATGCCGCCTTGGCCGCACCAAGATCAATAACGCCACCAGAGTGAACATCCGCGAAATCGCGGACGCGACGCAGCAGACGGTTGGCAATTCGCGGTGTACCGCGCGAACGCGACGCAATCTCCACTGCAGCCTCCGGGGTGATGTCTACCCCGAGGATCCCAGCGGCACGGGTAACCACCTTTGTCAGATCTTCGACCTCGTAGAACTCCATCTGCGCGGTAAAACCAAAGCGGTCACGCAGTGGGCCAGTCAGCATACCCGAACGCGTCGTCGCACCGACCAACGTGAATGGTGGAATCTCGAGTGGAATCGACGTAGCTCCAGGACCTTTGCCTACGATGACATCAATACGGAAATCTTCCATTGCCATGTACAGCATTTCTTCCACCGGCCTGGCAATACGGTGAATCTCATCGATAAACAAGACATCGCCCTCGAGCAGGTTCGACAGCATTGCTGCCAAATCGCCAGCGCGAATAAGCGCCGGACCGGAGGTCATTCGAAGGGAGGACCCCATCTCCTGCGCAATAATCATGGCCATGGTGGTCTTACCCAGGCCGGGAGGTCCCGACAGCAGAATGTGGTCCGGAGTCACATTTCGTCCCCGTGCCCCGGAAAGCACTAAATCCAGCTGTTCGCGGACCTTGGGTTGGCCGATGAACTCCCCTAACGACTTTGGACGTAGGTTCGATTCCGCATCGACTTCCTCGACCTGAGCACGGGCATCGACATCACGTTGTGCACCACTTCCCCCACCGCCAAAATGGTCGTTGGCTGCCCCTCCAGAGGAGTCCCTGAAGGGATTGCCCGACACGTTAAACTCCGTGCGCTCGATATCGCTCATAGTCCCCTCATCCTAGTGCACTGCCAAATTTCATCATCAATGTAGCTGCAGGTCCTCGACCTGGATTTACTTCTCGCCCAACGTCTTTAACGCCGCCTTCAGCGCCATTGAAGTATCCAAGGTCGGATCAATCCGAACAACGGTCTCCGCTGCCTCATTCGCGTCAGCTTCCGGGAACCCAAGCCCGACCAAAGCACCAACGACCTGATCCAGATCTGCCTTCAAAACAATGCCAGGCGCCGCTCCGTTTGCAGCTTCCTCCGGCGGGGATACCGCCCTGTCCGCGAAAACCTCGACCTTATCCTTCAATTCGACCAACAGGCGCTCCGCCAATCGCTTGCCGACGCCGTTAGCCGCCTGCAGGACCTTGGCATTCTTTGAGGCGACCGCATTGGCAATCTCCGCCGGCGACAGTACCGAAAGAACAGACATCGCTACCTTTGGTCCCACCGTCGAGACAGTGCGCAGGAGCGCAAACATCTCACGTTCCTGTGAATTGGCAAAACCAAAAAGCGTAATCGCGTCTTCACGAACCGCCATTGTGGTCAACATGAAAGTCTGCTCATGCCTCACCAACTGGGAAGCTAGCCTGCCTGTAATGGTGACCAAATGCCCGACACCACCGCACTCGATAACGCAATAGTCCGCACCGAGGTCGATAACCTCACCGCGAAGAGATGCAATCACTTCTCACAATTCCTTTCACTACGGCTTCCCGAAAGACACCGCGATAAACGCCGAACTCACAAGTGTTCTCTAGTAAGCTCCCCTACCGCGAGGGATTCTCACGGCGAGAAAGCTCCAACTCCCGCTCCTCGTGCTGCTTCGCAAGCGCAGCCAAGGTGTCGCGCTGGCGTTGCAGAACCGGACCACGCCAACAGTGGCAGATAGCGATGGCCAGAGCATCCGCTGCATCTGCAGGTTTTGGCGGAGTCTCCAACCCAAGGAGTCTCGTCACCATCATGGTCATCTGCTTCTTATCAGCTCGACCGTTGCCGGTAAGCGCCTTCTTTACCTCCGATGGCGTGTACATATGCACTTCCAAACCGCGTCTCGCAGCAGCGAGGACAAGGACACCAACCGCGTGCGCCGTTTGCATCACGGTGGACACGTTGCCGCGCTCGAATACCCGTTCCATCGCAACCACGTCCGGCTCGTACTCATCCATCCACTGCTCCACGGCATTGGAAAGCCGTAAAAGACGATCCTCCAACGACGCCGTGGTTGGTGTGCGGGCGACCCCCACAGCAATGGGAATGACTTTCCTACCCTGAGCGCCTTCCGCAATGGAAAGACCGCAACGAGTGAGGCCAGGGTCGATGCCCATCACCCGCAGAGATCCAGCTCGATAATTCACTCCTCCACTAATACCATATTTCGAACAGCTGTTTGTATCGTAGCTAGAAGGAGTACCAACCGTTGGTTCTGATAGGTTTATCACCATGAATTCACCGAAGAAGCTCTACGGCGTTCTCGCTGCAGCTGAAATGGTCACGTGGGCTCTGCTGCTTTTAGGCCTGGCGCTGAAGTACCTGTTCAAAGTCACTGACGTCGCCACCACTATCTTCGGCAGCATCCACGGCTTTACGTTCCTGTGCTACGTAGTCACCACCATCATGGTGTGGATCAACCAGCAGTGGAGCTTTGGCCGCGGTGTCATCGGCCTCGCCTCTTCTATCATTCCATTCGCAACCTATCCGTTTGAACGAAACACCTTGAAGGCAGGTCTTCTGGATCGACCCTGGCGCTTTACCGATGAATCCGAGGAGCCACAGGGCATATTCGAGTGGGCACTCGCCATGATTATTCGTCGCCCCTTTATCTCGGCGTTCGGCATCTTGATTGTTCTCGCGGTGGTCTTCACACTGTTGCTGATGGCCGGACCTCCGACTCAGTGGTTCTCCTAGGACGCCCATAAAAACCAATCCCCATCGGACTGCTTTCCGATGGGGACTTTCTGTTGACACCAGCTCGCCGAGCAATTCAGCGCTGCGGACTGCCCTACCACGGGCACCCTTTAACACTGAGAAGCCAGTCAGCAGAACCGCCGACAAGAAAACGCCTAGTCGTCGAGTTCGGCCATGACCTCGTCGCTGATGTCGGCGTTCGAGTAGACGTTCTGCACGTCGTCGGACTCTTCGAGAGCGTCAATCAGACGGAAGAGCTTGCGTGCGCCGTCGGCATCGAGAGCGACTGTGGTAGAAGCACGGTAGTCCTGATCTGCGGAGTCGTACTCCATTTCGGCATCGACAAGAGCAGTGCGGACATTCATCAGATCGGTAAAGGCGGAGACAACCTCGAACTTTTCACCCAGGTCGTTGACCTCCTCTGCACCGGCATCGAGAACCGCCATAAGCAGGTCATCCTCGGTCAGCTCGCCCTTCGGCAGCTCGACGACACCCTTCTTTTCAAAGAGGTACGCAACAGCGCCGTTGTCAGCCATGTTGCCGTTGTTCTTGTTGAACGCCGAGCGCACATCGGATGCAGCACGGTTACGGTTATCGGTCAGGCACTCCACAATCAAAGCGACACCGCCAGGTGCGTAGCCTTCGTAGACAACGGTCTCCCAGTCAGCACCGCCGGACTCTTCGCCAGAACCACGCTTGCGGGCACGCTCAATGTTGTCGTTGGGAACCGAGGCCTTCTTGGCCTTCTTGATCATGTCATCGAGGGTGGGGTTACCAGCAGGATCACCGCCGCCGGTACGAGCCGCGACCTCGATGTTCTTGATCATCTTTGCCCACTCTTTGGCGCGCTTGGCGTCATTAGCAGCCTTCTTGTGCTTTGTGGTTGCCCATTTTGAATGACCCGCCATGTGCTAGTTCCTACCAATCCTCTCGTCAATACCCATGTAGATGGGAATTCGTCAGGTGTTCATTATACAAACCGGGGATTTAAATGCCGACAAGCTCTCGCAAAAAGAACTCGTGGAGCCGCGTCTCCCCCGTCGACTCCGGGTGAAAGCTGGTGGCCATCGCAGCACCCTGCCGTACTCCGACCACTGTACCTGCGGTCTCTCCAGCCGATTCTGGCACCCGCGCTAGCACCTCAACATCATCACCGACACGCTCGACCCACGGAGCACGAATAAAGGCGGCGTGCACAGGCGGCTGGTCACCGCTAATCGCCAGCTGTGGAATATCCAAGCCAGTTTCGAAGGAATCCACTTGCCGGCCAAATGCGTTACGACGGACGGTGATGTCAATCGCTCCCAGGCTAACGGCATCCGGACGGGTATCGAGCACTTCGTCGGCAAGCAAAATCATGCCAGCGCAGGTGCCGTATGCCGGAAGGCCATCGCGGAGGGCTTCCCGCAGCGGATCTTCAAGCTCATTGAAGACCATCAACTTGCTCATGGTCGTTGATTCGCCGCCGGGCAAAATAAGGCCACTAAGCCCTTCGAGGTCGCGCGGCAAGCGCACCTTTCGGTGTGGCACGCCGAGCTGGTCGAGAACATATCCGTGTTCGGCAACGTTGCCCTGAAGAGCGAGGATACCGATTGTTTCCTGTGCCATTAATCTAGGTTCTCACTGCGAGCATCGAAGTTCGTCGCCACTGGCACGGGCTCGACACCCGGGGCCAGGCTTCGGGTCAACCCTTCCTGCGTGACGACGGCCACGAGCTCGCCCCTTTGGTTAAAGATGCGACCGTGAGTCAGTGCGCGACCAGCGTGCGCCGATGGCGAAATCTGGTCGTAGAGTAGCCATTCATCCGCACGGAACGGACGCATAAACCACATCGCGTGGTCGAGGCTGGCTTCCTGGACCTCAACGCCTGGATGCGGAACGAGTGCCGATGACAGCAAAGTCATATCCGACATGTACGCCAGCGTGCAGACGTGGAAGGTCTCGTTATCCGGCAGGCGATCCTTGCACCGGAACCACACCAGCTGCTGGGACGGGGTGTACTTGTTGTGTTCGAACTGATCATCCGGCACTACCCGGATATCCCAATCCGCCCACTCGCGCATAAGCAGGCGGCGGGTGTTCGTCATCTCAGAGGTGTCGGTGACCACATCTTCAGGATTTGGCACCTTGCGCATCACGTCAGAGTGCTCGAGTCCCTCATCCCCCTTGCGGTGGAAGCTGACCTGCATGACGAAAATCGTACGGCCATCTTGCACAGCTTCGACGGAGCGGTGGCAGAAAGACCGGCCATCGCGAATACGCTTGACCATGTACACCGTCGGGATATGGGGGCGACCCGGGCCTACAAAGTAGGCGTGGAGGGAGTTCACCGCGAAGGTATTACCCACCGTGCGCGTCGCCGCGACGAGGGACTGGCCGGCAACTTGGCCACCGAAAGTGCGCTGCAGGATTGACTTAATGACTGGGCCACGGAAGATGTCCCGGTCAATCTGCTCCAGATCTAATACGTCGCGGATGTTAGCCATTTTTACCAGCCACGCTCAGCGAGTCGGTGCGGCTGCGGAATCTCGTCGACGTTGATGCCAACCATCGCCTCGCCGAGACCGCGAGAGACATCTGCAATGACCTTCGGGTCATCGTAGTGCTGGGTTGCCTGCACGATAGCCTTGGCGCGCTTCTCCGGATCACCGGATTTGAAAATACCGGAACCAACAAAGACGCCCTCGGCACCGAGCTGCATCATCATTGCAGCGTCAGCTGGAGTCGCAATGCCACCTGCGGTGAACAGCACGACCGGTAGCTTACCGGTCTCAGCGACCTCGCGTACCAGCTCGTACGGCGCCTGCAGCTCCTTGGCAGCAACATAGAGCTCGTCCGGAGCCATGGAACGCAGACGGTTAATTTCAGCGCGGATGGTGCGCATGTGAGTCACAGCGTTGGAGACATCACCGGTACCGGCCTCGCCCTTCGAGCGAATCATGGCAGCACCTTCGTTAATGCGGCGCAGAGCCTCACCCAGGTTGGTCGCACCACAGACGAACGGCACGGTGAAGTCGAACTTGTCGATGTGGTTCGAGTAATCGGCCGGGGTCAGAACCTCGGACTCGTCAATGAAGTCAACACCGAGGGACTGCAGAACCTGTGCCTCAACAAAGTGGCCGATACGGGCCTTGGCCATAACCGGGATGGAGACGGCATTGATAATGCCCTCGATCATGTCCGGGTCGGACATACGCGACACGCCACCCTCTGCGCGAATATCGGCGGGGACGCGCTCCAGCGCCATCACGGCAGTTGCGCCGGCATCCTCAGCGATCTTGGCCTGCTCCGGAGTAACGACGTCCATAATGACGCCGCCCTTCATCATCTCAGCGAAACCGCGCTTCACGCGTGCGGTGCCCTGCCCGGAGTTGTTCTCAACCGTGCTCAACGAACCCTACTTCCCTAATAAAACTGGTAAATGTGACTGTTTGTAGTCGTCTAACACTATAACGCCTGAACTAGACAGTGCTGTTCATTGAGTCAGAAAAGACCACGAACTTCCAGCACAACGGCGGGTTTTCCCACAATTAAGCCGTTGTCAGTCCGTCTGCAACATCAAAATATTCCGGTTCAGGTGCAGTGCCCGCCAGGCGCAGCGCGCGCACTAGCGGCCTGGCTCGCAGCGCTTTCGTATCCGTCACCGCATCATTGTAGAAACGGCGGGCGAGCTCGAGCCGCGTGTGGGCGTCAGAAAGCTCAATTGCCATCGTCCGGTCCACAGGTTGTTCCTCATAGAGCGCCACAATTTTCCTAGTCAGTTCGTTTTCCACGTCTGCGCGCTGCCCAGTGTTGTTGGCTCGAAGTGGTGTGGCTTCCACCTTTGTCACTACGCCGGCGAGCTCCGGGTAGGCGGCACGAGCAACTGCGGCCCTTCGACCCAATGCTGCTTCCAGTGAGGAACGCGCCAAGTCCGTGCGAATGTGCATACGGTTCAAACGCGTCGCTGTCGATGAAGCCACCAAACCGCTAACAAGCACGACAATCAGCGCAATGACTAGGACAACGACCCAGATTGGAACGGTTATGTCCACCGAAAAACCCACTTTCACTCCGCTGCGTTTAATCAGTTGCCACGACGGAAATCTCTATGGCGCAATGACGACTTTTTCGCCATCCATGCGCACCGTATCGTACACACGCAAAACGCCGTCGGCGACCTGCGACCAGTCATACTCCCAAGCCCGTTTATGCCCGAGTGCGCGAAGCTCCTCCCCCAACTTTGGCTGCCTCAAAAGGCGTACGACTGCATCCGCAAGGTCTGAGCAGTTACCGTTTTCAAAGTGGAGCCCGTAATGGCCGTCGTCAAGCACGAGTCTGAACGCATCGATGTCGCTGGAGATTACCGGCGCACCCGCCGCCATCGCCTCTACCAGCACGATGCCGAAACTCTCCCCACCACGCTGCGGGGCAATGTACGCATCCGCATCGGCGAGAATTGCCGCCTTAGCGTCCTCCGACAGTCTGCCGACGAAATGCAGGACATCTGCGTTTCTGCCCGCTTTACGACGTGCTGCTGCGACATCACCATCACCAACAACACAGACCTCAAGCTGTGGAATCTCCGCACATATTGCTGGCAACGCGTCGAGCAGAACGTCAAAGCCCTTGCGGGATTCGTCGAAGCGTCCGAGGAACACAAGCCGATAGAACCCCTCACGCCGTGGCGGGATCTCGGGCAACGAGGAGGCGGCCGGACAGGACTCGAAATCTCCAACACGGACACCATTGGGAATGAGAACCGGATCGCCGCCGAGTTGCTCAACCTGCCAGCGACGAGCCACTTCCGAGACAGCGATGCCTCCCCGAATGCGTTCAAGGTACTTCCGCAAAAATGGCGTGGCCAATTTCAACGCCAGGGAGTCTGTCGCCGCAGAGTGATAGGTCGCGACAATTGGACCGACCGAGTTCACTAAGGACAGCATTGAAAAACTGGGCGAATTCGGCTCATGGATATGAAGGATGTCAAAGCTACCCTCCTCAATCCACGTGCGGACTCGACGGCTGGTGCGGGGACCAAAAGACAGTCGAGCGACCGAGCCGTTGTATGGAATCGGGATGGCGGCACCACCGCGGATAACGAAGTCCGGCACGTCCGCCTGCGCGCTAGCTGGGCCGATAAGACTGACCTCGTGGCCGCGACGGATGAACTCCTCACACAAGTCAATCGCGTGAGCTTGAACACCACCTGGGACGTCGAACGAGTACGGGCACACCATTCCGATTCGCACGGCTACTTTGACCTCTTCTTATCCGCTGGCCACAGTGGCTGCATCATGTGCCAATCCGCTGGATGCTGGGCAATATCAGATTCAAAAACAGTAGCGATGTCCTGGACAATGTCAGCTAGCTTGCGCCCCTCAGTCGGCACAAAAGGATGCGCTACAAAACGCCAGCCATCGCGCGTGTAGGACAGGCCCGCGGGCATAAGCCGAGCGCCAGTGTCCAATGCCAGCTTTGCTGCACCGACCGGCATGGTAGTCTGCTCGCCGAAAAAAGTGACCGGGACCCCGTGGCCGCCGAAGTCACGATCAGACAGCAGGCACACAACGCCACCGTCTTCCAATCGCTTCTGCAGTTCCGGCATTGCGGGTTTGCCACCGGTAAGCGGGAGAATGCGGAATCCGAGGGATTCGCGGTACTCCACGAAAGCGTCGTAAAGCACCTCTGGCTTCAGCCGTTCCGCCACGGTACTGAACCGGCCATGGCGGGAAACGAGCCACATACCTGCCATATCCCAGTTACCAGAATGCGGCAGTGGGATGACGATGGAATCTCCTGCCTCGAGGGCCTCAGCAACTCGTTCGAGCCCATCGCTTGTGGATTCGACCGTGTCTGCCAACTCCGGCGACGCGATGGAGGGCAACCGGAATGCCTCCACCCAATAACGTAGATAGGAACGCATGGAAGCCCGAATAAGACCTTGCGGCACTTCCTCAGGCGGACAGCCCATAACGCGAGCCAGGTTCTTGCGAAGCTGGCGGGTAGTCGCGGGATTTACTGCTACACGATCGGCGGCTATGTTGCCGATACGGTAGGCCACGCGTTCCGGCAGCAGACCAAAAATCTTCCACCCGGCCATATAGCCGAGCGCAACGAAATCATCTTTAGAGCGAGGCAGGAAGAAACTAGTCATTGTATCCTCCTTTAGTTGTTGGAATCAGCCGAACCCGTGGACTTCGGAGCAGAGTCAGGGTTAATAGATGAACTATCAGCTGTGCCTTCTGGCGGGGCGATGGGATCCAACGCTCCTGGCTGCTTAGCCACCATATACAAGCGCTGGACGACGGTGAATACCGACCCAATCGCCAGGAGCCACATCGCGACGTAGAGGGCATAGTCCACGCCAAGCCCCTGGAGCCCAATACCGATTAGACCGATAATCAGGCGCTCCGCACGTTCGACGAGGCCACCGTTGACTTTAAGGGCGCTGGCCTCTGCCCGAGCCTTAACGTAGGAAATGACCTGGGAAGAGCCCATGGTAATCAGTGTCAGAATAAGCAGCACTGAATCCGCGTCATGGTGATACACCACCCAATACGCTATCGCCCCGAACAGTGCAGCATCAGTAATGCGGTCACAGGAAGCATCCAGCGTCGCTCCGTATTTCGTTCCCTGCCCTCGAAGTCTGGCCATCGTGCCATCGAGAAGGTCAAAAGCTGTGAAAATAGCGATTGAAACCGCAGCTGCAAAAAGATGGTTGGTAGGAATCAGGATTACCGCAAGCAGAACGGAAACTGCAGTTCCCACCAGGGTGACCGTGTTCGGGCTAATCCCGACCCGCAAAAGTGCAGCGGCTACCGGTTCAACTACTGGGCGGATTGGAGCCCTGCCACGGACACTCAGCATGCTGCCCCATCCTCCTGATTGAGGGCACGCCAGCCGTCGGCAAGCAATTCGCGTGTCTGACGAAGCGCCTGGGGTAGCACCTTGGTGCCGTCGATCACGGTCATGAAATTGCTGTCGCCGGACCAGCGCGGCACAACGTGCATGTGCAGGTGGTCAGCAACCGAACCGCCGGAGGCCTTGCCCAAGTTGAAACCTACGTTGACGGCGTGCGGACGCGAAACCGATTTGAGAGTACGAACCGCATGCTTCGCAAATCGCATCATCTCGGCCGTTTCTTCGTCGGTCAAGTCCTCAAGGTTGGCGACTTCGCGATATGGAACCACCATGAGGTGCCCTGGGTTGTACGGAAACAGATTCAGAACGGCGTACACCCACTCGCCGCGAGCGATAATGAGTGCTTCCTCATCGCTTTGCTGAGGCAAATCAACGAAGGGGTTACGGGATGGCTTGGAGTTATGCACACCACGCTTGACGATGTAGTCCAGCCGGTACGGTGCCCATAAGCGGGTAAGCCGATCCGGTTCGCCGTAACCGCTGTCGACGTACACACCATCAGACGATTCCTGCTGGCCGGCATTGCCCTGCTGCTGCGGAGGCAACTCTTCACTTCCCGACTGATTCACTGCCATCCCCTTCGTTGCGTGGCCCAGCTCCATTCGAACCCCGACCACATATGTTTCTCTGCTGTAGTTTACGACCTCGCGGTCAACTTCTTTGGATTACCACGCGTGGTTCACCAGTTAAAACAACGCGGTCGAATTAGAGAGCGTTAGCGACCTCTAGAGAGCAGAGACATTCTCCTTGTTCGGCTGTTCGTTATTCCGCGAAGCAACCCAATCACAGATGATGTCCACAGCCTTCTCAACTTCCACCCCGTTAATCTGGGTGCCATCGAGGAACCGGAAGCTGACGGCACCTGCCTCAATGTCGCGGGCACCAGCCAGAATCATGAACGGAACCTTGGCCTGGGTATGGTTGCGAATCTTCTTCTGCATGCGGTCATCCGACGTATCTACGTGGACGCGGATGCCACGAGACTTCAGCTGTGCAGCAAAGTGCTCCAGGTGCGGGATACAGTCATCCGCAACCGGGATACCAACAACCTGTTCCGGGGCCAGCCAAGCCGGGAAAGCACCCGCGTAGTGCTCCAATAGGACGCCAAAGAAACGTTCGATGGAGCCGAACAGCGCACGGTGAATCATAATCGGGCGCTTCTTGGTTCCGTCAGGTGCGGTGTACTCGAGCTCGAAACGCTCCGGCAGGTTGAAGTCGAGCTGAACGGTCGACATCTGCCAGGTACGGCCGATAGCATCGCGGGCTTGGACGGAAATCTTCGGACCATAGAAAGCGGCTCCGCCCGGGTCAGGAACGAGCTCAAGGCCAGAAGCATCGGCAACGCGCTGGAGAATTGCAGTGGACTTCTCCCAGATTTCATCCGAGCCGACGAACTTCTTTTCGTCCTTCGTAGACAGCTCCAGGTAGAAGTCATCCAGGCCGTAGTCACGAAGAAGCGAAATGATGAAGTCGAGGACACTAGTGAGCTCTTCTTCCAGCTGATCCTCGGTGCAGTAGATGTGGGCGTCGTCCTGCGTAAAGCCACGGGCGCGGGTGAGACCGTGGATAACACCCGATTTCTCGTAGCGGTAGACGGTGCCGAACTCGAACATACGAATCGGAAGTTCACGGTAGCTGCGACCACGCGATGCGAAAATGAGATTGTGCATCGGGCAGTTCATCGGCTTGACGTAGTAGTCTTGCGGAGCCTTGGTGCAGTTGCCATGTTCGTCATATTCGCCGTCGAGCTGCATCGGCGGGAACATGCCATCCGCGTAGAAGTCCAGGTGACCGGACTTCTTGAACAAGTCGCCCTTGGTTACGTGCGGGGTGTTCACAAAGTCATAGCCCGCTTCGATATGACGGCGACGGGAATGCTGCTCCATCTCGTTGCGGATGATGCCGCCCTTGACATGGAATACCGGGAAACCAGAACCAATCTCATCTGGGAAGCTGAACAAATCCAGCTCGGAGCCCAAACGGCGGTGATCGCGCTTCTCAGCCTCGAGCATGCGGTCAAGGTACTCGTCTAGCGCTTCCTTGGACTCCCACGCAGTGCCGTAAACACGCTGCAGGTTATCGCGAGACTGGTCACCACGCCAGTACGCAGCGGAAGAACGCGTGATCTTAAAAGCGGGGATGTAGCGGGTGGTCGGCACGTGCGGGCCGCGGCAAAGATCAAACCACTCGGTCTCACCGGTACGCGGATTGACGTTGCGGTAGCCGGTCAAAGTCGTGCCTGCACCACCGACATCGACATTGGCCTCATCATCTTCGGACACCTTGCCAGCCGACTTTTCAACAATCAGCTCGAGCTTATACGGCTCGTCGGCAAGCGCTTCCTGCGCCTGATCAGCAGACTCGAACGCGAAGCGCTCGAACCGCTGACCAGACTTGATGATCTTCTTCATACGCTTTTCGATGCGCTTGAGATCCTCCGGCGAGAAAGGTTCATCGACACGGAAGTCGTAGTAGAAACCATTGTCGATGGCAGGGCCAATGCCCAGCTTCGTTCCAGGGAACTCCAACTGCACGGCCTGAGCCATCACGTGAGTCGCAGAGTGGCGAATGACATCGCGACCGTCCGGAGTATTCGCCGGAACGGGCTCGAAGACGGTTTCCGCTTCTGGCTTAAAGGACAGATCCTTCAAATTGCCTTCAGGGTCGCGGACACAAACGATGGCGTCAACGCCCTTGTTCGGGAAACCCAAGTCTCTCATCGCCTCGCCCGCAGAAACTCCTGCGGGCACGGAAAACGGTGCTGGGGTTGCAAATTCTTCAGACACGGCGTGCGTGTACTCCTTTTCAAAGTGTCTTCGAAAATCACATACCTGGTGACCTTCGTCAGTCGTTCACACACTTTACCGCACAGCCAAAACTCAGGCCTCGAAAAGGTCCTGCGCCCAGTACTCCTCCTCAGAAGTTCCTCGCGGCATGACAAACACAGCGGATCCAATGTGGAAAATCCACTGATTGAGACGGTCGTTCTTTGACAGCCGCTCCTGAATCGGATCGAATTGCTCCAACGGGTCCTTCTGGAAACAAATGAATACCAGGCCGGTGTTGGTCTCGAATCGACCATTCGGTTCCGGCGGCAGGTCGTAATTGTAGACCCGTCGAAGAATCCGCTGATTGGGTTTCTCCTTCGGAGGCATTGACAGTGCGACATGGCTGTTCGGATCGGTCAGAGGCAGACCATATTCATCAGTCTTCGCCAGGTCGACGGTCTCAAATTCGTCCTTACCGCCTATTGGCGCGCCGGTACCGATATCTCTGCCCGTAATAACGGAGCGGCTTTCGCGGTCCAAAACGTCCCAGCCTGGAATATCCATTTCGATACGGCGGACAACCATCGCTGTACCGCCCCGCAACCAGTCAGGACCACTATCAATCCAGACCTGCTTGTCGAATTCTTCACGAGTGCGTGGGTTGACCGTACCGTCCTTCTGGCCGAAGAGATTGCGCGGGGTCTCGCCTTCCTGCCTAGAACCATTGGCGTGCTGGAAGCCAACTTGCACCCAATGGACGTCCAAATAAGAGCCCGCATTTCGGATCATCATTCGGGCCGCATGGGAGACCATTACCGGGTCATCCGCACAAATCTGCAGGCACAGGTCTCCACCGTTCCACTCCGGGCGGAGCTCATCGTTAACGTACTTTGGCAGATCCTCCAGCCACTCGGGCTTCTGGTCTTCCCTATCGATGATTGTGAAGAAGTTTTCCCCATATCCAACCGTGATAGTCAGATTGGCCGGACTCCCCATGAGCTCAGGCTCCAAGTCCGTTCGAGTAGCCTTGCCGGCTGTCATTCGGCGAGCGTCATCGGTCCAGGCACGCATGAGGTTTTGGAGACGATTGCGATTGACCCCCTTCTTTACGTTGAAGGCTATTAGCCATAGATTCGCCTGTGCGGGCGTCGCAATCCCCGCCTGATGAGCCCCATCAAAAGGTACGGTTGCTGTCTGCAAAGGCGGTTTCGGCGGCTCTTCCTGTGGACGTTCCAACCCAATCGCCTGGGCTTCCGGCGCCCCCAGGGCGAGCGCTGAGGCTCCTGCGGCGGTGCCGAGCCCGCCAAGAAAACGCCTTCTGGAAAAGCCTTTGGACATGTTGTGCACTCTTACCTTTCTGATTACTTCGAACTGGAGCACATGAGGTGGCTGGGAATCCGCCGATTTTTCAATGGCTTCAACGCAACCACTGGCCTATCCAATTCGACCGTATCGAAAACCTTTTTCGGAAAAAGAAAAGCGCCGGAGTTCGATGCATTTGCCGCAATAACCTGCCAACTCCAGCGCTTCTGCCACCATTAGATCAAGTTAATCAATTCCTCGACGTACCTGAGCTCACGCCCGCTTTACGACGAGCCATTGCTTGACCAACTTGTCACAAGAATTAGTGGCCCGAGTGATCCATCTCACCGCCGCCCATATGCTCTGGGTTGTTCAGGTCACCGTCATTACCGTAGTCCTCTTCACCCGCCGGCTGGACACGAACCTCAACGTCCTGGGTGATGCTAGAGCCGTCGGAAAGCTCAATGACGAGGTTGTACTCAGCTCCCACATCCATAGCTTCATCATTGTCCATGATCATGAAGTGAGTGCTACCCGGTTCGAGAACGAGTTCACCATTAGCCGGAATCGTCAGACCTTCCGGCACCTCGAACATCTTGCCGTCCTTGGTGTCGTGCTGCTCGAACTTCGTGCCCTCCTTCAGCCCCTCAAGCTTGAAGGAGGAAACCTTGATGTCCTTATCGGTGTTGTTGGTCAGCGTACCGAAGATGGCGGTCATGCCCTTGTCAGCCGGTTTTTCCTTGATGTAGGCATCGGCCAGCTGCACAGCAGCATCGCTCTTGTCCATCTCAGAAGTAGCCTCGGTCGCAGTGGAGGTTGCGGACTCAGTCACCTCAGCAGCAGTGTTATCGTCGGATGAGCAACCTGCCAGAGCAAGGGTCAGAGCTGCGGAACCAGCAATCAGTGCAGTTGCAGTGCGATTGAGCTTCATGTGCCTATTTTGCCTTTCGATTAATAACGGTGACGACAGCGGCGATGATGACGATGAGTCCACCACCGAGGCCATAAGCCCATAGCGGTATTGACTTCGTTTCCTCGGCGTGCGCACCGGTTTGACGAGATTCTGCCCCAGCTTCGGCTGCGCCAGCAGCATCCGGATCAGCCACTGAGAAAGAGGTCTTTCCTCGGGTGGAGTGACCATCAGAGGAGGTAATCTGGAAACCAATAATGTAGTTGCCAGGCCCTGGATTAATCTCCTCAGGAATATCCAAAGAGACCTCATTACCCACTACTTCTGGCTCGTGGGAGTACAGGACTTCCTTGGCATCTGCATCACTAATTGCAACGGTGTTGAAATTGTTCTTGGGGTTGCCGGAGAACTTGAGAGAAACGTGGTGCGGAAATTCATCGAGAACCTGCTTGTCACCTGGATTCGATGACAGGACGGAATCATGAGCACTCGCAGGGGCTGCATTGATAACGGATGCGCCGGCAAAGACCGCAAGCGCCGCAGCGGCGGCTACTGCACGTCGGAAACCCGACTTTGAGAACCGAAACGTTTCGCCTGAAGCGACCCGGGGACTCACTAGAACAGTTCAACTCCTTTAAGCGGGACAGTTCGAGAAGAACAGCAGTAGTCTGACCGCTGCCCTTATACCTATTGTCGGATGGTAGCCCAGAAAAGTTCCCGAGAGGGACGAATATAGTTCAGGTCACACAGCAAAACCCCGGCCGCGCCGTTTTTATACGATGCGTCGACCAGGGTTTTAAATGGTAGTCCCAACTGGGTTCGAACCAGCGACCTTTCCGGTGTGAACGGAACGCTCTTCCACTGAGCTATGGGACTCGGACAGAAAAGCACTAAGCCTTTGCTGCTCTGCGGAATAAGTTAGCACGCGTTTTGGAAATTTCCCTAATTGGGTTGCATTGCGTTTGCGATTGCGCAGTTCGAAGATTATTTACCCCACCGATGGAAGTCCATGACGATAGCGACTCGATAGCCGTCCAGTAACAAACCCGCGAAAGCGAATAAATGACAATGTTGCGATTCAGAGGCATCAAAGATTGGTCTTTAGCCCTACGCCCACAGGCACAATACAGATGTTCACCTGGTAATTTGTAATCAATCGCACAATCACGCTAAAGTATTTTTCGCACCGCAAGGGAGCAATTGAGATTCTCTTTTCGCCCTCCTTGCAACGCGATGCGGATGTAGCGCAGCTGGTAGCGCATAACCTTGCCAAGGTTAGGGTCGCGGGT
>ERZ1031329.12-NODE-12-length-96851-cov-27.785332_pt1 | contig 96851 bp, 98 predicted proteins | sample MGYA00518053_ERZ1031329 | MGnify/ENA primary metagenome ERZ1031329 (study PRJEB33718, sample SAMN03159840) | human skin metagenome | collected 2014-02-25 | study: EMG produced TPA metagenomics assembly of the PRJNA266117 data set (Human skin bacterial metagenome... | reverse complement strand
GGGTGGAGGCCGGCGGCGGGTGGGGTAACTACTCCTCGCCGTCAGTGGACAGCGCCGCCACGAACGCTTCCTGCGGCACGGTGACGGAACCGATGTTCTTCATGCGCTTCTTACCGGCCTTCTGCTTCTCCAAAAGCTTGCGCTTGCGGGAGATGTCGCCGCCGTAGCACTTGGACAGCACGTCCTTGCGCAGCGCGCGGATGTTCTCGCGGGCGATGATCTTCGAGCCGATGGCGGCCTGGACCGGCACCTCGAACTGCTGGCGCGGGATGAGCTCCTTGAGCTTTTTGGTCATCTTGTTGCCGTACCACTGCGCGGAGTCCTTGTGCACGATGGCGGAGAAGGCGTCCACAGGCTCGCCCTGGAGCAGGATGTCCACCTTGACCAGGTCCGCGAGCTGCTCGCCAGCCTCCTCGTAGTTGAGCGAGGCGTAGCCCTTGGTGCGGGACTTCAGCATGTCGAAGAAGTCGAAGATGATCTCGCCGAGCGGCATGATGTAGCGCAGCTCCACGCGGTCCTCGGAGAGGTACTCCATGTTCTTCATCTGGCCGCGCTTGGACTGGCACAGCTCCATGGTGGAACCGACGAACTCCTGGGGCACGATGATGGTCATGTTCACGATCGGCTCGTAGACCTCGGGGATCTTGCCGCTGGGCCAGTCCGAGGGGTTGTGCACGAGCTGCTCGGTGCCGTCCTCAGACACCACGCGGTAGGTCACACTCGGCGCGGTGGAGATCAGGTCCAGGTCGAACTCGCGCTCCAGGCGGGTGCGCGTGATTTCCATGTGCAACAGGCCCAAGAAGCCGCAACGGAAGCCGAAGCCCAGCGCGACGGAGGTTTCCGGCTCCCAGGTCAAGGAGGCGTCGTTAAGCTGCAGCTTCTCCAAGCTCTCGCGCAGCGTGGGGAAGTCCTCCTGGCTGACCGGGAACAGGCCCGAGTAGACCATGGGCTTGACCTCTTCGAAGCCCTCGAGCGGTTCCTCAGCACCCTTGGAGGCCCAGGTGACGGTGTCGCCGACGCGGGTGTCGCGCACGTCTTTCACGCCGGTGATGAGGTAGCCCACCTCGCCGGGGCCTAAGCCCTTGGTCTTTTTCATCGTGGGCGAGACGACGCCGATTTCGAGGATCTCAAGCGTCTTGCCGGTGTTCATCATCTGCACCCTCTGGTTCGGCTCGAGCTTGCCGTCCATCATGCGGATGTAGGTGACCACGCCGCGGTAAGTGTCGTAGACCGAGTCGAAGATCAGGGCGCGGGCGGGGGCGTCGGCGCCGTGCGCGGACTCCGGGGCCGGGATCAGGTCCACCACGCGGTCCAGCAGCTCCGGCACGCCCTCGCCCGTCTTGCCGGAGACGCGCAGCACGTCCTCCGGCTCGCAGCCGATGATGTTGGCGATCTCCAGGGCGTATTTCTCCGGGTCCGCCGCCGGCAGGTCGATCTTGTTCAAAACCGGGATGATCTCGAGGTCGTTGTCGATGGCCATGTAGAGGTTGGCCAGGGTTTGCGCCTCGATGCCCTGGGCTGCGTCGACAAGCAAAATTGCTCCCTCGCACGCGTCCAAGCTGCGGGCGACCTCGTAGGAGAAGTCGACGTGGCCCGGGGTGTCGATCATCTGCAGCACCATCTGCTCGCCGACGTGGTCGCCAGTCTTGGGCACCCACGGCAGGCGCACGTTTTGCGCCTTGATGGTGATGCCGCGTTCGCGCTCGATGTCCATGTTGTCGAGGTACTGGTCGCGCATCTCGCGCTCGTCGACAACGTTGGACAGCTGCAAAATGCGGTCTGCCAGCGTGGACTTGCCGTGGTCGATGTGCGCGATGATGCAGAAGTTGCGGATCCGGGCGGGATCCGTGAACGTTTCCTCTGCAAAGTTTTTCGATTTGGCGACCATAGTTGCCACATCCTACTTTGCGCACCGCGCGCTACGGTATGCACCATGCCTTACCACCGTTTAGGACTTGTTGCCCGCCACCGCCCCGCTGCGTGGTGGCGGGCGCTGATTGAACTTCTCGTGCTGATGGGGTTGGTCATCGCCCTCGTAGCTATCTCCTCGCTGCTCCTCGGGCTGGCGGCGGGCCTGAGCGGGCGGGACTATTTGGACCTGCTGTCGGGTACGACGGATCCGCTCACCCCGCTGGTCCAGGTGCTGCTCATCGCCGCGATCCTGCCGGCGCCGTTTCTCGCAGCACGTATCGCCGGCCGCCGCCCGCGCGCGCTGCACAGCACTGCGTTGCGTCTGCGGTGGGGTGTGCTGGGGCGCTCACTCGCGGTGGTGGGTGCGGTGTACGCAGTATCTTTGCTTATCGACGTCCTCCGGGGCGCCGCCGCCGATGCCACCTTCAACCCGTTCCGGTTGACCCTGATCGCGGCCCTGTTGATCGCCGTGCCGCTGCAGGCCGCGGCCGAGGAGTACGTCTTCCGCGGCGCGCTGCCGCAGATTCTGGGCCAGTGGCGGGCGCCGGCGTGGCTCGCCTACGCGCTTCCGGGCGTGCTGTTTGTGGCCAGCCACACCTACAACTGGATCGGGCTGATCGATATCGCCGTCTTTGCCGTGTGCACCGCGGTTTTGACGTGGCGCACCGGCGGGCTTGAGGCTTCGATTGCGCTGCACGCCGTCGGCAACACCGTGTTCTTCTGCTCCGGCGCGGTGGACATGCTCGACCCGAATGCCACGGAGATCGGGTGGCAGCAGATGCTCGGGGCCTCCCTGATGACCGTCGTGTGCACCGCCCTCCTTCTGTGGGCGCTGCGGGGGATTTCAGCAGAACAGCAGAAACCCCTTGTCCCGGCAGACACGAAAGCTTAAGGTTGCAGATAACTGCAATGTGGAGGTGCCAACGTGGCGTTCGAGCGATTTAAGCGCAAAGGCGCGCGACCCCGCACGGCATCGCTCGACCAAGGCCTGGCCCTGCTGCACGACCGGGTGACCAACCAGATTGAGATGCGCCGCAAGCGCGCCTCGCGCGTGGACGTGCGCCCCACCGGCTCGGTGCCCCGCAACGTCTACTACGCCCCCGACATGGACGGCGGCGCCGAACCCGGCGAGGTGGTGTGGGTGACCGTGCCGTCGCACCCGCCGAAAGAGCGCTCCATGCTGGTGGTGGGCCGCGAGCACAGCGACATCTTGGGCCTGCTCATCTCCCCGGAAGAGGAGCACGCGGAGGATGACCGCTGGTTTGAAATCGGCCCCGGCGACTGGGACGCCTCAGGCCATCCGTGCTGGGTGCGCCTGGACAAAACGCTCGTGGTACCGGAGGCCGACGTGCACCGGCGCGGCACCACCGTGCCGCAGCGCCGCTTCGAGCGGGTGGCGAACACGCTGCGCGAGCGCTTCCAGTGGCTGTAAGGACGGTTTGGCCCGGTAATGCCGGGCTGTTATCCTGCTCAAGTTGACCGTTACCGGCCACCTTCGGGTGCACACTGCTACGCGGGCAGGACCTTGGGTTCGCGTTCATAGCCAAAGCGGTGCGCAAGATACCCCGGCTGGGACGACGACATCCATGTTCGATTGAGAAACCAAGAGGTATTTCATAATGGCTAACATCAAGCAGCAGAAGAAGCGCGTCCTCACCAACGAGAAGCGCCGCATGCGCAACAAGTCCGTCCGCTCCGCCACCCGCACGGAGATCCGCAAGTTCCGCGAGGCTGTGGAGTCCGGCGACAAGGCTGCCGCTGAGGCGCAGCTGCGCGTGGCTTCCCGCAAGCTGGACAAGGCTGTGACCAAGGGCGTGTTCCACCGCAACTCCGCGGCGAACAAGAAGTCCAACATGGCCCGCGCCCTCAACAAGATGGACTAATTCCGTCGTGTTTCGCCCCGTGCATCGTTCAACCGGTGCACGGGGCGTTTCGTGTGTAACCCCTTTGAAGAGAAACGAATACTGCCGTGAAACACTCCCGCCGCGCGCTCGCAGCTGCGCTTGCCACCTCCCTGTCGTTGTCCTTGCCGGTCGCACCGGCCGAGGCCCAGCAGCTAAGTTCCTCCCCCGAGTTTGAGGCGCTGCTGGCCCGCTACGCCCCGGGCGTGGACCCGGAGCAGGTGCGTGCGCTCGGGGTGCTGGCCGCACTTGTGGCCAGCATCGCGATTGCGATTCCGATGGTGAAAAACGGCAAGGTCACATCGCCGTCGCGCGAGCACACCCACTCGCTGACGGTGGACGGGCGCAGCCGCACCTACGACGTGGTGCTGCCGCGCGGCTATGACTCGGAGAAGTCCTACCCTGTGGTGCTGGGCTTCGGCGGCTGGCACCACACCTCTGCCAACATGCACGACTACTCCAACTTAGAGAGCCAGTTCACGGACGCGATCGTGGTCTACGGCCAGGGCGTGGACAACGCGTGGGGCGGCGCGCCGTACGCGGCCACCAGCATCGATGAGGATGTCGCGTACACCAAGGCCGTGCTTCGCGACGTCGCTTCGCGCTACAACGCCGACACCTCCCGCACCGTCGCCGTAGGCCTGTCCAACGGCGGCGGCATGGTCGCCGCGCTCGCCTGCCACGCCCCGGAAACGGTGCGCGCTGTCGCCTCGGTGGCGGGCGCGTTCTACTCCCCCACCGTCACCGGCTGCACATCCGGCGAGGTGCCCACGATGATCATGCACGGCACCAACGACGGCGTTGTCGGCTACAACGGCGGCTTCCGCCACGGCGCGCCTTTCGAGTCCGTGGAATCGGTGGCGCGCACCTTCGCCCGCAAGAACGATTGCTCCATGGTGGCGTCGCAGTCGCGCTCGGGCAGCATCACCACCTTCGACTTCGAGAATTGCTCCGCGCCGGTGCGCATCGAGCGCGTCGAAGGCGGCGGCCACACCTGGTTCGACTCGCCGAGCGCGACGCGCCAAACGGCCCAGTTCTTGCGCCGCTACCTCTAGAGCACGCTGACAAGCCCGCGGGCGATGAGCACCGCGCCGACCACCATGAAAAACGCGCCCGCGGCGATGTCGATGTAGGGCCCGGCGCGCAGGAACTTCCGGCGCACACGCTCGGCGGAAGTGACCTGCGCGATCACCCCGAACAGGGCGAACGAACTGAGCCAGAGCGAGGCAATGACAATCAGCGCGGTGGAAAGCGAGGGGTTCGCGGGCAGAAGCGGCGCGATCATGGCGGTCAGCGCGACCACGATTTTGGGGTTGGCCAGGTTGGTGACCAGGCCTCGTCGATAGGCAGCATGCACCGAGCCCAACCGGTGGACGGCTTCGTCCAGGTCCGCCGGCGGGTCGTGCCTGTCGCGCAGCCCGCCGCGCAGGTTGTGCTGGCCCATCCAGATCAGCGCCGCGCCGCCGACGACCTGGATCACGGAGACCGCTTGCGGCACCGCGTGCAGCAGCGCAGCCGCGCCCACGACGGTGAGCGTGAACCACAGCGCGGCGCCGGTGTGGATGCCCAGGTTGGTCGCCCAGGCATGCTTGCGCGAGCGGGTCGCGGTGCGCATGAGCAGCACCATGTCCGGGCCCGGGGCGGCGGCGCCGACCAGGTTGAGCCCGACGATGACCGCGAGATCGCCCGGCGCGATCATGCAAGCTCCGCGATGCGGCGCACCGCGTTTTCGAGGGCGAACTCCGGGTCGCCGCCCTGGCCCTTCACCTCGGCGTCCAGGTCGGAGACGATGATCACCGCGTGCGAGACCGCGTCCCCGCTCCACTGGCGCGCCACCTGCATGGTCTTCTTCGCCACGTACGGGTGCATGCCGACGGTGCGCGCCAGCTGGTCCGGGTTGCCGCGCACGCCGTGGAGTTTGGCGATGTCGCCGACCTTGCGCGCGAGCGCCGCCGCGATGGACACCGGGCTAGTGCCCAGCTGCAGCGCGCGGCGCGTCGACGCGAGCGCCCGGTCCGCGCGGCCTGCCACCGCCTGGTCCGCGATGTCGAAGCCGGCGACCTCAGCCACGCCCACGTAGTAGGCGCGCACGGCCTCGACGGTGAGCTCGCCCTCAGTGTCGCTGACCAGTTGGCTGACGGCGGAGGCGAGCTCGCGAAGGTCCGAGCCGACCGATTCCAACACCGCGGCGGCCACGTCCGGGGTGGGGCGCACGCCGTGGCTGCGGAACTCCTCCATGAGCCATGAGCGGCGCTCATTGTCTTTCAGTGGATCGGCCTTGTGCACCTCGGCGACCTTGGCGAACTTCTTCACCATCGCCTTTTGACGCCCGCCGCCGGTGTGTTCGACGATCAGCGTGATGCCCGGCGCGGGGTTCACGCAGGCCTGCAGGAGGATCTCGGTGGGTTCCTTGCCGGCGAGCTCGGCGTGCTTGACCACCACCACGCGGTCCTCCGCGAACAGTGACGGGCTGGTCGCCATCGCGATCTCTCCTTCAGAGACGTCGCCGGCGCGCAGGGTGGTCACCTCCACGCCCTCGCCGGCCTGGGCGACGATGGCTTTGGTTGCGCGCTCGGCAAGGAAATCGTCCTCGCCGAGCACCAGGTGCACGGGGTTGAGCATGCGCGCCATCTTACGTCCTACTCCCGTGCCGCACCGAGTCCTGCACCTCCCGTGAACCGCCGAAAGATTTCAGCGGTTTTCTTTCGGATAACCCTGGCAAATTGATCACGAAGGCTTCATACTTTTATAGGAGCCTCTGCCGGGCGTCACTGCCCGGTAGCGCACCTGCTGCTTCGCACCGGACTGACACCAACAAACGAAAAGGACACCCTGTGAGCACGCAAATCACCTCCCGCCACCGCGGCACGTCCATCGCTGCCGCCGCACTCGCCATCGCCACCGTCGCCCCGCTCACCCACGCGGTGGTCTCCCCGGAGTCCACCGCCGACGCCGAGGCTGTGACCAACAGCAATCCGGCCGACCCGAAGTGGGCTGCCCCGGCCGGAACGATTGACGCAGACGCCATCAAAAACGGCTATGTCAACAGCGCCATCGACCTCACCAATGCCGCAAACCTGCTATCGGGGCGCGTCGGCGTGATGGAAACGACCGCGCCGTCGAGCATCTCCGACACCATGGGTCTCAACGGCGTGACGGTGTTCATGCAGTTCCGCGACAAGGACGGCACGCTTTCGCCCGTCTACGCGGCCCAGTCCCAGCGCCTGGCAGGGCAGGATGCCGGCGCGTATGCCTTCGACCTCCGCATGCGCGACGCCAAGGGCAACCTGGTCAAGGACAAAAAGGGCAACTACGTCTCCTTCTACGACGCCAACGGCAATCCCCACCTATTCGACGCCTCCGGCGTGGGCAACGGCCAGCAGGCCTACCGCCTGTGGGTGGCGGAGAAAGACATGGTCAACCCGGAGACCGGAAACCCGTACGTCTACACCCGCCAATCCGGCGGCATCGTGCCCAACTCCTGGGTTGGAGTTGCCCCGGGTTCCGGCCAGTACCCGGCGGACGCGTCCGGCATGTTCCAGCTGGTCGGCACCAACATGCAGCGCACCGGCATCTTCCTCACCGAAGCGGTGGACCCCGCCAAGAACTACATGTCCGCCCCCAACGTCAAGGTGGACCCGCTCGGCCCACTGTCCAACCCGGCCGTCACCTTGTCGGTGACGGACACTATCTCCGGCTTTGTGTGGATGGACACGCTCAAGGGCGACCGCACGGTCGGTCCGCCCACCCGCAACACAGGCGACGGCGACACCAACCTCGAGGGCTACAACGTCTTCGCTTCGGTGCTGACTCCGGAGGCTCAGAAACGTGTCGAGGCGATCGAAAACGACTCCAAGATCACGCTGGCGCAGCGCGCCGGCGCGATCCAGGCCATGCTCAAGGACATGCGGGCAGCTGGCAAAGAGCCGATCGCGGTGACCGTCACCGGCAAAACCGACGCGAACGGCCAGTACACCCTGCGCACCGGCTACAAGGACCTCACCGGAAACTCGCGCATGTACATGTGGGTCACGGACCCGAACGGCCAACAGGTCAACGCTTACTCGCCGTTCCCCACCCCCGTGTTCCAGAAGTACAACGACAACGCAGGCGAAGCTCCCCATCCGGCCGCGGCAATTGTGCCGGGCATGAACCCGGGGCCGGACAACTTCTACAACTTCGGTTTCGCGGTCCTTCCCTACGGCCCGGTGAAGCTGGACATCACCAACTACGACCAGTTGCTCAACCCGGCGCCGCTGGGCGGCACCGCGCAGCTCAACGTCACCGGCACCCTCCCGCCGGTGAAGGGCAACCGCATCGTCTGGCGCAATGAAACCACCGGCAAGGTCGTCAAGGAATGCCCGGTGTCCTCCCTCACCGAGGCGAACGCCTGCACCTTCCAGGTGTCCTCGGACCCGTCTGCGGCCGCCGGCACCGTGTACTCCGCAACGCTGTACAGCGGCGTCGGCGACCTGCTCGCCTCCGACTCCTTCCTTGTGGCCAAGGGCCAAAACGCGGTGAGCCAGCCGGCCTACCCCGCCAAGGAAGCCTTCCCCGGCAGCGCCGTCACGCTCAACCAGACGGACACGTCGGTGCCGGCGGGCACGAAGTTCACGTACGGCACGCCTGTCGATGCCTCCGGAAACCCCGTTTCCGGCTGGACCACGCAGCCCGCGTCGGACGCGGGAACCGGCGGGTTCACCGCCACCCCGCCCGCGGGCACCAAACCGGGCGAGTACAAGATCCCCGTGCAGGTGGTCTACCCGGACGGCTCCCAGGAGACGGTCTACGCCGCCGTCACGGTCAATCCGACCGCGCAGGCGGACACGTTCACCCCGCAGGGCCAGACCACCGAGGCTGTCGTGGGCACGTCCGCGCCGGAGGCCCGCTCCGCCATCTCGAACGTGGTGGACCTGCCCGGCGATGCGACGTACACCTGGGAGAAGGCTCCCTCCACCGACAACGTCGGCGACGTCCCAGCCGTGGTGGTTGTGACCTACCCCGACGGCTCCGTGGACCGCGTGCCGGTGACAGTGCGCATCACCCCGGCGCCTACGAAGCCGCTGAACCAGACCAACGACCCGGCCGGCCAGGACCAGACGGTGAACCTGGGCGACACTCCGGTCGCGCGCGCTTCCATCGCCAACGCCGACGACATGCCGACCGGCACGTTCTACCGCTTCGAGTCGCCGGTGGACACCTCCACGTCCGGCGACAAGCAGGCCTACGTCATTGTCACCTACCCCGACGACACCGTGGACCGCGTGCCGGTGACGGTGCACGTGCGCTCCCAGGCGGAGCAGTTCGACCCGTCCGGAACGCAGCAGACGGTGGACAATGGGGCTGAGGTGGACCCGGAGGCGTCGATAAGCAACGCAGGCGACCTCCCGGAAGGCACCTCCTTCGCCTTTGAGAAGGCGCCGGACACCTCCACGCCGGGCACTAAGGACGCCGTCGTGGTGGTGACCTACCCGGACGGCAGCGTGGACAAGGTCCCCGTGAAGGTCACGGTGACGGCGCAAAACGAGCAGTACGACCCGCAGCCCGCGGTGCAGGTGGTGGACCAGAACACGGAACTCGACCCGGCGCTGTCCCTGCTGCCGAACCAGCAGCTTCCCGACGGCACCCGCATCGAATGGGCCACCACCCCGGACACCTCCACGCCGGGCACCAAGGACGGCGTGGTGCGCGTGACCTACCCCGACGGCACGACCGACGAAGTCAAGGTGCAGGTGGAGGTCCGCACCCAGGCGGACCAGTACGCCCCGGCGGCGAAGACGCAAACCGTCGACAACGGCGCCACCCCGAAGGCGGAAGACTCCATCGCGGACGCAGGGTCGCTGCCGGAGGGCACCAAGATTGCCTGGGAGAGCGCACCCGACACCTCCTCCCCGGGTTCGAAGGACGCCGTCGTGGTGGTCACCTACCCTGACGGGTCCACCGAAAAGGTCCCGGTGAACGTGGTCGTGCGCACGCAGGCCGACGCGCTTAACCCCGAGGGCCAGGAGCGGACCGTGGACAACGGCAGCACGTTGGACCCGAAGGACTCCATCACCAACGCCGGCGACCTGCCGGAGGGCACCAAGTTCGCCTTTGAAACGCAACCGTCGACCGACAAACCCGGCACGTACACCACCAACGTCATCGTCACCTATCCCGACGGCAGCGTGGACACAGTGCCCGTGAAGCTCAACGTGCGCCCACTTTCGGACACGACCGACCCGAAGGGCGCCGACATCACCGTCGACAACGGCCAAGCAGTCACCCCGGAAGACGTGCTGACTAACGAGGCCGACCTGCCGGAAGGCACCACCCTGGCGCTGGAAAACCCCGTGGACACCTCGAAGCCCGGTCCGCAGCAGGTCACCGTGGTGGTGACGTACCCGGACGGCTCCACCGACAAGGTCACCACCACAGTGACGGTGCGCCCGCAGGCGGAGACCAACGCCCCCGCCGGCCAGGACATCGACGTGGTCGAAGGCGCGAAGGCGTATCCCGAGTCGGCGATCACCAACATCGGCGACTTGCCCGCCGGCACCACGTTCGCCTGGGCCACCGAACCTGACACCAGCACGACCGGCACCCAAAACGCGGTGGTGCGCGTGACCTACCCGGACGGCTCCACAGAGGACGTGCCGGTCAAGGTCAACGTCACACCGAAGCCCGCCCAGCCGATGAACACGACCAACAATCCGGCCGGCCAGGACGTCACCGTCAAGGCCACCAGCGCGCTGGATGCCCGCAACGCCGTGGCAGGCGCGGACTCGCTGCCGGCTGGCACGCACTTCGAGTTCGTCAACCCGCCGTCGACGGACAAACCCGGCACGTTCGACAACGTCGAGGTGCGCGTGGTGTACCCGGACGACACGGTCGACACCGTCACCGTGACGGTCACCGTCACCCCGCTTGCGGACGACTACGCCCCCGCCGCCGCGGAGCAGACCGTGAACAACGGCGCCACCCCGGACGCCGCCGCATCCATCGGCAACCTTTCGGACCTGCCGGCCGGCACGACGGTGGAATGGGAGAGCACGCCTGACACCTCCTCCCCCGGCGACAAGACCGGCACCGTGAAGGTGACCTACCCCGACGGCTCCACCGACACCGTCGAGGTCACCGTCACCGTGCGGCCGCAGGCCGACACCTCCACGCCCGCGCCCAAGGTGCGCACCGTGGAAAACGGTGCCAAGGACCTGCGCCCGGAGGACTCCATCGCGAACACGGACGAGCTGCCCGGCGCCACCTACACCTGGGAGACGCAGCCGGACACCACCAAGCCCGGCGTCCAGGACGTCGCTATCACCGTCACCTACCCGGACGGCTCCTCCGAGGTGGTCACAACCCAGATTGTGGTCAGCTCACTTGCGGACGCGAACGAGCCGAAGGCCCAGCCGCAGACGGTGAATAGAGATGCTGCGGTGGACCCGAAGGCGTCGATAAGCAACGCAGGCGACCTGCCGGAAGGCACCACCTTCACCTTCGAATCCCCCGTGGACACCTCGACGTCCGGCACCAAGGACGCGGTGGTGCTGGTGACCTACCCGGATGGCTCCGTCGACCGAGTTGCCGTCAAGGTCAGCGTGCGCACCGACGAGCAGTACTACGCACCGGCCGGCAGGACCCAGACCGTCAACATCGGCGACGAGCCGGCGCCCGCCGCCTCCATCGTCCACCCGGATTCGCTGCCGGTGGGCACCAAGCTGACCTGGGAGACAGCGCCGGACACCTCGAGCGCCGGCGTGAAAGACGCCGTCGTGCGCGTGGAATACCCGGACGGGACCTCCGAGACCGTCAGCGTCAGCGTGAACGTCCGCTCCAACGAGCAGCAGTACACCCCGCACGCGGGGCTGCAGGTAGTGGACAAGGGCGCAGAACCGGCCGCCGCCGACTCCGTCGACAACGCCGGCGATCTTCCCGAGGGCACCGAGATCACCTGGGTGACCGCGCCCGTCACTTCCTCGCCCGGCCAGAAGACCGGCGAGGTCCTGGTGACCTACCCCGACGGCACCTCCGAGACCCTCCCGGTCGTGGTGCGGGTGCGCGACGACGCCGCGATGCACGAGCCCACCTCTACCGATCAGGTGGTTAACCAGGGCGACTCCGCCGACCCGCGCAACTCCCTCACCGGCGACTTGCCGGAGGGAACGAACCTCAGCTGGGAACAGCCGGTGGACACCTCCACCTCCGGTGTGAAGGACGCCGTAGTGGTGGTGACCTACCCGGACGGCTCCGTGGACCGCGTGCCGGCGAAGGTCATCGTGCGCACCCACACTGACCAGCACGACGCGACCGGCCAGGACATCACCGCCGTCGAAGGCGTGGACGCGCCGCCGGCCCGCACCGCCATCGCCAACGTGGCGGACCTGCCCGCCGACGCCACCTACACCTGGTCGGTGGCCCCCGATACCTCCGCCACCGGCGACGTCCCGGCAGTGGTGCTGGTGACCTACCCCGACGGCACGGTCGACCGCGTCCCGGTCACCGTCCACGTCGTCGCGGCACCGAAAACCCCGATGAACGAGCAGTACGCGCCGAAACCCGCCGAGCTGACGGTCAACGTCGGTGACAGCGTCGTGCCGCGCGCTTCCGTTGACAACGTCTCCGACCTGCCGGCCGGCACCCACTACGAGTTCGAGCAGCCGGTGGACACCTCCACCCCGGGTTCCAAGGACGCCACGGTGGTGGTGACCTACCCGGACGGCACCACCGACAAGGTCGACGTCACCGTCGTCGTGCGCTCCCAGGCCGACCAGTTCACCCCAGAGGGTCAGCCGCAGAGCACCAACCACGGGCAGGTGCCGGCGGCCACCGGCTCGATCGTCAACGCTGCCGAGCTGCCCGCCGGCACCACGGTGACCTGGAAGACCGAGCCGGACGTGTCCGCGCCGGGCACCAAGGACGCCGAGGTGCTGGTGACCTACCCGGACGGCTCCACCGAGACCATCAAGGTCAAGGTTGAGGTCCGCGAGCAATCGCAGCAGTTCAACCCGGTCGGTAAGGACCAGTCCGTGAAGGAGGGCGAGGCCCCTGAGGCGTCCGCGTCTATTGCCAACCCGGAGCTGCTCCCCGAGGGCACCACGATCACTTGGGAGGACGCGCCGGACACCTCTACCCCGGGCACGAAGGACGCGACGGTGGTGGTGACCTACCCGGACGGCACCACCGACAAGGTCAACGTCCACGTTGCCGTCGGCTCCATGGCGGACCAGCACGACCCGGTGGGCCAGGACCAGACCGTCAATAGCGGCGACGTGCCGCAGGCCGGCAACTCCGTGGCCAACGCCTCCGACCTGCCGGCCGGCACCACTACGGGTTGGAAGTCCGCGCCGGACACCTCCACCCCGGGCGCGAAGGACGCCACCGTGGTGGTGACCTACCCGGACGGCTCCACGGACACCGTCGATGTCACCATCGACGTTGCAAGCCAGGCCGAGCAGCAGGACCCGCAGGGGCAGGGCATCCAGGCCGTGGTGGACACACCCGCGCCGAACGCCGCCACCGCAATCAAAAACGCCTCCGACCTGCCGGCCGGCACCACCATCACCTGGGATGAAGAGCCCGACACCTCCAAGCCGGGCACCGTCCCCGCGACGGTGGTGGTGACCTACCCGGACACAACCGAGGACCGCGTGTCGGTCGAGGTCACCGTCGTGGAGGCTCCTGCGACGCCGATGAACGAGTCCTACCAGCCCGACACCCGCCCGGTGTTCACGAAGCAGTTTGTGGAGGCCCCTGCGGCCGCCACCGCCGTCGTCAACGCCGACGCCTTCCCGCCGGGCACCCACATCGAGTGGACCGCTGAACCGGACACCTCCGTGCCCGGCGAGCAAACCGTGTCCGTCACCGTGACGTACCCGGACGGCACGAAGGACGTCGTTGAGACCACCCTCACCGTGGGCCAGTCCCTGGCCACCACGCACACGCCGTTCTGGGACCAGACCCACGCCCAGCCGGGCGCGCGTGTGACCCTGCCGCAGGTCGGCGACCGCTCCATGCCGACCGGCACCACGTTCACCGTGGACAACCCGGAGTTCGTCATCGCCGACGACGGCACTGTGTACTTCACCGTGCCTGCGGACGCGAAGCCCGGCGACGTGTTCACGACCACCGCGACCATCCGCTACCCGGACGGCTCCTACGAGACGGAGGAAATCCGCGTCACGGCGGGGATGGCCTACAACCCGAGCTACGGCGATCCTGTCGCCGCGGCGCTCGGCGGCTCCGGCACCGCGCTGCTGACCTTCGAGGTTGTCCCGGACGTGTCCGAGGCCCACATCACCGCGGCCCACGACCACAACGGGCTGTGGCACATCTCCGACCCGGACGCGCACGGCAACATCACCGCAGTCGGGCCGACGCTGGACACGCTGGCGAAGATGTACACCGGCAAGGAGTCGATCGCGGAGCTCGCATCGCTTTTCGACGCCTCCGCCGACGTCACCGTCACCTACCGCCCGGGCGTCCCCGCCGACGAGGACGTCACTGCACGGTTCACGCTCGTGGCTGTCGACGGCACGCCGATGTCCCAGGTTTCCGACTGGGACGGCGACGGCATGTCCAACGAGGACGAAGTAGCCAAGGGCTCGAACCCGTTCGACCCGGCATCCGTGCCGGCCGGCACCGACACGGAGCCGGAGCAGCCGAACAGCGGCTACCCGCCGGAAGTCACCGTCACCCCGGGCGACACCACCGAGGTCCCCGCACCGACGCTGCCTGACGACACCACCGTCACCCCGGCACCGGAAACCCCGGACTGGGTCGAGGTCAAACCCGACGGCACCGTCGTGATCACCCCACCGGAAGACACCACCCCGGGCACCTACCCGGTCGAAGTCGAAGTCACCCGCCCCGACAAGGAGCCGACCAAGGCCACCATCGAGGTCACGGTGACAGACAACACCGCCGAGCCGGAGCAGCCGAACAGCGGCTACCCGCCGGAGGTCACCGTCACCCCGGGCGACACCACCGAGGTCCCCGCACCGACGCTGCCGGACGGCACCACCGTCACCCCGGCACCGGAAACCCCGGACTGGGTCGAGGTCAAACCCGACGGCACCGTCGTGATCACCCCACCGGAAGACACCACCCCGGGCACCTACCCGGTCGAAGTCGAAGTCACCCGCCCCGACAAGGAGCCGACCAAGGCCACCATCGAGGTCACGGTGACAGACAACACCGCCGAGCCGGAGCAGCCGAACAGCGGCTACCCGCCGGAGGTCACCGTCACCCCGGGCGACACCACCGAGGTCCCCGCACCGACGCTGCCGGACGGCACCACCGTCACCCCGGCACCGGAAACCCCGGACTGGGTCGAGGTCAAACCCGACGGCACCGTCGTGATCACCCCACCGGAAGACACCACCCCGGGCACCTACCCGGTCGAGGTGGAAATCACCCGCCCCGACAAGGAGCCGACCAAGGCCACCATCAAGGTCACGGTGACAGACGGCACTGGCAACACCACTGAGACTCCCGCACCGTCCGGCTCTTCCGAGCTGACGGAGGAGGAGCGCGGTCGCTGCATCGCCACGGGCGTCGGCTTCGGCCTGCCGCTGCTGGCGCTGATCCCGATCGCGCTCGGCTCGCAGGTGCACCTACCGTGGGTCGACGAGATGTCGCAGCAGGTTAGCGCCGCGCTGCGCGACGCTAACACCCAGCTGCAGCAAAAGGTGGGCGTGTACAACCAGGACGTTGTCAACCAGGTTGAGAGCATCAACCGCCAGCTGCAGGAGTTCGGCCGCGAATACGGCACCGTCATCGGCGGCGCCAGCGCTGTCGCCGTGGTCGTGCTCGCTTCCGCACTCCTGTGGGAGAACTGCACTCCGGGCGAGCAGCTGAGCTCCGAGTCCAGCAATAAGTAGTACTCGGGGTCAGGACGCCTGACTCGCGACGATGCGTCGCGGGTCAGGCGTCTTCTGCGTTGTCGTTGGGGAAGATGACGGGGATCCCCTCGCGCGTGGCCACAGGTCGGCCTCGCGGTGGGCCGCCCTCCAGCACGACGACGATCTGCGCCCACTCCGGCACCGGCTCCGCATTTTCGATGGTCTCCACGACGTGGGCGCGAAGCCCCGTCGGGTCGACGGGCGCGGGCTCGCCCGGCGCGACAAACAGCGCCAGCCCGACGACAGCAGCGCAAACCGTGGCGCGCGGCCGGCCCGCCAGAAATCCGGCGAGCACCCACCCATAGACCACCAGTGCAGTCAAGGGGGCGGCCGCCACCGTCGCGCTGGGCAGCCCCGCGCCGATTCTCGCGACCGTGTGCACCCACCACGCCAACGGCTCGACGCACCACAGCACCGGCACCTCCAGCCCGCCGGGCAAAAGCGACGCCACCGCCGCGATGAGCCCCAGCACCGTCACCGGGCCCACCACGGGTGCGACCAGCACGTTGGCACCGACCGAGACCAGCGAGACTTTGCCGGCCATCATCGCCACGATGGGCATGGTGGCCAGGTCCGCCGCCACCGCCACAGCAAGGGCGCGGACGAGGATGTCCGGCCAGCCAGTCACCGCCAGCGCGCGGTACAACAGCGGGTAGAGCGCCACGATGCCCGCCGTCGCCGCCACCGACAGGGCGAAGCCGTAGTGCACCGAAAGATCCGAATCCACCAGCACCAACCCAATGACCGACAGGCACAGCGCGTGGACGGGCTCTGCCTGACGGGAGGCGAGCACCGCCACAAGCCCCACCAGGCCGGACACCGAGGCGCGCAGCACGCTCGGCTCCGGACCAACAAGCCCGGCGTAGACCAGCAGCGCCACCGCCGAGGCCGCGATCCTGCCGCGCAGGCCCGCACCGATTGCGGCCGCCGCCACGGTGGCGAAGGTGGCCACGATCGCGATGTTCGCCCCGGACACGGCGGACAAATGTGACAGGCCTGTGTCGATGTACATCTGTTGTTCGGCTGGCGGTTGCAGGGAAACGTCGCCAAGCACCATGCCCGGAATGAGCCCGCGCGCACCCTCGCCCACCTGCGCCTCCACCGCCGCGGCGAAAGTCGTGCGCACGTGGTGGGCGAACGCCGCCAATCCGCGAGGCGGGCCAAGGACCTCGACGTCGCCGTTGAGCACGAACGGGTTGACACCCGGCACGCCAGATTCCTTGGACACGCCGCGGCCCACCACGTGCGCGCCGGCGACCGCGCCGTCGGGCAGGTCGTCTGCGAACACCGGCGTCGTCGACGGCTGGCCGGGCACCTTCACCCGCACCAGATAGGCGCCCGACTCGGTCTGCTTCGGGGTGCCGCTGACGGTGCCCACGATCTCAGAGGCGGCGGAACTGGCGCGCTGGCGCACCGCCGCCGTGAGCGTCGCCGCCGCGCCGAGGCCCGCGGTCAGCACCGCCTGGCCATACTCGCGCGCGAGCAGGCAGCCGGCGGCGAGGACCCCGACAACAAGAAGTGCCGCCCACACCCCGAACAGGATGCAGCACGCCGCCGCGGCCCACACCGCCAGCGCCGCCGGCACCAGCCGCAGCTCCGACACCGCTACAGCCCCACCATGTCACGCATGGCCTCGAACTTCGCGGGTCCGATGCCGCGGACGTCCATGAGCTGCTCCACCGCGGTAAACGGCCCGTTGGCCTCGCGGTGGGCCACGATCGCCGCCGCGGTCGCCTCGCCCACCCCGGGCAGCGCGGTCAGCTCGGAGGCGGACGCGTTATTCAGCGACACCGTTCCAGCGTCAGGCGCGGCCGCTCCTCCGCCGCCTGCCGGGGGCGCGGCGCCGACGGCCTGGACGTGGATCTGCTGGCCGTCCACAAGCAATTGCGCCTGGTTGTGCGCCAACAAATCCGCGTGCGGCAGCGGCTGTGCGATCTGCAGGGCGTCGGCGATGCGGGAGCCCTCATTCAGCGTCATCAGCCCCGGGTTGGCCACCTCCCCCACCACGGCCACGACCACCACCCCGCTGACCTCCGTCGGCGAGGCCACTTGCTCCCACGAAACGTCCTCATCCGAACCCCCGCCGCCGCGCAGCACCGCCCACGCGCCCACCACGACGAGCAGCGCGACCACCGCCGCGGCGGCCGGTTTGACCGGCACGGACACACGCGGCGCGGGGTAGCGCACGGCCAGGAGGTCCTCTTCCCCGGTAGGCCGGGTGAGCTCCTGGAGACGGTCGATGGCGTTCATGCCCGGCACGCTAAGCCGAGAAACCCCGCACCGGAAGCCCCCAACCGCAAACCTGTGGATAACGTTGTTGCGGCGTCACCTATCAGGGCGGGCTATCCACACCTACTGGGCAGATTCCCGAGAAGAGAAGACAACCGACAGCCCAATGGCGCCGGGGCCGGTGTGGACCGCGAGGACGTCGACAAGCGGCTCGCACATCACCCGCGAGCCCTGCGGCAACTCCGCCTCAAGCGACGCCGCCAGCTGCTCGGCCGCCTCCTCGGCGTCCGCGTGTTGGATCGCCGCGAACACCGGCTGCCCCTCGGCGCGCTCCACCACCAGCTCTGTGAGCTTGGCAAACGCCTTCGACTGGGTGCGGGTCTTGCCGGCGAGCTCCAGCTTGCCGTCGTGGATGCGCAAAATCGGCTTGTTGGCTAGAAGCGCAGCCGAGAGCACCGCGGTGCCGGTGGGCAGGCGTCCGGACTTGCGCAGGTCGTCGAGCTGGTGCAGGTACACCCACGTCTCGGAGCGGGCGAGCGTCGATTTCGCCATCGCCTCGCACGCCGCCAAATCGCCGCCCTCCTGGGCCACGGTGGCGGCGGCCATGGCGGCCGCGCCGATGGTCATGCCGGCCGCGTCCGTCTCCACCACTTTCACCGTGCCGGGAAACACCGCGGACGCCGCCACGGCCGCCGACCACGTCGACGACAGCGCCTTGGACAGGTGCAGCGCGATCACCCCGTCGTCGCCGCCGCGCTCCAGCTGGCGCGCGTAGCAGGCCGCAAGCTCCAGCGAGGACAGCCCGGAGGTGCCCTTGTCCTCGCCGCTGCCCATGACGTGCATGTCGGCGACGGTGATGTCCAGCTCGCGGACCACCTCGGGCGGCAGCCCCGCCGAGGAATCCACCACCACGCGCACTGCCATTTAGTTCAGCCCCCGGTTCCAGGCTTCGAGGAACCAGCGGATCTTCGCCGGTTCGTCCAGGCGCGGCATCGCCACCAGCCGCGCCGTGTTCGCGTTGCCCAGGCCCTTGATCGCGGGGTACTGCGCCACCACGAAGCCCAGCAGCGACGCGGTCAGCGCGGCGATGGTGCCGCCGTGGGAGACCAAAAGTACGGCGGAGTTGTCCCACTCGTCGTAGTCGCGCATCAGCTCGTCCACCACGGCCTGCGCTCGCGCCGCCACCTCGAGGCGGCTTTCCCCGCGCGGCGGCGCCCACGTCGCGTCGGTGCGCCACACCGCCCGCGCACCTTCGTGCTCCGTGTCCACCTCGGTGTGGGTTTTGCCTTGCCAGTCGCCGAGGTGCGTTTCGCGCAGCCGCTTATCGATGTCTACAGTCAACCCCAAATCCGCCGCCACCACGTCAGCAGTGTTTTTCGCGCGCACGAGGTCGGAGGAGATGATCTTGGAAATACCCAGGTCACGCAGCTCTTTGGCGGCGGCGTGGGCCTGGTTCACACCGCGTTCGGAGAGCACGGTGTCCAGCTGCCCCTGCATGCGGGAGGTGGCGTTGTACTCCGTTTCGCCGTGGCGCAGCAGGATCAAACGTCGTTGCATGCGCGACGCCTAGAACTCGTCGTCTGCGGCCGCCGGGCCATCGCCGGCCAGCGGCAGGTCCTCGATGTTCTGCGCCTCGCGCAGCTCGGCCTCGTTGCCGAAGGTGGCGGGGCGCTCGTAGGGCTCCAGGCCCTCGACCTCAATGGCCGGGCAGTCCGCGTACAGGCGGTCCAGGCCGTAGAACTCGCGCTCTGCCTCGCGCTGGATGTGCACGACGAAGTTGCCGTAATCCAGCAGCACCCAGCGGTTTTCGCGGTTGCCCTCGCGGCGCTTCGGCTCCACGCCCTCATCCGTCAGGTCGTCTTCGACCTCCTGGACGATGGCGGCGACCTGGCGCTCGTTGTCGGCGGAGACGATCACGAACACGTCCGTGATGGCCATGACGTTGGACACGTCGATAACAGCGATGTTCTTGCCAAGCTTTTCGTCGGCCGCTTTGGCGGCAATCTTGGCCCGGTCGATGGAGATCTGCGGAGCGGTCAAGTGGCAAACCCTTCGTTGGTTGGACAGACCCCGCCATTGTCCCACGACACGGCCTAAGAGTGCTACTTAGGCGTAGAGGGCGTTTTTGGTGATGTACTGCACCACCCCGTCCGGCACGAGGTACCACACGGGCCGGCCCTCGGCGGCACGCTCGCGGCAGTCGGTAGACGAGATGGCCATCGCTGGGATTTCCACCAGGTGCACGCGCTCCTGGATGTCGGCCGGCAGCATGTCCTCGCGCAGGTCGTAACCGGGGCGGGTCACGCCGACGAACTCGGCGAGCTGGAACATCTCCTCCCAGTCGTGCCAGGACATGATGGAGGCCAGCGCGTCGGCGCCGGTGATGAAGTACAGCTCCTCGTCCGGGAACTGTTCGCGCAAGTCCCGCAGCGTATCGATGGTGTACGTCGGCCCGTCGCGGTCGATGTCGACGCGGGAGACGGAAAAGCGCGGGTTGGAAGCGGTGGCAATCACCGTCATCAGGTAGCGGTCTTCCGCCGGGCTGATGGTCTTGCCCGCCTTCTGCCACGGCTGGCCGGTGGGCACGAAGATGACCTCGTCCAGGTTGAACCGGTCCGCCACCTCGCTGGCGGCGACCAGGTGGCCGTGGTGGATCGGGTCGAACGTGCCGCCCATGACCCCGATGCGCCGCGCCTGCTCCAAGGAAGCTGCGTAGTGCTCCGTCATGCGCCGTTACCTCGCCGGGGGCAGCATGCGGATGTCCACCGACTCGATGAACAGCAGTCCGGCGCCGAGCACCAGCGCGACCAGCGCGCCGACCACGCCGACGACAGCACCGATGCTGAGCTCGTCGCGTGTGTCGTCCGCCCACTTGTTGGCGCTGCTCGATGAGCCGGCGGCAACCTCACGCTCCTTGCACACCTGCTTGCCGTCCACCTCCACCGGGATCGGGTTGCCCTTGGCATCCAGGATCGGGTTGCCCTTGGCGTCCACTTCCCACTCGCAGGTCTTTTCCACCGTCACGCGCTGCGTGGTGTCGCGCGTGATGGTCTCCGCGCCCGCAGGCGCAACTGAAAGCGCGACGGCGCAAGCGGTCGCGGCGGCGGTGGTTCGGATTAGCTGCCTCATTAGCCGTACCGTACCTGATCCACGAAGCGCCCGAACGCGTCGGAGACTTGGTTGTCCCAGCGGGAGCTCCAGCGGAAGTAGCGGGCGTGGTTGCCGCCGGTGGCGCGGGAGGCCTCCAGCGTCTGCACGGACAAGTCGCACACGGCGTCCAGCGGCAGGCAGTAGTTGACGCGGTTGCGGGTCGCCGCGGCGGTCTTGGTGTTGAACGGCAGCGCGCCGAGGATGCCACCCGCGCCGCCGCCGCGCACGCCCACGGTGGACCAGTCACCCGGGGCGGTGTTCGGGTTGCCAAAGTAGACCACACCGGCGAGCTGGCCGCGCCGCGCCAGTTCACGCTCGTGCTCCAGCAGAATCATCGCGCCCTGGGAGTAGCCGGACAGGATGTACTTCGGGCGGCAGCCGGTGGCGCCCTGGTAGTCGTTGATCATCTGCATCACGCCGCCCCTGCCGATTTTCACCGAGTCCAGGAACTGGTTCGAGGCCCTGCGCGCCATCATGAACATCGGGTTGGCCCACTGGATGGCAAGGCCGAGCGCCTGCAGCAGCGTCGACGGCACGGCGACCTCGGGCACGTCGTACTCCGGGAACGTCGCCGGGTAGTAGCGCGGCTCCAAGCCGATGACCTCGACGTCCTTCATCAGCGAGTTGCCGCCGTGGGTGGCGGTGTAGCGGCGCTCCGCGTGCTGGAGGAAGGCGCGGATGGTCTCCGCTTCCCAGCCGTTGGAGGTCCAGGCCGCCCCGCCCGAGTAGCGCGTGGGGTAGATCTGGGTGTTTTGGCCGGAGCCGCGGGCGGCGATGACCGCGACGGCCGGGCAGCGGGTTTGCGCGTCGGCTTCCTGCACGGGCGCGACGGGGGAAACGGTGGCTGTCACGGCGGTGGCGACAGCGGTGGCGAACAGCCCGAAGCGGGCGCGCCAGGAGGAACGGGATTTTTTCACGCGGATAGACTAGCGCACCTGGCCGGTACCTTCCAGGATCCATTTAGTGGTGGTCAGCTCCGGCAGCGCCATCGGTCCGCGGGCGTGCAGTTTCTGGGTGGAGATGCCGATTTCGGCGCCCATGCCGTATTGCTCCCCGTCCGTGAAGGCGGTCGATGCGTTGAGTACGACGGCGGCGGCGTCCACGGCGTCAGCGAATCGTCGTAAAGCATGTGCGTCCTGGGCCGCAATCGCCTCGGTGTGGCCGCTGGAGTAGCGCGCGATGTGGGCGATCGCCCCCTCGACGCCATCTACGACGGCGCTCGCGATGTCCATGCTGAGGTACTCCTCGGCGAAATCGGCCTCGGTTGCAGGCGCAACGTCCGCACCGAACGCATGATGCTTCTCGACGTCTCCGTGCACCTCAACCCCCGCATCCTGCAACGCAGCAACGACCGCGCGTTTGTCCTCGTCCGCGAGAGCGGCGTCAATGAGCACCGTCTCGGTGGCGTTGCACACGCTGACCCGGCGCGTCTTGCCGTTGAGCAGCATCGCAATCGCCTTCTCCACGTCGGCGGAGGCGTCGATGTAGAAGTGGCAGTTGCCGGTGCCCGTCTCGATGGTGGGCACGGTTGCGCCGGTGACCACCGCCTCGATGAGGCGGGCGCTGCCGCGTGGGATGACCACGTCGACAAGCCCGCGCGCGGTGATGAGGTCCTGGACCGAATCGTGGGACTCGCAGGGCAGCAGCTGCACCGCCTCGCGAGGCAGGTCGTGTGCTGCGAGGGTCTCCTGCAGCACCTCGACCAGTTTTTCGTTGGAGCACCGCGCCGTCTTCGAGCCACGCAGCAGCGCCACGTTGCCGGATTTCAGCGCCAGGCCGAACGCGTCGACGGTGACGTTCGGGCGGGCCTCGTAGACCATGCCCATCACGCCGAGTGGGACGCGCACCTTCTTCATCTGGATGCCGTTGGGCAGCGTGCGGCCGGTGAGCACCTCCCCCACCGGATCCTGCAGGCCCGCCACCTGGCGCAGGCCGCCGGCGATGCTCTCGATGCGGTCTTGATCAAGCGCAAGCCGGTCCAGCACCGACTCCGCCAGGCCGTTTTGGCGACCTAACTCCAGGTCGCGGGCGTTGGCCTCGAGGATCTCCCCGGCGCGCTCCGTCAGCGCGGCCGCCGCGGCCAGCAGCACCGCGTCCTTCGCCGGGGTCGGCAGCGCGGCGATGACCGGCGCGACCTCCTTCGCGCGGCGCGCCTTCGCGAGCACCTCCTCGCGCTCGGCCTGTCTTTGCTGGTCAGTCTGCTGCGCACTCATGCAGCAATCCTAGCGCTAGTACCCGGCGTCGACGTCGACCTCTGTGGCCATCTTCTCGCCCGCGGCGTACAGCTCCCAGTTCTTCGCGGCCAGCCCGCCGATGCGGCGCTCCATAAAGCGCGGGATGTTGGCCACGTGCGGGGTGATCACGCAATTGTCCAGCCCCCACAGCTCGTGGTCGGCGGGCAGCGGCTCGGGCTCGGTGACATCCAGGCCGGCGCCGCGCAGGTGGCCGTCGGCAAGTGCCTGCGTGAGCGCCTGCGTATCGACGAGCGGCCCGCGCCCCACATTCACAATCACGGCGCTGTCCCGCATCTTCCCGATGGTTTCCGCGTTGACCATGTGACGGGTTTCCTCGGTGAGCGGGGCAAGCAGGACGAAGTAGTCGTGGTTTGCCCAGACGTCGTCGGAGAGTGTCACGGTGTTATCCGCACCCTCGACGGGGTTGCCGGAGCGGTTCACCGCCGTGATCTCCATACCGAACGGCTCAAGGAAACGGATCAGCGTTTTGCCGATGCCGCCGGCGCCGATGATCGCGAGCTTCTTGTTGTCGAAGAGGTACTGCTTCTCCTTGAACAGCTGTGTGTTGTTCCACTCGCGGTCCACGGCCTTCATGCGGTGCTCCACGGCGAGAAGCAGGGCGAGGGTGGACTCGGCGACGGTGTCATCATAAAGCCCGCCGGCGTTAGCGAAACGCACGCCGTTCGCCGAGTGCTTTGCAAAGACATCCTGCAGGTTCTCCACACCGGCGTACTGGATCTGCACAACCTTCACGCTGTCCGGCAGCTCATCCGGGAAATCCTTCGGACCGCCACCGAAGAGGACCATGTCCGGGTTGTCCTCCAGCGCCACATGCTGGTGGCCCTGCGCCTCCAGGGCTGCGATCGGCTCGTCTTTGGGCTTGGGCAAAAACGTGAACTTCATGCCCGCCCAGACTAGCTACTACAGGCGCGAGGCGTAGTTGGACAGGTAATCCGCGTGCACCACGGCGCGGCGCTGGTGGGCGGGCAGCTCGTCGGAGTGGCGGCCGCACATCGCGGCGAGCTCCGCGGCGTCGTAGGCCACCTCGCCGCGGCCCACCGCCTGCGAGTCCGGGCCCAGAATCTCCACGATGTCGCCGGCGTGGAACTCGCCCTCGATCCCGGTGATGCCCACCGCGAGCAGGCTGGTCCCGCCACGGGTGACCGCCTCGACCGCGCCCTCGTCCAGGCGCAGCACGCCCTCCGCGTCCGCGGCGTAGAGGGCCCAGAATTTCCAGGCGTTGAGCTTGCTTTCCGGGCGGGTGTGGAACACGGTGCCCACCGACGCGTCCCCGAGCGCGTCCTCGATCTTCTCCGTGGCGGTAAGCAGCACCGGCACGCCGCCGCGGGTGGCTAGGCGCGCGGCCGAGACCTTCGCCGCCATGCCGCCGGTGCCGAACACACCCCCGTCGCCGGCTTCGACGTCGGTGAGGTCGTTGCCGGAGCGGACTTCGTCGAGAAGCTTCGCCCCTGGATCGGACGGGTTTTTGTCGTAGAGGCCGTCCACATCCGACAGCAGCACCAGCGCATCCGCCGACACAAGGGTGGCCACGATGGCGGAGAGGCGGTCGTTGTCGCCGAAGCGCATCTCGGAGGTGGCCACGGTGTCGTTCTCGTTGACGATCGGCACCGCCCCCATCTGGCGCAGCCGGTCGATGGTGCGCTGCGCGTTGCGGGCGCGCTCGCGGGACCCGGCGTCGCTTTGCGTGAGCAGCACCTGGCCGATAGTGCGGCCGTAGCGCGCGAACGAGGCGCCCCACACCTGCGCGAGGTGGATCTGCCCCACCGAGGCAGCCGCCTGCTTCGTTGCCAGGTCGCGCGGGCGGGCCTTCAATCCGAGCGGCCCCATGCCCGCGGCGATGGCGCCCGAGGACACCACAACTACTTCGGAACCGCGCGCGATGCGGTGTTCGATAGCGTCCACGATCCGGTCGATCTTCGCCGGATCCAGCTCGCCTGAGGCGTTGACCAGGGAACTTGTGCCCAGCTTGACCACAATGCGGCGGGCGGAGGCGATCTGGGCGCGAAGCGTAGTCATGCGTGTGAAGTCTACGCCTGTGAATAACCCGCTCAGCGTTATCCACAGATTTCGGAAGGGTCTTGCGCGTGTCGTTTTCACGGGGAGTTTTCGGCGCAAGAACAAATTTGACACGCGGCGGGATCTCCTGGCGCTCCCCGCGCGGGCACCGCGGCGCAATGGACCTGCTGTTTGGCAAGCGCCGGCCCTAAAACTTTCATCAATTGCACAGCAGATTGACAGCCAATGCGCTATAGCTATACCCATGAAACGCCTTCTAGCGCCCGTTGTCATTTCCGCGTGCCTGCTTCTCACCGGTTGCGGTGAGAAAGAACCAACCTTCACCGAACTGCAGGCATTTCCAGGGGTAGAGCTACCCGAGTTCACGGAATCCCAGATCGTGAACTATCAGGCCGACGAAACCGGCCAGCTGACCACCATCCACTACCCCGACGCGGCACCGCAGGAGATTACGGAGTATCTCGAGTCCGACTATCCCGGCGCCGGATACAAAGGTGTCAAATTCCGCTCGACGATTCCGGGCTCCACCAAGATGATCCAGATCGGCAACACCACTGTTCAACACCTTGGGACGCAATGCTACGCCACCGACCGCGTGAATATGCGCGCCGATAGGACGCTAACGATCACCCCTATGGCCGACACGGACGGCGGCACCTACCTCGAACTACTGGAAGGCACGAATACGTGGGGTTGCCGCGACAAGGAATACCAGGACAACAAGTTCGCTTTTGATGCGACCATGTGGGCGGACAAGAAACTCAAGCAGTTTGAGCAGTGGCTCGTTAGCGGCAAGTGGAAGGGCACCGCCTGCGCCGCAGCCATGGGCGGGCTCGGCGCCGACTTCGATGACGTGATGGAGGTGTGCAGCGGCTTCTAGCCCTGCCAGCGTTCGCGGTCGGCCTCTTCGCCCGTGCCGTAGTCATATTCGTCGATCAGGCCGCGGCGGGCCTGCGAAGCACGCTTGCGCTCCGCCGCGGAGGTGCGGTCCGTGCCGCCCAGGCGCGCGTCCTGGCCGCGGCCGGCAAGCGTCGGGTCGCCGCCGATGGACGGTTCCCAGTCGAACGAGATCTCGCCGATGGTCACCGTGTCGCCCTCGTGGGCGCCGGCCTTGCGAAGCATGTCTTCCACGCCTGCATTGTTCAGGCGGTCCGACAGGTAGCCGACGGCCTCGTCGTTTTCGAAGTCCGTCTGGCGCACCCAGCGCTCCACCTTCTCGCCGGTGACCAGCCAGCCCTCCGGGTACATCGGGTCGCGCACGACTTCGACGCCGCCGTCCTCGCCGCGTCGGCTGAGGGCTTTCGGGCGGATGACCTGTGGCTCGTCGACAGGCAAAGTGCGACGCTTCTTGCGGGTGCGCTTCACGATGTCCCACAACGCCCACTTCAACTCGTCCAGCCCCTCGCGGGTGGCGGTGGAGATCATGTACACCGGCCAGCCGAACTTGTCTTCAATGTCCGCGCGCAGAAACTCGGCGAGTTCCTTCGCCTCCGGGACGTCCATCTTGTTCAGCACTACCAGGCGCGGGCGCTCGCGCAGGTCGCCCAGGCCGGAATCCATGTCCAGGGCGTCGGCGTAGGTGTCCAGCTCGTGTTCGAGGGCCTCGATGTCGGAGATCGGGTCGCGGCCCGGCTCCATCGTGGCCACGTCCACGATGTGCGCGAGCACCGCGGTGCGCTCGATATGGCGCAGGAAATCCAGGCCCAGGCCCTTGCCCTCGCTCGCGCCCGCGATCAGGCCGGGCACGTCCGCGATGGTGAAGGTGTCGTGGCCGACGTTGACCACGCCCAGGTTCGGCGCAAGGGTGGTGAACGGGTAGTCTGCGATCTTCGGCTTCGCGGCGGAAACCACCGAAATGAGCGACGACTTGCCTGCCGACGGGAACCCGACCAGGCCCACATCCGCCATCGACTTCAGCTCCAGGATCAGGTCGTGCGCCTCCCCCGGCTCGCCTTTCAGCGCGAAACCGGGGGCTTTGCGCTTCGCCGTCGCCAAGGCGGCGTTGCCCAGGCCGCCGAAGCCGCCCTCGGCCGCGATGAAGCGGGTGCCCGGGACGGTGAGATCCGCGAGCACCTCGCCGTCCTCGCTGCGCACCACCGTGCCCACCGGCACCTCCAGCACAAGGTCCTCGCCGCGGGCGCCGTTGCGCCAGTCGCCGGCGCCGTTCGCGCCGCGCTGCGACTTGATGTGCGGGCGGTACTGGAAGTCCAGCAGGGTGTGGACCTGGGTGGACACCTCAAGCACGATGTCGCCGCCGTGCCCGCCGTTGCCGCCGTCCGGGCCACCGAGCGGTTTGAACTTCTCGCGGTGGACGGACGCGCAGCCGTGGCCGCCGTCGCCTGCTTGCAGGTGCAGGGTTGCGCGATCAACGAATTGGGCCATGGTGGGTTTTCCCGCCTTTCTTTAGGACACGGACGATGATATGCAAAAAGCGCCGTCGGCCCGAATGGACCGGCGGCGCCTACGCTTCGCGGTTACGCGGTGGCGGTTGCCTCTTCGGCGGTGCCTTCGTCGACAACGCCTGCTGCCTCGGCCTGCTCGAGGACCTCGGAAGCGACGCCCTGGCCGTCGGCCGGGACGATGTTGACGATGCGGCGCTTACGCTTGATGCCGAACTGGACGGAGCCTGCGGTCAGTGCGAACAGCGTGTCGTCGCCGCCGCGGCCGACGTTGTCGCCCGGGTGGAACTTGGTGCCGCGCTGACGGACGAGGATCTCGCCGGCCTTGACCTGCTGGCCACCGAAGCGCTTCACACCGAGGCGCTTGGACTCAGAGTCACGACCGTTCGAGGAGCTGGATGCACCCTTCTTGTGTGCCATTGTTCAAATTCTCCTATGTGTTTACTTGATGCCGGTGATCTTGACGGTGGTCTGCTGCTGGCGGTGGCCCTGGCGGACCTTGTAGCCGGTCTTGTTCTTGTACTTCAGAATGTCGACCTTCTTGCCCTTGCCGTGCTCGACGATCTCTGCGGTCACGTTGACCTTGGACAGTGCGTCTGCGCCGGAGGTGACGTCTGCGCCATCTACGAGAAGGATCGGGGTGAGTTCGACCTTGTCGCCTGCTTCACCCTCAAGCTTCTCGACCTTGACGAGGTCGCCCTCGGCAACCTTGTACTGCTTGCCGCCGGTCTTGACGATCGCGTACATAGAGGGTTACCCCTTATCTCTACTCGCCCGCCCCCTGCATGCTCGGAGGCGGAAATGGAACAGTTTGAGCGTTTCGGGGCCGATGGTGAGCCTGCCGTGCCCGCATGCGTAGGCAACGAGGCGGCACGCCCCGAAACAGCGACTCGGCAAGACTACACCGGCACCTTGCGCTTTACCAAACCGCGTTAGCTGCTGCGGCGTGTGGCGCGCCTGCGTCCGCGCCGCGGGGAAGCCTTTGCTTCTCGACGGCGCTCCGCCTGCCCCTCTTCCTTCTTCGGCCTTTCCTTCTCGGCCGCGCGGGCGTTGGCGGCTGCGGCGGACGTGGCGTTGGACTTGCGCACGGCGCGGCGGCGGCCCCGGCGGCCCGCCGCCGGCTTCTCCTTTTCTGCCGGCTCAACCTTCTTGGCATCCGAGTCGGCTGCTGCTGCGGTGGTCTCCTCGGCGGCGTCCGGGTAGTCCTCGCGGCGCGGGCGGTGATCCGAACGGGAGTTGCCGCGGGTGCGGCGCTTGCGGCGCGGCGAGTTGTCGAACTCGTCCACCGCCTCCTCGAAGCTCTGCTGCGGGGTGTCCTGCGTGTCCGCCGGGCGCTCGTCGCGCTGCTCCTGCGCGTCCGTTTGGTCCGTCCGGTCCGTCTGTGGGCCGCGCCCACGGTTGCCTCCGCGGCGGCCGCGGCGGCGCGAGGAACGGCGGCGCGGCTCGGAGCTGTCGTCGTCGGCGCCGGAATCCGCAGCGTCAGCGGAGTCGCTGTCTTCGCTGAAGATCGAGTTGAGCAGGTTGTCCATCTCGTCTTCGTTGAGTTGCTTGCGCTTGGAGCGGCGCGAACCGCGCGACGGCTGCTCGTCGCGGCCCGAGTCTCGCCCGGTGTCGTGCTCGGTGTCGTGCTCCGCCTCGGCGGGCTTGTTGCGGCCGCGGGAGGAGCGGTGCTCGTCGTCACGCGAACGGCGCTTGGAGCGTTCCTCGCGCCCGCGCTCGGAGTAGGGGTCGTGCTCGACTGGGTCGTCGGAGACGATGATGCCGCGGCCGCCGCAGCACTCGCACTCGGTGGAGAAGGTCTCCAGCAGGCCGTTGCCCAGGCGCTTGCGTGTCATCTGCACCAGACCCAGGGAGGTGACCTCGGAGACCTGGTGGCGGGTGCGGTCGCGGCCGAGCGCCTCGTTCAGGCGGCGCAGCACGAGCTCCTGGTTTTCGGGCAGGATCATGTCGATGAAGTCGATGATGATCATGCCGCCAATGTCGCGCAGGCGGATCTGGCGCACGATCTCCTCGGCGGCCTCCAGGTTGTTGGAGGTCACCGTCTCTTCCAGCGAGCCGCCGGAGCCGGTGAATTTGCCGGTGTTGACGTCGATGACGGTCATGGCTTCGGTGCGGTCGATGACCAGGGTGCCGCCGGACGGCAGCCACACGGTGCGCGACAGCGCCTTCTGCAGCTGCTCGTCGATGCGGTGGACCTCGAAGGCGTCCTTGCCGTCGTGCTTCGAGCGGTCGAACTTCTCCAGGCGGTCCAGCAGGTCCGGGGCGACGGACTGCACGTAGGCGTGCACGGTGTTCCACGGCTTGCGGCCGTCCACGATCAGCGACGTGAAGTCCTCGTTGAACAGGTCGCGCACGACCTTGACCAGGATGTTCGGCTCCTCGTAGAGGGTGACCGGCTTCGCGCCCTTGGAGTTTTTCTCCTTTTCCGCCTGGTTCTGGATGGCGGTCCACTGGTTGTGCAGGCGGTTCACGTCGGCCGCGATGGCCTCTTCCGGCACGTTCTCGGCGGCAGTGCGGATGATCGCCCCGCCCTTGCCGGGCACGACGTTGTTCAGGATCTCCTTCAGGCGCTTGCGCTCCGGCGCCGGCAGCTTGCGGGAAATGCCCGCGCTGCGGCCACCCGGCACGTACACCAGGTAGCGGCCGGCCAGCGAGATCTGGGTGGTCAGGCGCGCGCCCTTGTGGCCGACGGGGTCCTTGGTCACCTGCACCAGCACCTGGTCGCCGGATTTCAGCGCCTGCTCGATGCGGCGCGAACGCCCGCCCAGCCCGGCGGCTTTCCAGTCCACCTCGGAGGCGTAGAGCACGCCGTTGCGGCCCTGCCCGATGTCGATGAACGCGGCCTCCATGCTGGACAGCACGTTCTGCACGCGGCCGAGGTAGATGTTGCCGATCATGGAGGACTGGCTTTCGGCGGTGACGAAGTGCTCCACCAGCAGCCCGTCTTCGAGCACGCCGACCTGGGTGATCTTGCCGTGGCCGTCGTGGCGGTCGCGCTCGCGCACCACCATGTGACGCTCCACGGACTCGCGGCGCGCCAAAAACTCCGCCTGGCTGACAATGCGGGAGCGTTTGCGCTGCTCTTCGCGCTTCTCGGTGCGGCGGCGGCGCTGCGCCTCCAGGCGGGAGGAGCCCTTGATCGCCTTCGGTTCTTCGATGACTTCGGGCTCTTGCGTATCGACGTCCTCCGGCGAAGCCTCGTCGTCAGTCTTAGGCTCCTTCTCCTCGCTGGGCGCAGCCTGGCGGGTGGCGCGGCGGCGCTTGCGCTCCGGGGCCTTGAAGACGGGTGCGCGGTTGGTGGTCTCCTCCGGCACGGGGGTGATCTCCGGCTCGACGTCGGTCAGCGGGCCCTCGCGCAGGTCCGCCTCGACCTTTTCCTCGATCTGGTGGATCTCGTTTTCCACGTCCTTGCGCACGCGCTGGCGGATCTTCTCGTCCGCGGCGTCGTCGGCGGTCTCGTCGCCGGTGGTGTCTGAGGCGGCGGCGTCGGCGAGCGCGTCGAGAAGCTGCTCGCTCTCAGCGCGCGTCAGCGTGGATTGCGCGACCTTGACCACCCCGAGCTCCGACAGTGCCACCACGAGCTCTTTCGACGGCACGCCGAGGGCCTTGGCCAGGGTGAACACGCGGGTTTTCTCCGCGAGCTGGGAGCGGTCGAATTCGGCATAAATATTCTTGTGACCAGCCAATGTGCGTCACTCTCCAATTTTGCTCAGCCGCAACCCGCCGGGGTGGGCCGGGCGCTGGCAAAACGGTGCCGAAGCGGCCGCGCGGCGAACCCCACGGTGCGGTACATGTGAAAGTTTCCTAGCGTCGCGTGGCGGCGCTTGCGCACCCCATTGTGGCACAGCGGGGCAGTGTTTACTTCTCGGCCAGTCGCAGAAGGTCGGCCACCGCGGCCACGGGGGCGTTCTCGTGGGATTCAGTCAGCGCGGTGCCCACCACGATTTGCAGCACACGCGCGGCGTTGAAATCCACGCCGGCGCGCTGCAGCAGCTGGGAGATGAGCTCCTTCAGTTCGCTGAGGGTGCGACCGACAAAGTCGCCGACCTCGCCGGTTTCGCGCTGCGCCTCCACAAACGCGGAGATCACGGCGCGCGCTCGCTCCGGCTGGCCGCACGTCACCACCGCGACGGCCGCCTCCGCCAGGTTCACCGGGTCTGTCAACGCCTCACCCTCGGCGGTTGCGCGTTCGAACGCGTCACGCCGGCCCTGCTCCAGCCGTTCGAAGCAGGTGGCCACAAGTTTGTCGCGCGTGGAGTAGTAGTAGCCGATGGATCCCACCGGCACCGACGCCGCCGCAGCGACCTGGCGGTGCGTCACCCCTTTGAGTCCCTCCGAAAGCAGCAGACCGATCGCCGCATCCAGGATCGCAGAGCGCTTCTCCACCGCTCGTGCCTGTTCGCTGCGAGATGCCACCACCATCTCCCTTTCTCACTATGCGGATTACATGCGACTCTATTTATACAACAATTGGTCCGGCGCGATCGTAATTCCCCCGCCCAAGGCGTGAAAAACACCGCAGCCGGGTGGCTGCGGTGTTGGCTACGTGCACTTAGAGGTTCGGGAACCAGATGCCGATCTCGCGTTCGGCGGACTCCGGCGAGTCCGAGCCGTGGACGACGTTCTCCGCCACGGACAGCGCGAAGTCGCCGCGGATGGTGCCCGGGGTGGCCTTGGCAACCGGGTCGGTGCCGCCGGCCAGCTGACGCCACGCCTCGATGGCGCGCTCGCCCTCGACAATGCCGGCAACCAGCGGAGCGGAGGTGATGAAGTCCACCAGCTCGCCGAAGAACGGCTTGTCCTTGTGCTCGGCGTAGTGCTTCTCGGCGGTCTCGCGGTCTGCGGTGCGCAGGTCCAGCTCCACGAGCTTCAGGCCCTTGCGCTCGATGCGGGCAATGATGTCGCCGACGTGGCCGTTTGCAACACCGTCGGGCTTGATCAGGATCAGAGTGCGTTCAGTCATAGCCCAAAATCTTACCCCAAAGTCGTGTTTACGCCTCGCGCACGATGCGCGCTGCGTCTTCCGGCGTGGTGTTGCGGAACCACAGCTGCACCTGCTGCACCGCCAGCTGGAAGTTGCCGTCGTTCTTCATGCGCTTGACGGTGGCGCGTTGTTCGTCGTCAAGCTCAGGTGCGACAACTTCGCGGCGCGTGTATTGCTCGTAGAACCCGAGCACTAAAAACAGTCCGGCGGCGATGATCGACACTGTGCCCACCCACCCGGGCAGGGTGGTGTAGACGGCGACCACCGCGACGATGGAGAACACGGCGGCCAGGGCAAAACTCACGATGCGCATGGGCCATACCGTAGCCTTGTTGCCCATGGTGCACAGCTCTCCCCTGCCGGATGTCGCGCTGCCAAATACCGCGCTCGACCGCCTGGTCCCGCGCTCGGGTCTGCCCGCCATCACCGAGTACGACACCGGACGCACCGTCTCCTACGCCGAGCTGGGCGCGCTCGCCGACGCCGCCGCCACCCGCCTGCGCAACCGCGGCGTGGGCCCGGGCAGCGTGGTTGAGCTGCGCTTGCCCAACTCGATCGACTTCGCGGTCGCCTTGCTCGCCGTTTCGCGCACGGGTGCGGCGGCGTGCCTTGTCGGGCATTCGCTTATCGACGCCGAAGCGTCCCGGTTGTCTGCCCTCGCCGGCGCCACCCACCGCGTCGAGCCGGACGATCTCGCCCCCGGCCCCGCCGACGCGTTCGTGCCCGCGGACCCTGACTCGGTGGCCGCCATCCCGTTTTCCTCCGGCACCACCGGGCTGCCCAAGGGCGTGGAGCTGACGCATCGCTCGATTACCGCCAACGCGGTGCAGTTCAACGCGGCGCTGGCCGCCAGCGGCATCGGCGCGGGCACCCACGTGGCCGCTCCCCTGCCGTTTTCCCACATCTACGGGCTGAACACGCTGCTGCTGTCTTCGCTGGCCGCGGGCCGGCACGTGTTCACCGCCGCGCGCTTCGACCTCGCCGAGTTCGCCCGCGCCCACCGCGAGCACGCCATCGAGCTGAGCTTCATCGCCCCGCCAGTTGCGCTGGCGCTGGCGAACTCGCCTGCCATCGACCCGGCCGATTTCGCCGCCTGCGCCCACATGGTCTGCGGCGCCGCCCCCTTGGACGAGGCAGTGGCCCGCCGTGTGGAGGACCGCCTGGACACGGTCATGCTGCAGGGCTACGGCACCACCGAGTCCTCGCCGGTGACGCACGTCGGCATCGCCGGCAGATCCAACCCGGGCACCATCGGCTTCGCCATCCCCAACACGCAGTTCCGCGTGGTGGACTTAGACACCGGCGCAGAGCTTCCCGACGGCCACAACGGCGAGCTGCAGGTCCGCGGCCCCCAGGTCATGCGCGGCTACCTGCACAACCCGGAGGCCACCCGCAACGCCATCGTCGGCGGCTGGCTGCGCACCGGCGACATCGCGCGGGTGAACCCGGACGCCACGGTCACGGTCGTGGACCGCGCCAAAGACGTGTTCAAGTACCACGGGTTCCAGATCGCCCCGGCCGAACTCGAGGCGCTTATGCTCACGCACCCGCAGATCGATGATGTGGCTGTGGCCGAGCGCGGCGGCGTTCCGAAGGCTTTCGTCGTAAAGCAAGGGCCCTTAGATGAGGCGCAAGTAATGGAGTGGGTGGCGGCTAGCGTGACCGCCTATAAAAAAGTGCGCGCCGTGGCGTTCGTGGACGCGATCCCCCGCAACGCCGCCGGCAAAATACTGCGCAAGGACCTTTAAGTGCCCAGGTGTTGGGTGGTGAGGTAGCCGCCGCGCATGCGCTGGACAATTTCGGAGCGCATGCGGATGACGAAGTACCAGACGATGCCGAAGATGATGCCCACGGCCGTGACCGACCAGTGGATGAAGAAGCCGAAGATCAGCGGGATCTGCAGCGCCAGGTCAATCCACAGCGCCGCCGGCTTCTTCTGGAAGAACGCCATCACCACATGCGCCAGCCCGATGACGGTGACGTAGACCCAGTTGAAGGTGGTCCAGTGCTCGCCGCCGTCGACTTTCAGGATGACGGTGAGGATGAGCAGGACCGTGATGGCCTCCATGATCAGCGTGCCGGCGAGCACCCCGGTCAGCCCCGACATCGGGTCCTTGACCGGCGCCTTGCCGGGGCCGAGCGGGCCCATCTGCTGGTTTTTGGGTGTCATTGCGGGTCCTTTCCAAACATCGCGCGGGCCTCGCCGGCGGTGACCACCGAGCCGGTGATGATCACGCCGGAGCCGGACTGCACGCCCACCTCGGCGAGCGCCTCTTCGGCCAGCTCCACGGCGAGCTCGTAGGCGGAGGGCAGGTGCTCCTCGACGTGCACGCGCTCGTCGCCGAAGACCTCGCGGGCAGTTTCCGCAAGCTCGTAGGCGTCCGTGGCGCGCGGGGAGGTGTTCTGCGTGATCACCACCTCGGTGAGCACCGGCTCGAGCGCCTCCATGATGCCCCGGGCGTCCTTGTCGCCCAAAATGCCGAGCACGCCGATCAGGCGCGTGAAGTCGAAGTCGCGCTCCAGCGCCGCCGCGAGCGCCTGCGCGCCGTGCGGGTTGTGGGTGGCGTCGATGAACGTCGTCGGCGTGGCGCGCACGCGCTCCATCCGGCCCGGCGAGGTGGTAGCGGCGAAGCCTTCGCGCACCGTGTCCGCGTCGAGCGTGCGCTCCGACGACGCCCCGAGGAACGCCTCCACCGCCGCCAGCGCCACCGATGCGTTGTGCGCCTGGTGCAGGCCGGACAGCGGGATGAACACGTCCGCGTACTCGCCGGACAGGCCTTTCAGCGTGAGCGTTTGCCCGCCCACGGCCACATCACTTTCGACCACGCCGAACTCCTGGGCGAAGCGTGCTACCGGCGCGCCGATTTCCACGGTGCGCTCCAGGATCACGCGCATCGCGTCCGGGTCCTGCTGGCCGATCACGGCCACGGCGTCCGCGCTGCGGATAATCCCGGCCTTCTCGCCCGCGATCTCGGCGAGGGTGTCGCCCAGGTAGTCGGTGTGGTCCAGGCCGACAGGCATGATCACGTCCACGTCCGCGTCGACGACGTTGGTGGCGTCCCAGGTGCCGCCCATGCCGACTTCGACCACGGCGACGTCGACAGGCGCATCCGCAAAGGCCGCGAACGCGAGGCCCACCATGACCTCGAAGTAGCTCATGGGCACGCCGGTGCGCTCGTCCACCATCTGGATGTACGGCTCGATTTCGCGGTAGATGCGCACGAAATCCGCCGGGTGGATCGGCTCGCCGTCGATGCCGATGCGCTCGGTGACGGACTGCAGGTGCGGGCTGGTCGTGCGGCCCACGCGGTTGCCGAACGAGCGCAGCAGCGACTCCACCATCCGCACCGTGGAGGTTTTGCCGTTGGTGCCGGCGACGTGGATGACCTTGAAGGACTTCTGCGGCTCGCCGAGAAAGTCCATGAGCAGCTCGATGCGCTCCAGCGACGGGTCAATGTCCGTCTCCGGCCAGCGGGCGGTGAGCTCGTGCTCCACCTGCGCGAGCGCGACGAGGTCTTCTTCGCTCACGCCGCGCGGGGCGAGCGCGTCGTCCTCGCGCCCCTCCCCCGGCGCGCCGAGGTTGAGCGTCAGGCCAGTGTCGGTCTGCTGGATGTCGTACTGCTCCGGAAGTTCGGGCAGCTCGAAATCGTTGTCTGCCACTTAGGCCTCCGGCAGCTGTTCCAGGCGTGCGGTGACGCGCTCGAACTCTTCCTGCGCGACCTGCTGGCGGACCTTGATCTTCTCCACGACCTGCTCCGGCGCGTTGGCCAGGAACTGCTCGTTGGCGAGCTTGCCGCCGGTGGTGTCCAGCTCCTTCTGCGCCGCGGCGAGCTCCTTTTCGAGGCGCTTGCGCTCCGCGGCGACGTCCACGGTGCCGGAGGTGTCCAGCGCGACGTCGAGGTTGGCTTGGCTCAGGCGCATTTCAATGCTTGCCGACGCGCTAAAGTCCTCCCCCGGCTCCTCCACCCTGGCAATTTGGCGGACCACGTCTTCCAGCTCCGCCAGGTCCGCGGACGCGAAGTCCACGCGCGCCGGCACCTTCTGCGAGGGTTTGACGCCCTGGTCGGAGCGGAAGCGACGCAGCTCGGTGATGAGCTTGATCGCGTCCTCCACGCAGGTGCGGGCCTTCGTGTCGGTCTCGGCGCCGCCGTTGGTGTCGTCCGCGGTCGGCCACGGCGCGGTGGTGACGGTTGCCTCGCCGGTGAGCGCCTTCCACAGCACCTCGGTGACAAACGGCATCGTGGGGTGCAAAAGGCGCAGCACGACATCGAGGACGCGGCCGAGCACAACCTTGGTGGTTTCCCCCTGTGCGCTCTCGCCGTCCCGTGGGATCTGGGTTTTGGCGATCTCCAGGTACCAGTCGCACAGCTCGTCCCACGCGAAGTGGTAGAGCAGCTCGTTGGCCTTGGCAAACTGGTAGTCGTCCAGGTAGGCGTCCACCTTGGCGCGCACTTCCTCGGCGCGGTCCAGGATCCAGCGGTCCGCGTCCGTGAGCGCTTCGCGCGCCGGCAGTTCGCCGACGTGCGCGCCGTTCATCAGCGCGAACTTGGTGGCGTTGAACAGCTTGGTGGCGAAGTTGCGGGCGGCGGTGGCGTGGTCGTCGCCGATCGGCAGGTCCACGCCCGGGTTCGCGCCGCGGGCCAGAGCGAAGCGCAGCGCGTCCGCGCCGTATTGCTCGACCCAGTCCATCGGGTCGATGCCGTTGCCCAGGGACTTGGACATCTTGCGGCCCTTTTCGTCGCGCACCAGGCCGTGCAGGTAGAGGTGCTCGAACGGAATCTGCGGGCGGCCGTCTGCGCCCTCGCCCAGGATCTCAGGCGTTTCCTGGCCAGCGAAGGTGCCGAACATCATCATGCGCGCCACCCAGAAGAACAGGATGTCGTAGGCCGTGACCAGCACGGTGGTGGGGAAGAACTTCTCCAGCTCCGGGGTCTTCTCCGGCCAGCCCATGGTGGAAAACGGCCACAGGGCGGACGAGAACCAGGTGTCCAGCACGTCCGGATCCTGCTCGTAGCCTGCCGGCGGCTCCTCGTCCGGGCCGACGCAGACGACGTCGCGCTCACCGTTTTCGTCCTCCGGGCCGTACCAAATCGGGATGCGGTGGCCCCACCACAGCTGGCGCGAGATCGTCCAGTCGTGCATGTTGTCCACCCAGTCGAAGTAGCGCTTCTCCATGGATTCCGGGTGGATCTTGGTGTCGCCCTCGCGCACCGCGTCGCCGGACATCTTCGCCAACTCGTCGACCTTGACAAACCACTGCAAGCTCAAACGCGGCTCGATCGGCTCGCCGGAGCGCTCCGAGTGGCCCACGGAGTGCACGTACGGGCGCACCTCCTTGACAATGCGGCCCTGCTCCGCCAGCGCCTCGCGCACGGCCACGCGGGCGTCTTCGCGCGTCATGCCGTCGAAGCGGGTGCCGGTGTCGGCGATGCGGCCCTTCTCGTCCATGATGATCGGCATGTCCAGGTTGTGGCGCAGGCCCATCTCGTAGTCGTTCGGGTCGTGCGCCGGGGTGATCTTCACGGCACCCGTGCCCAGTTCCATGTCCACGTAGTCGTCGGCGATGACCTCAATTTGCAGGTCGTCGCGCAGCGGGTGCGGGAAAACCTGGCCGATCAGGTCGGCGTAGCGCTCGTCGTCGGGGTGGACGGCGATCGCGACGTCGCCAAGCATTGTTTCCACACGGGTGGTGGCCACGACCAGGTGCGGCTCGTCGTCGTTCAGCGAGCCGTAGCGGATGGAGACGAACTCGCCCTCGACGTCCGTGTACACCACCTCGATGTCGGAGACGGCCGTTTCCAGCACCGGCGACCAGTTGACCAGGCGGTAGTCACGGTAGACCAGGCCGCGATCGTAGAGCTGCTTGAAGATGGTCTGTACGGCGCGCGACAGGCCGTCGTCAAGCGTGAAGCGCTCCCGCGACCAGTCCACCGAGTCGCCGATGGCGCGCATCTGCGTGGTGATGGTGCCGCCGTACTGCTCCTTCCACTCCCACACGCGCTCGATGAACTCCTCGCGCCCGTAGTCGTAGCGGTCCTTGCCCTCTTCCGCCTTGAGCTTGGCTTCCACCTTGGTCTGGGTGGCGATGCCGGCGTGGTCCATGCCCGGCAGCCACAGCACCTCGTAGCCCTGCATGCGCTTGCGGCGCACCAGGGAGTCCATCAGGGTGTGGTCGAGGGCGTGGCCCATGTGCAGCTGGCCGGTCACGTTCGGCGGCGGCAGCACGATCGAGTACGCGGGCTTGTCCGAGGCCGGGTCCGCCGTGAAATAACCGGCGTCTACCCAACCTTCGTACAGGTCGCGTTCGTGGGCGCTGGGTTCCCACGACTTGGGCAGGTCATTCGCAAGATCGTTCTGAGTCACGCGCCCTATCTTAACCAGCGCCCTAAAACAGCTTGTCGGCGATGGCGGCTTCCTCCCGCAGGGCCTCGATGTTGGCGTCGATGCGGGTCCTTTGGTCGTCGGAAAGCTCGAGCCCCTCGACGACATGCCAGCTGCCGTCGCTGACGGCCGGGAAGCCGAAGACGAGGCCCTCGTCCACGCCGTATTCGCCTGTCGACGGCAACGCCACCGTCGCCCACCGCTCCCCGGTGCCCTGGACCCAATCGCGCATGTGGTCCACGGCCGCCGACGCCGCCGACGCCGCGGAGGACTTGCCGCGCACGTCGATGATCTCCGCGCCACGCTTGGCCACGCGCGGGATGAACTCGCCGGTGTACCACTCGCGGTCCACCTCAACCGGGTTGCCGTCCGCGGTGGCGTAGGTGACGTCCGGGAACTGCGTGTCGGAGTGGTTGCCCCACACCACGAGGCGCTCAATGCTTCTCGACGGGCACCCCACGCGGTCCGCCAACATCGACTGCGCCCGGTTGTGGTCCAGGCGCATCAGCGCGTTGAAGCGGTCCTTGGGCACGTCGGGCGCTGCCTTGGAGGCGATGTAGGCGTTGGTGTTGGCCGGGTTGCCCACCACCAGCACGCGGATGTTGTCCGCCGCACCGTTGTTGATGGCCTTGCCCTGGCCGATGAAAATCTTGCCGTTGGCGGCGAGCATGTCCGCCCGCGACTCGCCCTTGCCGCGCGGCTTCGCGCCCACCAAGAACGCGGCCTCGGCGCCGTCGAAGGCCTTCGTGGCGTCGTCGGTGACCTCGATGGAGTTCACCAGCGGCAGGGCGGAATCGGCGAGCTCCATGGCGGTGCCCTCGGCGGCGCGCACTGCGTCCGGGATTTCCAGCAGGGTCAGGTCCACCGGTTCGTCGCCGAACACGTCGCCGGCGGCGATGCGCCACAGCAGGGAGTAGGCGATGTTGCCGGCGGCGCCGGTGACCACAATCTTTGTCATGTGTCTCGCTCCTTCGATCGAAACGTTTGTGTGTTGCCTCACAGTAACCTACCCCCAGCCGGGGCAGAATTTCAGCGCTATACGTCCGAGAGCGGACATCTAGTGCACGATTGAGGGGTATTTCGAGCAGAAAGGGGACGGACGTGACCGACGTTGTCGACGACGCGACTTCCGGCGCGCCCTCCCCCGATACGGTGGTCCGAGCAGCGCTGGTCGCGTTCGCCCGCAAGGGGTACTTCGGTGCGAAGGTGGAAACGCTGGCCAAGAAGACCGGCATGACCAAGCGCATGATCCACTACCACTTCGGCGACAAGCGCGGCCTCTACACCGCGGCGCTGCGCCTCGCGCTCGAGCAGCTGGCGCCGCCGGAGAACATCCTCAACCGCTCGCACGCCGTGCCGGTGGAAGGCATGCGCCGCTTCGTCGACGCGCTCTACCACGCGTTTTTGCACAACCCCGATGCCGTGCGCCTGGTGCTGCGCGAAAACCTGGACCCAGAAGTTAAGGCGGAGGACGCGTCAATGCTCGCCGGCGTGCGCGAGGTGAGCCTGCACGCCGAACGGCTCCTCCTCGCCGGCCAGGACGCCGGCGCCTTCCGCCCCGGCATCACCGCAGTTGACCTGCTCGCCCTGATTTCTTCGCTGTGCTTCTACCGTGTCGGCAACGCCGCCACCGCCAAGCACGTCTTCGGCGTGGATGCGGAAAGCCGCCGCAACGTCGACGGCATGCGCCGCATGGTCATCGACGCCGTGCTGGCGTTTTTGACCTCCAACATCTCGTACTCCGGCTACGAGTCCTACCTGGAGGCCGCCCCGGCACCCGCCGAGGACGCGGAGCCGGACGAGCTATTCGATATCTACGGCGACGAAGGCTGGATCGTCTAACGGCCCGTCGCTAAGCAGACTGCTTTTCTTCGGCCTCGATGTACTTCGGCTCCTCCGTGCCGAGCGCCACGGCCTCGTCGACGACGACCTCGGCGACGTTCTCGCGGTCCGGCAGCTCGTACATGATGGGCACGAGCAGCTCCTCCATGATCGCGCGCAGGCCGCGGGCGCCGGTCTTGCGCTCCGCCGCCTTATCGGCGATCACGCCGAGCGCCCCGTCGGTGACGGTCAGCTCCGCGCCGTCCATGGCGAACAGGCGCTGGTACTGCTTGACCAGCGAGTTCTTCGGCTCCGTAAGCACGCGCTTCATCGAATCACGGTCCAGGTCGTTCACGTGCGCGAGGATGGGCAGACGGCCGATGAACTCGGGGATCAGGCCGAACTTGACCAAATCGCCCGGCTGCACCTGGGCGAGCAGGTCCGCCTCGTCGCGCTGCTCCTTCGAGTCGATCTCCGCGCCGAAGCCGATGCCCTTCTTGCCCACGCGCTCCGCGACCACCTTGTCCAGGCCCGCGAAAGCGCCGGCGACGATGAACAGGATGTTCGTGGTGTCCACCTGGATGAACTCCTGGTTCGGGTGCTTGCGCCCGCCCTGCGGCGGCACGGACGCGGTGGTGCCCTCGAGGATCTTCAGCAGGGCCTGCTGCACACCCTCGCCGGAGACGTCGCGGGTGATCGACGGGTTCTCGGACTTGCGCGAGATCTTGTCCACCTCGTCGACGTAGATGATGCCGTGCTGGGCGCGGTTGACGTCGAAATCCGCCGCCTGCAGCAGCTTCAGCAGGATGTTCTCCACGTCCTCGCCGACGTAGCCGGCCTCGGTGAGGCTGGTGGCGTCCGCGATGGCGAACGGGACATTGAGCATGCGCGCCAGCGTCTGCGCCAGGTACGTCTTGCCGGAGCCGGTGGGGCCGAGCAGGAGGATGTTGGACTTGGCGATTTCCACGTCCTCGTCGCGCTTACGGCTGGACACATTGGAGCCCTCGGCCTTGATGCGCTTGTAGTGGTTGTACACCGCAACGGCGAGCGTGCGCTTCGCGGTGTCCTGGCCGATGACGTACTCGTCCAAAAACGCCGTGATCTCGCTTGGGCGCGGCAGGCGGTCCGGGTCGTCCGCGTCCTTCGTGTTCTGCGCGCCGGCGAGCTCTTCCTCGATGATCTCGTTGCACAGCTCGATGCACTCGTCGCAGATGTAGACGCCGCCGCCGGCGATGAGCTTGCGCACCTGCTGCTGGCTCTTCCCACAGAAAGAGCACTTGAGCAGGTTCGCGCTGTCGTGCGTAGTTGCCATATGCGCCTATCTACTCCCGTCTTCGGTCAATCCCCACCGAGTGTAATGCTTGCGTCAAACCGTACCCGCCGCGCCGACACAACTGTCGCGCGCGTGCGAAAATGGGGCCCATGACGTTTCTTCACACGCAAGAATTCGGCACTCCCGACGGCGAAGCGGTGGTGCTGCTCAGCTCCATCGCCACCACCTCTGACGCGTGGTCCGAGGTGATCCCGGCGCTGTCCGGCTACCGCGTGATCACCGTCGACCACCGCGGCCACGGCGGCTCTGGCGTGCCCGCCGAGCGCCCAACGGAGGTGGGCACGCTCGGCCGCGACGTCCTCGCCGCACTCGACGAGCTCGGCGTGGATCGCTTCAGCGTCGTCGGCGTCTCCCTCGGCGGCGCGATCGCGCAGTGGCTCGCCGCGAACAGCGGCCGCGTGGACAAGGCCGTCTTCGCCGCCACCGCCACCTTCCTCGGCGGCGAGGAGGCATGGGAGCAAAAGATAAACACCGCGCTTCACGACGGCACCTCCGGCCTGACCTCCACCCTGATGGGCAACTGGTTCACAGAAGCTTTCCGCGCGGAGCAACCGGAGGTGGTGCAGCGCGTGGCCGACATGATCGACTCCGTCGACGACGAGGGCTACGCCCACAACGGCGCCGCCCTTGCCACCTGGGATTTCGCCGGCGAGCTGGGCAAGATCACCTGCCCGGTGCTCACCATCGCCGGCGCCTCCGACCCGACCTGCCCGCCGGAAAAGCTGGCCGAGATCGCCGCCGGCGTGGCCGGCCCGTCCCAGTCAGTGGTGGTGGACCCGGCCGCCCACCAAGTGGCCATTGAGAACCCGGAAGAATTCAACTCCGCACTAACGCGGTTCCTCGGAAACTAATCCGCTAGCCTGTACACGTTAAAGCACCGCGCCCCGAAAGGAACCGATCCGTGAATCGCAGCCGCACACTTTCTGCCTTCGCCGCAGCCGCCCTCGCCGCGTCGCTGCTGGCCGGTTGCTCGGACTCCGGCGCGGACGTAGAGCCCCTGGCGGAACCCATGCTGGACTTCCCGCAGACCAGCACCACCGCCACCCCGACCCCGACGACCACCGAGACCGACGACGAAGAGGAGACCACCACCTCGTCGTCCACCACGACCAAGAAGTCTTCGGAGAGCTCGTCTTCGTCGTCCAAGTCGTCGACGCGCACCTCCACGAAGTCGAGCTCGAAGCGCTCGGAGTCCCGCAGCTCCAACAACTCAGACTCCGACAACGCAGCTCGCGAGCCGGAGCCGGTGCGCGAGACCATCGTCGACGACCGCCCCGGCGCCACCTGCGCCTGGCCCACCCAGGGCGCGTCTTCCGGCAACCAGGAGTACAGCACCTTCTGCGACCGCGAATGGGCCCGCACCGTCACCTCCGACGGCCAGGACTACTACTGGGCCGCCAAGGGGCAGGGCTGGGTCTCCGTCGACCCCGTCACCACCGACGAGGGCGGCATCTGCTGGGCTCGCGAGGACTTCGAAACTGCGCCGGAGGCCATCCGCAACGCCGTGGCATTCTGCGACCCGGCGTCCGGGGAGGCTGAGGAGTAGCCGGAGGTTTCGTCGCAAAGCAAAATGCGCCCGGAAGTGAACCGGGCGCATTTTTTGTGGGCTCTTAGCCGTTGAGCTTGCGGTAATCGAAGACCTGGTCGATGATCCCGTAATCCACAGCCTCGGAGGCGGTGAGGATCTTGTCGCGGTCCGTGTCGATGCGGACCTGCTCCGACGTGCGGCCCGTGTGGTGCGCGAGCGTGTCCTCCATGAGGCGGCGCATGCGCTCGATCTCCGCGGCCTGAATCTCCAGGTCAGACACCTGGCCCTGGGTGCCCTGGGTCGCCGGCTGGTGGATCAGCACGCGCGAGTTCGGCAGCGCGGCGCGCTTGCCCGGCGCACCAGCGGCGAGGATCACCGCGGCTGCCGACGCAGCCTGGCCCAGGCAGACAGTCTGCACGTCCGGGCGGACGTACTGCATCGTGTCGTAGATAGCCATCAGCGCGGTAAACGAGCCGCCCGGGGAGTTGATGTACATGGTGATGTCGCGGTCCGGGTCCTGGGACTCCAGCACCAGAAGCTGCGCCATAATGTCGTTCGCCGACGTGTCATCCACCTGGGTGCCCAGGAAGACAATGCGCTCCTCGAACAGCTTGCCGTACGGGTCGATCTGCTTCGTGCCGAAGCTCGTTTCCTCCAGGAACTGCGGCAGCACGTAGCGGGAGTTGGGCATCTGGAAAGTCATAGTGGGTGTCTCCTTAATTCCTCGTGTGCCTTAGTTCTCGCCGATGGAGTGCTCGCCGGCCTGGGCCGCATTCTCAATGACGTGGTCCACGATGCCGTACTCCTGCGCCTGCATGGCGTTGAACCAGCGGTCGCGGTCCGAATCCTTCGTGATCTGCTCGAAGGTCTGGCCCGTGTGCTCCGCGATGAGCTGCGCCATCTCACGCTTCGTCTCCGCGAACTGCTCCGCCTGAATAGCGATGTCGGCCGCGGTGCCGCCGACGCCCGCGGACGGCTGGTGCATCATAATCCGCGCGTGCGGCAGGGCGTAACGCTTGCCCTTCGTGCCGCCCGAGAGCAGGAACTGGCCCATCGACGCCGCCAGGCCCATGCCGTAGGTGGCGATGTCGCACGGGGAGTACTTCATCGTGTCGTAAATCGCCATACCGGCGGTGACGGAGCCGCCCGGCGAGTTGATGTAGAGGTTGATGTCGCGCGTCGGATCCTCCGCCGACAGCAGCAGAATCTGGGCGCAGAGCTTATTGGCGATCTCGTCGTCCACCTGCTGGCCCAGGAAAATAATGCGCTCCCGGAGGAGACGCTCATAAACGGAGTCTCCCAGGTTCATGCCTTGGGTCGGGGAAGTCATAACAGACGCTCCTTTGCTAGTTCATCCGGTAACGCCACTACCCTACTCGGGTGATTCTGTAACTCCGAGCCTGTTCGCTACCGGCGTACGGGTCGGAAGGTTGGGGCGGGTTCGGACCGGTTTTGGGGTGGCCGGCGGCCGGTTCCTGACAGATTACGGCGGGCGTTTGCGGCGACCTGGGGCGATCGGGGCAGCCTGACAGATTCTGCCGCGAAGTGTCGGGGCCGGGGTTCCCCAGGGAGATTTGTTCACCGCGGCGTGAATCAACCGGGTTCCGGGATTTTTGCCACCTGGGGAAAGTGAACAAACTATCCGACTGAAACGGAATTCATTCACCGGCACGGTCTGTGAGAGTGAACAAATCCGGCGAAGGTGCCCAGAAAACGCGAAAGCGGCCGGGGCACCAACGCGCCCCGGCCGCTAAAAGAACGGCTTAGTTCTCGTCGGACTCTTCAGCCTCGTCCTCTTCGATCTCGCCGAAGTACTCGTTCGGGTCAACCTTGTTGCCGGCCTCGTCCTCGACCTGGGTGCGGGAGATGGCGATGGCCAGCGCCTTGCCACGGCGCACGTCGGAGAACAGGTTGGCAATCTGGCCGGACTGCTGCAGCTGAGCCACAAACTGGTTCGGGTCCATGCCGTAGGACTGCGCGGTGAACAGGATGTGGTCGGTCAGCTCCTGCTGGGAGACCTCCGGCTGCTCCTGCTCTGCCACAGCGTCGAGGAACAGCTGGGTGCGCACGGACTCTTCGGCCTGCTCGCGGGACTGCTTGTCAAACTCCTCGCGGGTCGTGCCCTGCGCCTCGAGCAACTGGGCGAAGGCGTTCTCGTCGTGCGCCATCTGGCCCAGCAGCTGGTGGAGCTGGTTGTGCACCTGCTCGTCCACCACAGACTCCGGCAGGGCGAACGTGGACTCTGCCAGGGCGGCCTTGAGCACCTCGTCGCGGATGTCCGCAGCCTGCTTCGCCTTGGCGTTCTCCTCAACCTGCTCGCGGGTGGAGTTGCGCAGCTCCTCGACGGTGTCGAACTCGGACGCCATCTGAGCGAAGTCGTCGTCAAGCTCCGGCAGCTTGCGCTCCTTGGTCTGCTGGACGGTGACCTTCACGGTCGCCTTCTCGCCCTTGTGCTCGCCGTACTGGATCTCGGACTCGAACTCGTTGTCCTCGCCGGTCTTCAGGCCGCGCAGCGCGGTGTCCAGGCCCTTCATCAGGTCGTCGGCGCCGACGCGGTAGGTCAGGCCCTCGGCGGAAGCTTCGTCGATCTTTTCGCCGTCGACGGTGGCCTCGAGGTCGATGATGGCGTAGTCGTCGGTCTTCAGCTTGCGCTTGGTGTCCTTCAGCTCTCCAAAGCGTTCGCGGAGGGTGTCCAGCTCGGCGTCGACTGCTTCGTCGTCAAGCTTGAGCTCCGGGACCTTCACGGAAATCTTGGAGAAGTCCGGCACCTCGATCTCCGGGCGCACATCGACCTCGGCGGTGAACTCGACGACGTCGTTGTCCTCGATCTTGGTGACCTCGATCTCCGGCTGGCCCAGCGGGTTGATCTCGTTTTCTGCCAGGGCCTGCTCGTAGCGGGTCGGCAGCATGTCGTTGACGACCTGCTCCAGGATCGGGCCGCGGCCGAAGCGAGCGTCGATGAGCTGGCGCGGAGCCTTGCCACGACGGAAGCCCGGGATGTTGACCTGCTGGGCGATGGCCTTGTAGGCCTGGTCAATTTCCTTGCCCAGCTCGTCGAACGGCACGCTGACGTTGAGCTTCACGCGGGTGTCGCTGAGCTTGTCGACGGAAGTCTTCACGGATTTCTCCTGTACTAGATCGAAACAACGTTTGTCAGATGTTTATATGCGGCGGGCCCGCGAAACACGGGCCCGCCTTGGTCGGGGCGACAGGATTTGAACCTGCGACCCCCTGCTCCCAAAGCAGGTGCGCTACCAAGCTGCGCCACGCCCCGTTGCGGTAAAACCGCACGGTATGAACCACATCCGTTGAACGTGTGTAGTTCAGGACAGTCATTGTAGCGGTGCTTGAATCACTGTCCGCATTGAGGGCACAAAAACACCGGCCCCGCAACCGGAACCGGTGTCTTGTGTGGAGGGAATGACGGGAATCGAACCCGCGTCTTCAGCTTGGAAGGCTGAGGTATTAGCCACTATACGACATTCCCAGGCGCCGAAAGCGCTGTTCGGAATGTTAGCGCAGCCGGTACGGTTGAACCAAACACGTGACTAGACACGCAAAGGAGCCACTGTGTTCGGACTACTTTTCCTGCTGTTCATTCTTGCCCCCATCCTGTTTTTGCCGATGATGGGCGGGCAGCGCCAGGTGCAGCCGTCGCGGCGCCAGGTGGCGCAGCAGCAGCAGCTGTCATTCGACGACGCATACGCCGACGCCAAACGGTGGACCGACCGCTTGGGCTCGCAGGTGCTGAACCTCTCCGGCAACGACACTGCGTCGCAGCAGGCGATGGCCGACGCCTCGGAACGCTTCAATGCGGCATCCGCCGGGCTGAGCGACGCACGCTCCGTGAAACAGGCGATGCTGGCCCGCGAGTCCGCACTGGAGGGCCTGCACTACGTCAACGCAGCCCGCGAGATCATGGGACTGCCCGCCGGCCCGCAGCTGCCGGAGCTGGAGGGCCAGCGCCAGGCGGGGCGCGTGACCGAGCAGCGCACCGTCACCCAGGAGGACGGCACGCAGGTCATGGCGTCGCCGCACGCCACTGCGCAGACCCCGCACTACTACCCCGGCGGCGCCGTTGCGGGCCGCCCGGTTCCTGCCGGCTGGTACTCCACCGCGTGGTGGGGCCCAGCGATGATGACCGGCGTGTGGGCGGCGAGCTCCATGATGTTCTACTCCACCATGTTCGCCGGCATGTCCGGCGTCGCGTCCGCGGAGGCGTTTGAGGCCGGCGGGCTCGGCGAAGGCATGGACGGCGCCGGCGAGATGGGCGACATGGGCGACATGGGCGATGCCGGCGGCGACTTCGGGGACTTCGGCGGGTTCGGCGACGGCGGCGGCTTCGACTTCGGGGGATTCGACTTTTAGCCGTGCGTTACACTGCACAGCGATCGCGAACCCCAGAAAGCTCAAGAGCAAGGAGTGGCCGTGCGCATTGCTGTGCTGCTGAAAGAAGTGCCGGACACGTACAGTGACCGCGAAATGAACCTGGAGACGGGTTTGACGGACCGCTCCGGCGACGTCGTCGCCGACGAGGTCAGCGAGCGCGCCGTCGAAGCCGCGCTGCGCATCGCCGAAGCCGGCGAAAACGTCGAGGTCGAGATCTTAAGCGTCGGCCCGGAGTCCTCCGCCGATTCGGTGCGCCGCGGCATCGCCATGGGCGCGAGTGAGGCCTACATCGTCTCCGACGACGCGCTCACCGGCGCGGATGCGACGTTGACTGGTGAGGTGTTGGCGAAGCTCGTCGAGAAGCAGGGCTACGACCTCGTCATCGCGGGCGCCGAATCGTCCGACGGCGGCACGGGCGTCATCGCCCCCTTCATGGCCGAGCTGTTGGACTGGCCCGTGCTGACCAACCTCACCGAGCTGACGCTCGAGGGCGAGACCGTGCGCGCCACCCAGGCCTCCGACGCCGCCACCATCGAATTGCAAGCGCAGCTGCCAGCCGTGGTTTCTGTGGCCGACGAGTTCGCGGATCCGCGCTTCCCCAACTTCAAGGGCCTCATGGCCGCGAAGAAGAAGGAGCTGTGCACCGTCACCCTTGCCGAGCTCGGAGTGGACCCGCAGGACTTCACACATCCGCGCGCCATCATGACCAGCATCGAGCGCCGCCCGGAGCGCGAGCGCGGCGAGATCATCGACGGCAATTCCACCGCCGCGGCCCGCCTGGTGGACTTCCTCGAATCCAAAAACCTCATTTAAGGAGCAGCCATGACCCAGATTCTTGTTGTCCCGGACCGCTCCTTCGACGGTGCGTTGAGCCCCGGTGCGGCCGAGCTCATCGGCGCCGCGTCCGCCGTCGGCACCCCGGTCGTGCTGGCGCAGGACCCCGCGCACGCCGAAGAGCTGGGTGCCCTCGGCGCCGCTGTGGTGCTGGTGTCTGACGCCCCGCTTATCGACGCAGCTGCCGCCGCCTTCGACGAACTCTTCCCAGCAGCTGTCCTGTTCGCCCACACCGTTCGCGGGCGCGAAGCCGCCGGCCGCTTCGCCGCACGCACACGCAAGGCGCTGCTCACCGACGCGGTGTCTGTGAGCCGCGACGACCAGGGCATTGTCACCGAGCACCAGAACTTCGGCGGCGTCTACACCGCTTCTGCCGCGGCGACGCACTCCGCGCCGGTGATCACCCTGCGCAAGGGTGCGGTGGAAACGCGTGCGGAGGCGGCCACGCCTGAGGTGCGGGAGTTGGAGGTGGCGCCGACGGGGCGTCGAGAGGCAAAAGTGCTCTCCGTGACCCCCGTGGAGCGCGCCTCCGACCGCCCCGACCTGCTCACCGCCGACAAGGTCGTCGCGGGCGGCGTGTCGCTGGGCGACAAGGACATGTTCGAAGAGCTCGTCGGCGGACTTGCCGACGCTCTGGGTGCCGCCGTCGGCGCCACCCGCTCCGCCGTCGACGAAGGCCAGGTGCCCTACGAGACGCAGATCGGCCAAACCGGCGTGATGGTCAGCCCGAAGCTCTACATCGGCGTCGGCATCTCCGGCGCCGTGCAGCACCTGGTGGGCATGCAAACCGCCGACACCATCGTGGCGATCAACTCCGACGAGGACGCCCCGATCTTCGACATCGCCGACTTCGGCATCATCGGCGACCTGTTCGACCTGGTGCCGGACATCATCTCCGAGATTGAGGCGCGCAAGTAATGCAGGTAGAACTCCGCCGAGGACTGCCGCGCGTGCCGGGCGGCGATCCGTGGCCGCCAGCCGGCACCGTCGACGTGGAAGGCGCGCCGGTTGAGGACGCTGCGGCTGACGTTGCACCCGTTGCCGACGCGGCCGAGACCGCAGAGGTGGCGCTGCGCCGCGGCCTGCCGCGCGTGCCGGGCGGCGAGCCGTGGCCGCCCGCCGGGACCGTGCGCGTTGCGGTGCCCGCTGCTTCCGCCGCTGCCGCCGCCGTTGACGACGCGGAGTCGGCGCACACGGTCGAGGTGCCGCTGCGCCGCGGCCTGCCCCGCGTCGAGGGCGGCGACCCGTGGCCGCCCGCCGGGACCGTGCGCGTCGCCGCCCCGGCACCGGAAGCTGAGCCCGAACCGCATCCGGAAACCGAAACAGAACCCGCTGCGCCTGTGGCGGCGACGGTGGTGGACGACGCTGTCGCCAAGACGGCCCCCGAGCCAGCCCCGAAACCGGTTCCGAAACCGGCCCAGCAGCCGGCACCCGCGTCGGCGACGGCGGGGAAACCGGAGGGCGTCGCAAGGCAATGGCTCCCATGGGCGATCGGTGCGCTACTGCTGCTCGCCGCGGCGGTCTTCGGCGCTCGCTGGTTTGTCGGCACCGAGACCGGCGCCGGTTTCATCGAGCGCTACGACGGCATCCAGCCGCTGCCGGATAATGCCCCCGTGGGCTTCCCTGCGTGGCTGAACTGGGCCCACTTCTTCAACATGTTCCTCATGGCCCTCATTGTGAAAACGGGCCTTGACGTTCGCCGCGAGAAACGCCCCGACGCCTACTGGCAGCCCAAGAAGGGCGGCAAGAAGATCTCCGTGACACTGTGGCTGCACCAGGTGCTGGACGTCGCCTGGGTCGTGCTCGGCGTCGTGTTCTTCGTGCTGCTGTTCGCCACCGGGCAGTGGATGCGCATCGTGCCCACCAGCTGGGACGTGTTCCCCAACGCGGTGTCCGCGGGGTTGCAGTACCTCTCGCTGGACTGGCCAGATGAGAACGGGTGGGTGTACTACAACGCCCTGCAGGAGCTGTCGTACTTTGTCACCGTGTTTGTGGCGGCGCCGCTGGCCATCGCGTCCGGTTTCCGCATGAGCGGAATGTGGCCCGCCTCCTGGAAGGCCGTCCCGGTGTCGTGGGCGCGGGCGGTGCACTTCCCCACCATGGTTTACTTCCTCATCTTCGTCGCCGTGCACGTATTCTTGGTCGCCGCAACCGGGTTGCGCGGCAACCTCAACGCCATGTTTGCCGCGCGTGACGACGCCTCCGGATGGCTCGGCCTCATCCTCTTCCTTCTCGCCGTCGCGGTGACGGCCGCCGGCTGGTGGGCGGCCCGACCCTCTGTGGTCACGCCGGTGGCGCAGGCCACGGGCAAGGTGACGCGCCGCTAGGCTGGCACACCTTTTCGGGGTAGCCAGCCTAGCCTAAGTTAGGTAAGACTTGCCTGAATCACGCGCGGCGGTTTAGCGTAAGTCTATGTTCCTCGCCGCATTCCTGGTCGGCCTGCGTGAAGGCCTCGAGGCCTCGCTGATCGTCGGCATCCTGCTCGCCGGCTTGGACCGGCGCGATGCCGCCGGGGCCCGGCGCAGCCTCTGGTGGGGTGTCGGGCTCGCGGTGGTCATCTGCGTCGTCCTCGGCGCCCTGTTCACCTTCGGCCGCTACGGCTTAAGCTTCCGCGCCCAGGAGGCCATCGGCGGCACACTGTCGCTGGTTGCGGTGGCCATGATCACCGGCATGGTGCTGTCCATGTCCAACAAAGACGGCATGGTGCGCAAAGTCCTCGACGCCAAGACGGGCGACGCCGTCGCAGCCGGCGCGAGGGCGATGTTCTGGCTCGCGTTCATCACCGTCGCGCGCGAGGGTCTCGAGCTGACGCTGCTCATGTGGGGGTGGGTGGTGCAGCCGGCGGCGGTCATCGGGGCGTTCCTCGGTATCGGCGTGGCGCTGGTGATGGGCTACGCCATCTACAAGGGTGCGCTGCAGATGAACATGCGCACGTTCATGCAAGTGTCCTCGGCGTTGCTCATCGTCGTGGCCGCGGGCATCCTCGCCTACGCCATCCACGACCTTCAAGAGGCGCAGTTCTTGCCGGGGCCGTTCTCCGGCGCGCCGATCGCCCCGACACACCCGCGCACCGGGGAGGTGCTCGTGGGGTTTGCGACGTACCCGTTCTGGATGGCGTCGTTCCCCTTCGGTTGGGCATTCGATTTCGAGCACGCCATCGACCCCACGGGGCCGATCGCCACCTTGGTCAACGCGCTCACCGGGTTCGAGCCGAAGATGAGTTGGCTGCAGGTCATCGGCTGGGCCATCTACATCGCGGTCATTGTCCCAATTTTTGTCAACCACGTTCGCCGGGATCAGGGGGTGGGGCGGCCGGAGGTCGTCGATACGCACCCTGCTCTCGTAGGAAAGGAAGTCTAATGTCACACCACCGAACCCTCGCCGCCGTGGCCGCGCTGCCGCTGGCACTGACGCTCACGTCGTGCGTGGAAAACGCCGCCAACGCCGACAGCATCGAGGTCACCTCCGACGCCGACACCTGCGCCGTGAGCACCGACAGCACCGAATCCGGCGCGCGCACGTTCAAGATCAACAACACCGGCAACCAGGTGACGGAGTTTTACCTGCTCGCCAACGACGGCCTGCGCGTCATCGCCGAGCGCGAGAACATCGCCCCCGGCGAAACGGCCGACCTGACGGTCTCGCTCATGCCGGGCGACTACTTCACCGCCTGCAAGCCGGGCCTGCGCGGGCCGAACGTCGGCCAAAGCGCGTTCACGGTTACCGGCGAGGCCGTGGCCGTCGACGAGTCGGACCAGCAGCGTTTCGACGACGCCGTCGCCTCCTACGTCAACTTTGCTAAGAACGAAGTGGCCGAGTTCGTCCCCCTCGCCGAGGAGTTCGCCGCCGCCTACGCCTCCGGCGACGACGAGAAGGCGCGCGAGCTCTACCCCACCACGCGCGTGCACTACGAGCGCATCGAGCCGATCGCGGAGGCGCTGGGCATCCTCGACCCGAAGATTGACTACCGCGAGGTGGACTACATCGCAGAAGCCGATGAGCTGAAGGCGGAAGACCCCGCCTTCGACCAGTGGCGCGGCTTCCACCGCATGGAAAAGGATCTGTGGGTGCCAGAAAAGGACGCCAAGAATGCCGACGGCGCCGACGCCTGGCAGGACTGGGAACCCTCCACCCCGGCCCAGCGCACACAGGTCGCGGAGCTGTTCGTCGCCGACGTCAACCAGCTGCTTGACACGGTTAACGACCCAAACTTCGCCGAGGACCAACAGCTGACCATCGACTCGGTGTCCAACGGCGCGATCTCGCTTCTGGAGGAGGTGGCCACCACCAAGGTCACCGGCGAGGAAGACTGGTGGAGCCACACCGACCTCTACGACTTCGCGGCGAACATCCAGGGCTCACGCATCGCGTTCGACCTGGTCGCCCCCATCGCCGCGGACCGCGGGGAAAACGGCGCCAAGCTGGTCCAAGATATCAACGACCGCTACGACGACGTCGAGGAGCTGCTCAAGGAGTACGGCTCGCTGGAGACCGGGTTCGTCTCCTACGACACCGTCGACGCGGCCGCGCAGGCGGAGCTGACCCGGGCGCTCGACGCGCTGCGCGAGCCGCTGTCCCAGCTCACCGGCACCGTACTGGGGCTGGGCTAATGGTCAGCCGGCGACAGCTTCTCACCCTCGGCGGCCTGGGCACCCTGGGCGCGGCCAGCGCGGCCGCCCTCGCCGGGTGCGCGAACGAGGACGGGGCGAAGAACAATGATGCGGCGGGTGGGGCCGGGGGTTCGTCGTCAAGCGAAGAGCTCATCGTGGACTTTGCCGGCGAGCACCAAGCCGGGATTATCACGCCCATGCAGAACAACCTGCACTTCGCGGCGTTCGACATTTCGGAGAAGGCGGATCGGGAGGACGTGATCGACCTGCTCGAGCGCTGGACCGCGGCGGCGCGCCGGCTCACGCTCGGCGGCGACGTCTCGGCCAAGGGCGCGTTCGGCACCGGCGATAGCTTCCCGCCGGACGACTCGGGCGAGGCGGTCGACCACGGCCCCTCCGGGCTCACGCTGACCTTCGGCTTCGGCCGCTCCTTCTTCCGCGAACAGCTGGGCACCGCCGGCAAACTCCCCGCCGAGTTCACCGAGATGCCCACGATGACCAACGACTTTTTACGCCCCGAGTTCTCCGAGGGCGACATCTGCATCCAGGCGTGCGCGAACGACCCGCAGGTGGCAAGCCACGCGATTCGCAACCTCACCCGCCTCGCCGTGCCCACCGCGACACTGCGCTGGACCCAGCTCGGCTTCGGGCGCGCGGGCGCAACCGGGACGGAGCAGCCGACACCGCGCAACCTGTTCGGCCAGAAGGACGGCACCGCCAACATCCGCGCCGACGAGGACGCGGAGTTGGCGAAGCACGTGTGGATTCCCGCCGACAGCTCGCAGCCGTGGGCCGCGGGCGGGACGTACATGACGGTGCGCCGCATCGCCATGAACATCGAGGTGTGGGACACGCTGCAGCTGCGCGAGCAGGAGCGCGTGACCGGCCGCGACAAGCCGGTCGGCGCGCCGCTGTCCGGCGGCGACGAGTTCACCGAGCCCGATTTCGATGCGGTCAACGAGCGCGGCAACCCGAAGATCGACCGCGCGTCCCACCTGTTCAACGTGCACCCGGCGCAAAACGACGGCATCCGCATGCTGCGCCGCCCCTTCAACTACGTCGACGGCACGAACGAGCAGGGCCGCATGAACGCGGGTCTGTTCTTCATCGCGTTCACGCAGACGCCGGAGCGTTTCGCGCGCGTGCACAAGTCGATGTCGCGCGACGAGATGTTCACCGAGTACCTGAAAACCACCAACACCGGCACCTACCTCATCGTGCCGGGCGTGGGAGACGAGGGCTACATCGGCGAAGGCATGTTTGCTTAACGACGTCTACAGCGGGCGGCCCATGTCGGTGCGCGAAATCTCCACGGCTTTACGGATCACCTCGGCCAGGGCGGCCTCGACGCGCACGCGCGACTCGTCGTTTTCCAGCAGGTCTTTGCGCACCTCGAACATCACGGCCAAAACGGAGGTGTTTTTGTCGTAGTCCACCGGCACGTACGCCCCGGCGAACGGGGTGTTGCGTTCAACGGAGAACCCAGCAGCGGTGAAGGTGCGGGCGGCTTCGTCGGCAAGCACGGCGGGCGTGTGCACGGAGTGGGTGCCGATGCACACGTCCGGCAGGAGTTTGCCGGGGTGGATGCGGTACTCGTCGGGCTGGTTGTTGTACGAGTGCACGTCCACGATCACGGCGCAGCCGCAGTCCTGGATGCGGCCAGAGACCAGCTTCGATACGGCGTCGGCGTACGGGAAGTAGTACTCGGCTTTCAGGTCTGCGACGTCCATGTCCAAAGGCCGCAGCGGGTTGCCGTCGCCAAGCTTGAGGAAGATGGCGCCGCGCCCGGTCGAGTCCATGGATTCGCGTTCGTTGGAGAACCGCCCCGGGTCCGCGACCAGGCGCGAGAGGTTGTTCACGATCATCCACGGCGCGCACCCGGACTGCTCGGCGGCGGCCGCGGCGAGGGTGTCGGTGTGGTCGTCGGTGACGCGGTCGAGCTCGCGCGCAATCTGGTCGTCGGTGGCGATGAAATCAGCGGCAACCTCGGCCGGGATCTCGCGCGACGCGTGCGGCACGTGCACGATCACCGGGCAGTCAGTGCTTCCTTCGTGGATGGTGAAGTTCATGGTTCCGCAGGATATAGCGCTTCGGGGCTTCTTGCTTCTCGACGGCACCTTCGGCCTCGAACGCCTCCAACCAACCTTCCATGGGGAAGGTGCCCCATTTGTCGTGGAACCGGTTGGCGTTGGCGACGATGTCCTCGATGTGCTCCCACGGCGGCGACGACACGGGGTGCCACTGGTGGTAGGCGTGCGCCCCGCCGACCCAGACGAGCGGGATGCGGTGGCGCTGAAGTTCGCGGGCGAAGTCGGTGTCCTCCCCGCCGTAGCCCTCAAAGGTGGGGTCGAAGCCGCCGAAATCGCCCTCGATGCGCGCCCACGTCTTCGCGGTCAGGGCGAAGGATAGGGACCAGAACAGGTTGTAGTTGTCGGCGTCGACGAGCTCGCCGTCGGCCGGGTTGGGTCGGGCGGGGTGCGGGTCGGGGTCGGTGACGCGCAGCTCGCCCTGCTTCATGTAGGTCACCGGCCCGGCGGCGACAACGTCGGGGCGCTCACGCAACGCCGCGACGTAGCGCGGGACCAGCGCATCCGAGGCGAGGCAGTCCGCGTCCAGGAACACGAGCACCTCGGCGCCGCGCTCGATCGCGACCTTCGCACCGAGGTTGCGGGCAGCGGCTAGGTTGCGCGGGCCTGCAACGACGTGGCTCTTGGGCACCGCTTTGGCTAGCACGTCCGCGTCAGCGAGCGCGACGGTGACGTGATCGACGCCCATCGGCATGAGGTTGACCTGGTGGGTCAAGTGGTCGCGCCGGTTCGCGTCGGCGAGCGTGATCACGCAGGTCGCCGGCTGGCCGGGGTCGTCCGCCACCCCGGCGATGACCTCGGCGGCCCGGCGCGCCGAGCCGTCTGTCTGCCAACGCGCCCAGTCGGTGTCGCGGCGGCGCAGCAGTTCGGGCCATTCTTCGGGGGCGGGGAAGGCGTTTCGTACCGTCGCCAGGCCCTCGAGTGCTTTGGCACCCGCTTTTTGCTCGGTGAAGGGGCGCGGCTGCGGCAGGATCACCGCCGGGGTTTCGGTCGCCGCCAGGTCCGCCACGGAGTTCTGCCCGCCGGCGGTCACGGCGATGCCTGCGGACTGCAGCAGCTCCGTCGGGTCGTCGACGTGGTTGTCGCCGCCCAAAAACGTGAAACGGTACTCGGGACAGGCGGCCTGCACCGCCTCCCAATCTGCCGGCGACCACGTCGAGCCGCCCAGGCCCGCCATCACCACCACGTGGTTCGGGTCGCGCTCGACACCCTCGCGTGGGGTCAGCCGCGAAATCCCGCCGACGGCGTGCAACCTGTCAGCGTGCGCGCGCAGGTGCTCGGGCACCTCGACCCAGTCCGGCCACGCCGCCACGATCGCGTCGGCCTGCGCGTAGGCGAGCTGGTGCGGGGCATCGCCGCGGTAGCCGGGCATCGCGTGCACCACCACCGGCACACCCATCAGCCGCACGAACGCGGCGACCTCGTTGGACACGTCCACGTAGAACGCCTCCGGCTGGTTCTCGGCCACCCAGTCGGCGATCTGCGCGAACCTCGATGCGATCTGCGGCGCCCCGTACGGCGCGTAGTGCAACGTGCCCCCGGCGGTCATCGCGCGGCCGGAGCGCAGTTCGCGTGGGCCGGCGCTGGCGTCGTCGAGAAGTGCAACGTCCCCGCCCGTCGTGGACAGGATCTGCGCCTCATGCCCCATCGCGCGCAGTTCGCGCTGGATGGCGCGGCAGCGGTGCAGGTGCCCGGAGCCGTGGTGGTGGGCGTAAATCCCGATCATTGTCCTACCTTTCCAAACGCCGCCACCTGGCGGAAGATGTCGGTGTAGTGCTTCGCGGTTTGGGCGAGCGAATGCCTCTCGACGACCCAACGGCGCACCACGTCCCTCTCAAACCGACGCGCCTGTCCGATCGCGGCGGCGAGCGCGTCGACGTCGTCGGCGGGGGCGAGGGCGGCGGGGGCGTCGCGAAGCAGCTCGCCCATGCCGCCGCGGCGAAACGCCGCAACGGGGGTGCCGCACGCCATCGCCTCGAACGCGACGAGGCCGAACGGTTCCTCCCACCGCGGGCTGACCACGGCGACGCCGCACCCGGCGACCAGGCGCCGCAGCTCGGCGTGGGAGAGCTCGCCGATCCACTGCGCGTCGTGCCCGAGCCGCGGTTCGATTTCGTCGCGGAAGTAACGGTGGTCGCCGTTGCGGCCCGCCAGGACGAGGGGGACGCCGGCGGTGCGGCAGGCGTCGATAGCCAAATGCGCGCCCTTTTCCGGCACGAGGCGGCCGAACCACACCGCGGTCCCGCCGCCGCTGCCCGGGCGCCAGAGGTCCACGTTGACGCCGTTGGGGATGATCACCGGCTCACTGGGCAGGCGCCAGTCGCGCGCGGTGGTGCGGCTGACGGCGGCGAAACGCCCGGCGCGCAGGCCAGCGGCCGTGATGGCGGCCTGGATCTCCTCGACCATCGGGGTGTGCAGCGTGGTCAGCATCGGCAGCGGCTCCGGCGACGCGGCCGAGGGGAAGATGTACGGGTTGAGGCTGTTGTTGTGCACCACGTCGTAGCCGCGGGCGACCAGCAGGCGGCGCAGCTGCACAAACGCGGCATTTTCCCGCTCGCGCCCGCCTTCCGGGTAGGTGGTGTCGGTGGCCTCGGCGGCGTGTGCGCCCCAGTCCACCCCCGGCAGTTCGAGTGTTTTGTCGTTGCCGTCGGAGCCTTCGGCGGCGAAGAAGTCCACGTCGTGGCCGAGCTCGCGCAGCGCGGCCACCATGGTGTGGCAGAATGCCTCCAGCCCGCCGGCGTACGGCTCGCGCACCGGGTAGCGCGCGGGGCCGACCAGCGCGATGCGCAGTTTGCCGGTGCGCGGGGCGCGCGGCGCAGGTTTCGCGGCTACGGTCACTCGCTCACCACTTTCCTGTAGATCTCCTCGTGCGCCCGGCGCACCTCGTCCAGCTGCCGCGCCCTGTCGCCGGCGTACGGCACCGGCCCGCGCGCAAGCAGCCGCGCCGCAGCCTCACCGGCCGAGCGCCCGTCGCCGGTGCGGTACACCTCCACCGCCGCGTCCGTGTCTGCTTGCCCGGCGTAGCAGCCGCAGTCCGGCACCGCCACGGGAACACCCAGGTCGCGGCACATTTCCAGCCACCCCGAGTGTGTCCCGCGCGTGTACGGCAAGATACACACCCCGGCGCGGCCGACGGCTGCGTGCAGCTCGTCGTCAGTCATGGGCTCGTGCACCACAGTGCCTATCGACGAAAGCTCCGCTCCCCCATGCACATACACATCCAACGGCACCTGCGCCGCAATATCGCGGTAGAACTGCGCGTCCGCGACCACATTGGAGCGCACCGACTTCAAAAACACCGCCGCGCGATCCCCCGGCTCCACCTCCACCGGGTTCTCCACGATCCGCGGGTGCGGCACCACCCGCACGTCCGTCGCGCCGAAGTCGCGGGTAAGAATCTCGGCGGCTTGGTCGGTGAGAGTGATGAGGGCGGATGCTTCGTCGATAAGCAATTGCAACCGTTTGTGGTGCTCGGTCTGGTCGACGAGGTGCGGGTTGTCCAAGTCGTGGACCGTGAGCACGAGCGGCACCGGCAGCGCGCGGCAAAGCTCCGCGATCTGCGCGGGCGTGCGGTGCTCGAAGCCGAAATGGATGTGCACGAGATCCACCGCGGGCGGGTCGCGCCAAAACTCGGCCTCGAAGGCGGGGTGCGGCCACCAGTTGCCGCCGATGTCCGGGTCCGGCAAGAACTCCACGCCAGCAGGGCGGATAGCCTGCGTGTACGGGTGGCCGGAGGGGATAGACAGAACGCGCACCCCACTAATATAAAGGTTTTCGCATACTGTGTTGGCATGCTGCTTGTTGTCGTCGGTAACTGCCAGGCGGAGTCCACCCGCAAGCTGCTCATGTCCACCGGGAACTTCACCGGCGAGCGCATCGCCCCGGTCCACGAGCTGGAGGCGGCGGACATGGGGTGGTTTTTGGACCTCGTCGCCCGCGCCGACGTGCTGGTGACGCAACCGATCCGCGACAACTACCGCGGCCTGCCCGTGGGCACCCGGCAGCTGCAAACGTCGGCGCGGCGCGTGGTCGTGCCGGTGCTGCGTTTCGACGGGCTCATGCCCCACCAGGCCATCATCCGCGACCCTGAGGATCCGTCGTTGAACCCGCCGGTGGTGCCGTACCACGACCTGCGCACCCTGGTCGCGGCCGCAGGCTACGCCCCGGCCGCGCCGCCGCCGCCGGATGCGTATCGGCGCGCCGCCGCCATGTCCGTCGAGCAGATCCGGCGCCGGGAGCAGGCCCACGGCACGGTTGTGGTGTCGGATTACCTGGAGACCAACCCGGTGTGGCACACCGTCAACCACCCCGACAACGCCACGCTTACGTTTATGGCGTCGCGGGTACTCGAGGCACTTGGGCTTTCCGACGAGCCCACGCCGCCGGACTACGAAATGCTCGGCGGGCTGGACGCGCCCGTCGACGCCGAGGCCGCCGACGCCCTGGGTGTTTCGGTGCACGGCCGCGATGAGTGGCGCGAGCGCGGCGGCGGGGTCATCGACGCCGACGAGATCCGCGCCGAGCAGCTGGAGTTCTACCGTGAGCGCCCGGCCCTGGTAGCGCACGGGTTGCAGCGCCACGCGGAGCGCCTGGCGAATCTAGGGTTGCTTGCATGAAACATCTCATCGTCGGCCCCGCGGGCCACGGGGTGACCGAGTACGCCCTCGGGCTCGCCCGCGCCACCGAGGCCGAGGTGATCCGGGAGGAAACGTTCGGCGACTCCCCGCTCACCGGCCCCGTCCACGTCACGTTCACCGACCACCTCTTCGGCGACACCGCCGAGCGTCTGCTTGCGCGCATCGACGGCCCGCTGTCCGTGAGCCTGCACGACATCCCCCAGCCCGAGGAAGGCGCCGAGCGCTACGCCCGCCGCGCACGCGTCTACCGCGAGCTCGTCGAGAAGGCGGACGTCGCGGTGGTCAACTCCAACCACGAGGCATCCTTCTTCGACGCTGAAACGTCCGTGATCCGCCTGCCCATCCCGGTGATCGACTCCCCCTTCAACCCCGAGGAGGGCACCGTCGGCGTGCTGGGGTTTCTCTACCCCGGCAAGGGCCACGAGGACCTCATCGAAGCGCTGCCGGATAGCAAGCTCCGCTTCCTCGGCGCGGTCTCACACGGCCACGAAACATGGGCCGAAAACCTCGACGCCGAAATCACGGGCTGGCTCACCGACGCTCAGCTCGCCGTCGAGATGGGCCGCATCGCCCACCCCGTGTGCCCGCACCGCCACTTCTCCGCCTCCGGCTCGCTGATGGCATGGCTGGGCGCGGGCCGCACCGTGCTGGTGCGCGACTCCGACTACGCCCGCGAGATCGACGCGTGGCTGCCCGGGCGCGTGACGTTGGTGGCTGACGGCGGGTGGCGGGAGGCCGTCGATAAGCATGTGCCCAAGCAGATGGAACCGCCGCGCTACGGCTGGGCCGAAGTCGCGCAACTGTGGGAGGAAACATGGCGTTTAGCTGGCCTGATGTGAGCGTTGTCATCCCGCATTACAACGACGCGGAAGCGCTCGAACGGGTCGTCGCGGCGGTGCGCGCGCAGGATTACGCGGGCGAGGTGGAGATCGTCGTGGCCGACGACGGCTCCGCCGAACCACCCAAAATCGAGGGGGTGCGCGTGGTGCGCCAGGAGGACAAGGGCTTCCGGGCGGCCGCGGCGCGCAACCTCGGCGCGGCCGCGGCGCGCGGCGAGGTGCTCGCGTTTCTCGACGCCGACACCGTGCCCGAGCCCGGCTACCTCTCCGCGGTGGTGCCGCACGTCGTGGGCGATACGCGGGCGGTGGTCGTCGGCGCGCGCCGCACCGGCGCCGAAGACCAAGAGCCGCAATGGCTTATCGACGCCTGGTCCGCCACCGCCAACCTCCGCAACGCCGACCACAGCTCCTGGCGCTACATCATCTCGGCGGTGCTGACGTGCTCGCGCGAGTTCTTCGACGAGGTCGGCGGCTTCGACGGCACGCTCGTCGGCTACGGCGGCGAGGACTGGGAGTTCGGCTTCCGCGCCTGGAACGCCGGCGCCAGCTTCGTGCACGAGCCGACGGCCGTCGCGCACCACGCGGAGGAGGACTTCGGGCAGCGTTACAGCGACCCCGCCGCCGCCACCGCCGTCAAAAACGCCGAATCGCTCGCCCTGGCCCGGCGCGTGACCCACCCGTTGGCGCGGCCGGACGGGGTCATCTTCGACACCTTCGACATGCAGGTGGAGGTCCCGGAGCTCGACGGCGAGGGGGTGCGCGACTTCGTCATCGCGGAGTGGCTCAAAGTCGGCGCGTACGTGCGCGTCGCGGAGGTGCCGGCGCTGTTCGCAAACGACCCGCGGGTGGGCACGGCGGAGGTCGACGCGCGGGTGAGCATCGCCGTCGGCGCGGGCTGGGCGCCGCAGGACCTCGACGCCTTACTGGCAGTGGAGTACGTGCTCTCCCCCGACGGCACGGTGGTGCGCACGAAGCGCGCCGCCGCACTGGAGATGGAGCCGGTGACGGCGCACCCCGAGGACATCGGGCTTACGCCGGTGTCTGGCCCGCTGCAGCTGGAGCGCTACTTCGCGGGCTGGTGACGCAGCTTACGGAAGCTCGGGCGCGACGCCGGTGCGCTCGTACTCGGCGAGGATGTCGATGCGGCGCTGGTGACGTTCCTCTTCGCTCCACGGCTGGGACACGAAGGCGTCGACAATTGCGAGCGCCTCTTCCTCGGTGTGCATGCGGCCGCCGATGCCGATGAGCTGCGCGTTGTTGTGCTCGCGGGCGAGCTTCGCGGTCTCTTCAGACCACGCCAAGGCGCAGCGCGCGCCCTTGACCTTGTTTGCGGCGATCTGCTCGCCGTTGCCGGAGCCGCCGAGCACGATGCCCAGCGAACCCGGGTCAGCCACCACGGCCTCGGCGGCGGCGATGCAGAACGCCGGGTAGTCGTCCAAAGCGTCGTACTCGTGGGCGCCGCAGTCGGTCACCTCGTGGCCCTGGGCCTCGAGGTGGGCCTTGATCTGGTTCTTGCGCTCGAATCCGGCGTGGTCTGCTCCAAGGTAAATACGCATGGCGTTTAGCGTACCTGGGGCATCTCCGTGCGGGTGCGCTTGAGTTCGAAGAAGTACGGGAACTCGGCGAGGCCGACGGCGTGGTCGAACAGCTTGCCCGCCTCTTCGCCTTCCGGCACACGCGTGATCACGGGGCCGAAAAACGCGGTGCCGTTCAACGCAACCACCGGGGTGCCCACGTCGTCGCCGACGGCGTCCATGGCGGAGGCGTGGAAGCCGCGCAGCAGGTCGTCGCTGTCAGACGTGTTGGCCACCTCGGCGAAGTGCTCCGGCACGCCAACTTCTGCCAGTGCCTTGGCGATGATCTCGTCATAGGCGCCGGAGCCCTTCTTGCCGCCTTCGCCGCCGGCGTGGATCATCGTGCCCATTGTGGTGTACAGCTCGTCGACCTTCTCGGGCTGCTCTTCCTTGACCTTCGCGAACACGCGCGCCGGGCCCCAGTTGGCCTCCATGGCTGCGGCGTAGTCCTCGGGGATGTCGCGGCCGTCGTTAAGTACTGCGAGCGACATGGGCACCCACTCGATCTCGATGTCGCGGACCTTTTCCACTTCCTTCATCCAGCGGGAGGTCTGCCATGCGAACGGGCAGGATACGTCGAACCAAAATGTCACTTGTTCCGTCATGGCGCCCACAATAGCGCGTGTAGGTTAGGGCAGATGAAGACAAATTTGACTCGCAAGGACGCGCAGGCGCGCGCCGAACTGATCTCCAACGTCCGCTACGACATCGCCGTGGACATCACCGGGGCGGACGAGTTCACCACCGTGAGCACCGTCCATTTCGATTCGAAGGCGGGCACGACCCACTTCGACCTGGTGGCGGCCGGCTTCGAGGCCACCCTCGACGGCGAGGAGACAGGGCGTGAGCTTTCGCTTAGCGACGGCGCCCACACCCTGGTCGTCACCTCCCACGACGCCTACAACCGCACCGGCGAGGGCCTGCACAAGTTCACCGACCCGGTGGACGGCAAGGACTACCTGTACACCCAGTTCGAGCCGGCGATGGCGATGAAGGTGTTCGCAGGCTTCGACCAGCCGGATTTGAAGGCCACCTACAAGGTCAGCGTGAAGGCGCCGGAGCGCTACACGGTGATCCTCAACGAGGCGGCCACCCGCGCGGACAACGGCGACGGCACCTCCACCTGGACCACGGTGATCGACTACCCGCTGTCGACCTACCTCATCGCGATCTGCGCCGGCGAGTTCGAGCGCATCTCCGACACCTACGACGCCGGCGACGGCCGCACCATCGAGCTCGGCCTGTACGCCCGCGCGTCCCTGATCCCCCACATGGATTCGGAGCGCCTGTTCCGCCAGACCAAGGACGGCTTCGACTTCTACCACGCCAACTTCGGCCGCACCTACCCGTTCGGCGACAAGTACGACCAGGTGTTCTGCCCGGAGTACAACATGGGCGCGATGGAGCACGTCGGCTGCGTGACGTACCGCGACGAGTACATCTTCACCTCCGAGCCCACCCCGTACCGCCTGGAGCGCCGCAACGACACCATCCTGCACGAGATGGCGCACATGTGGTTCGGCGATTTGGTCACGATGCAGTGGTGGGACGACCTGTGGCTCAACGAGTCCTTCGCCACCTGGTCCGCGGCCACCGCGCAGACGGCGATCGGCGAGTACGCGGACGCGTGGACCACCTTCGCGTCCGTGGAGAAGGCGTGGGCGTACCAGCAGGACCAGCTGCCGTCGACGCACCCGATCGCCGCGGACGCCCCGGACATTGAGACCGCGGAGCAGAACTTCGACGGCATCACCTACGCCAAGGGTGCGTCCGTGCTGAAGCAGCTGCAGGCCTACGTGGGCTACGAGGAGTTCTTCGCGGGCGTGCGCAAGCACTTCGACAACCACGCCTACTCCAACGCCACCTTCGACGACCTGCTCGGCGCGCTCGAGGAGGCGTCGGGCCGCGACCTGTCTAGCTGGGCCGAGCAGTGGCTGCGCACCACGGGCCCGTCGACGCTGCGCCCGGAGATCGGCGAGCGCTTCGCGGTGCTCCAGGAGGATCCGCGCCCGCACCGTGTGCGCGTGGGGCTCTACAAGCTTGTCGACGGCTCCGTTTCCCGCGTCAAGCAGATCGAAACCGACATCGACGGCGAACGCACCGAAATCCCCGAGCTGGCCGGCATCGAGCACGACCTGGCGATTGTCAACGACGACGATCTGACCTACGCCAAGATGCGCCTGGCCCCGGAGCACCAAAAGTTCGCGCTCGAGCACATCGGCGAGATCGAGGATTCGCTCGCGCGCACCCTGATCTGGTCGTCGCTGTGGGAGTCGGTGCGCGACGGCGAGCTGGCCGCCCGCGAGTTTGTGAAGCTGGTCGCCGCCCACGCCGCCGCCGAAACGCACCCGAGCGTGCAGGAGCGTCTGCTGGCGCAGGCCACGCAGGCGGTGCGCCAGTACGTCGACCCTGCCTGGGAGGGCGAGGGCATGGACCTGCTCAACGCCGCCTTCCGCGGCGCGGAGCCGGCCGCCATCTTCGACCGCGCGCTGGCCCGCCTGACGCCGACCGAGGACACGATCGCGTACTTCAAGGAGCTGCTGGAGCGCTCCGACAACCAGGAGGTGCGCTGGCTGGCCATCACCAACCTCATCGCCGCCGGCGCCCTGCCGCTGGAGGCGGCGGAAAAGGAGCAGGACAACACGTCGGAGGGCGCGATTTCGCGGCTGCGGGCGAGAGCTGTCGTCGATAAGCGATGGGCTTGGCAGAAGCTTGTCGAAGACGATCTGACCAACCTCGAAGCCCGCTACCTCATGGACGGCCTGACGTTCACCTACGACGGGCTCGAGGGGCTGACCGACGAGTACTTCCGCGCCGCGCCCGCGCTGTGGGAGCGGCTGACCAACGAGATGGCGCAGCGCACCCTCGAGGGCATGTACCCGCGCTGGGACGTCACCGCCGGCGCCGTTGATAAGGCGAACGCGCTGCTGGGCGGCGACGCGCCGGCGGGCCTCAAGCGCGTCATCGCCGAGGGCCAGGACCGCATCGCCCGTGCGGTGCGCAACCGCGAGGTCGACGCTACAGCTGAGTAAGCGCCTGCTCGAGGTCGGCGATCAAGTCGGCCTCCTCCTCGATGCCCACCGAGATGCGCACGAGCTCGCCCGGCACCTCCAGCGCGGAACCGGCGACGGACACGTGCGTCATGGTGGCGGGGTGCTCGAGCAGGCTCTCCACGCCGCCGAGGGACTCCGCCAGGCAGAACAGCTTGGTGGACTTGCAGAACGTCTTCGCCTGCTCGGTGGTCTGGAACAGCACGGAGACCATGCCGCCGAAGCGGTTCATCTGCTTTTTCGCGGTTTCGTGGCCGGGGTGGGTTTCCAGGCCCGGGTAGCACACGCGCGCGACTTGGGGCTGGGCATCCAAGAACTTTGCGACGGCCTCCGCGTTGTCGCAGTGCTTGTCCATGCGCACCGACAGCGTCTTCAGGCCGCGGCCGGTGAGGTAGGTGTCGAACGGGGACGGGTTCGCGCCGACCCAGCCGAAGAAGAAGCGCAGCTGCTCGTGGAAGCCGGGGACGCGGGAATCGTCGCCGCACACAATGCCGCCGACCACGTCCGAGTGGCCGCCGATGTACTTCGTGGTGGAGTGCACCACAACGTCCGCCCCGAGCTCGAAGGGTTTTTGCAGGTACGGGGAAGCGAAGGTGTTGTCCACCACCAGGGTGGCCTGCTTTTTCACGGCGGCGATGGCTTCGATGTCCACGATGTCCAGCATCGGGTTCGTCGGTGTTTCCACCCAGATGGCCTTGGTGTTGTCTCTAACGGCCGCGGCGACCTCGTCCGGGTTGGTCATGTCCACCACGGTGTTTTCCACGCCCCACTGCGTGAACACTTGCTGGATCAGGCGGTAGGTGCCGCCGTAGGCGTCGTTGGACACGACGATGTGGTCGCCGGGTTTGAGCAGGATGCGCAGGATGACGTCGATGGCCGCCATGCCCGAGGAGTAGGCCACGGCGTACTCGGCGCCCTCCAGCGCGGCGACGGCTTTTTCCAGTGCTGTGACGGTGGGGTTGCCCACGCGGGTGTACTCGTAGCCGCCGCGCAGCTCCGCCAGCCCGTCCTGGGCGAAGGTGGTGGAGGCGTAGATCGGCGTGTTGATCGGCCCGTACAGGCTGTCGGGTTCGTAGCCGGCGTGAATGGCGTCGGTAGCAAATCCAGTCATGTTTGCAAACAGTAGACCAAGCGGTTCATTCCGTGGCCATTTTTATGCACTAGACTCGTGACTCGATGAAAGCGCAAACAGATACTGCAGAAAAGGTCGACGAGGCCGTCGACGGCGTCACCAACTGGTGGAACGACCCAGCCACCCACGAACTCGTGGTGGAACGCCCCCTGAAAATCCTGCTGATCATCGTGGTCGCGCTGGTGCTGAGCTGGCTGGCGCGCAAGGTGATCAACCGCGCCACCCGTCACGGCATCGAGCGCACCCCGTTCATCGCCCCCACCGCCGAAGACACCCCGCAGTACCGGGCGCAGGAGGCCCGCCGCCAGCAGCGCATGAAGACGCTGGGCAACGTGGGCCGGTCCGTCGCCGCGATTGTGATTTGGACGTGGGCGGTACTCGCCGTGCTGGACCAGCTGGGCGTGAACGTCGCGCCGCTGATCGCGTCCGCCGGCGTGGTCGGCGTGGCCATCGGTTTTGGCGCGCAGTCGCTGGTGAAGGATTTCTTCTCCGGCATGTTCATCCTCATTGAGAACCAGTTCGGCGTGGGCGACACCATCCAGGTCGGCGACATTGTCGGCGAGGTGGAGGAGATGTCGCTGCGCATCACTACGCTGCGCGACATCGACGGCGCCCTGTGGCACATCCGCAACGGCGACATCGAGCAGGTGGGCAACCACTCGGCGCGTTTTTCCACGGCGCGTCTGCAGATTCCGGTGTCGGTCATGGCCAACCCGGACAAGGTCTCGCGCGTCATCGAGGAAACCGCAGTCGCCGCGTGCCAGGACCCGGAGATCCGCGATCTGGTCATGGGCACGCCGACGATGCTGGGACCCAGCGAGTTCAACCCCACGTACGTGTCGTTCCGCCTGAGCGTGACCACGATGCCGGGCGAGCAATGGGGTGTGGCGCGCCACTTGAACCACCGGATTCTGGCGGCGCTGCACGAGCAGGACGTGGTGCTCACGGCGATGGATTCTGTGCTTGTAGAGATGAAGGAGAGCAATGGAGATCGGTCCTAAGCAGGAGCACACGCTTTACGACGCCGTCGGTGGCGACGCGTTCTTCCACCGCCTCGTCGAAGGCTTTTACACGCAGGTCAAAAAGGACGACCTCATCGGCCCGATGTACCCGGACCAGGACTGGGACGGCGCGCAGGACCGCCTGCGCTGGTTCTTGGTGCAGTACTGGGGCGGCCCGCGCACCTTCCAGGAAAAGCGCGGCAACCCGATGCTGCGCAAGCGCCACTTGCCCTTCGCCATCGGTGAGGCGGAGGCGGACCGCTGGTTGGAGCTCATGGGCAATTCCATGGAGCAATTTACTGACGACGAGCTGCCGCCCGCCTACCGCGCCCAAATGTGGAACCACATGCAGCGCGTGGCCTACATGATGATCAACCAGGGCCCGCGGGCGTACTAAAACAGCAGGTTCGGCCGGGTGCTGCGGTAGACGGAGCCGAACGGCGCGTCCAAGCGCACCCAGCTGCCGGAGGTGGAAACGCGCAGGTGGCGCGGGATCTCGGCGGGGGCCTCGAAGCCGGGGATCAGCCCGAGCGCGGTGCAGGCGAAGATCATCCGCATGGGGATCTCCACCGGGTTGTTGCTGTCGGCGTCGGCGGTGAGCACTACCCCGTCGAGAAGCGAGCGCGGCGGGCCGGCCGGACCCGAGAATTGGCGGGCCAGGTTGCGGCCCTCGTCCGCCAGGCGGCGGGCGACGCCGATGGGGACTTCCTCGCGGGCGATGAAGCCGCTGGCCGGCGGCAGGGCCCCGGGCCAGGCGGCGTCGCGGGCGGGGCCGGCATCGGTCGCCCCGGACTTCAACGCGTCGAGCATGGCGCGAGCGCTGACGGTGGCGCCGGGGTCGGTGGTGGAGCCGGAGGTGCGTCGAGAAGCAATAGCATCAAACGGCGTGGTCACGAACACGTCGAGCTGGCCTGCGCCCACCTCCTGGGTGCGCGCGGAAGCCTGGGCGTCCAGCGCGAGCGCACGCGAAAGCAGCGCGGTGAGCCCGCGCGCGCCGCGCTCAATGCGAACCTCGACCACTTAGGCCCCGGCCGTCTTGGACAGGATGCCGATCTCCTTCTGCGTGATCTCGCGCGGCGAGGTCGTGGTGGTATCCACCGTGACCTGCACGCACTCGACCACGCAGCAGACCTTGCCCTGCGCATCCTTGATTTCCTGGCGGGTGGTGAACGACGTGTTGCCCACGTTGGACACCTGCGTCTCCACCGTCACCTCCGTGGTGTTGGGCAGGATCGGGCGGACGTAGTCCACCTCGAGCCGGCGCACGAACACCACGAACTCGTGGCCCTGGGAGAAGAAGAACTCCTGCGCGAACGCCAGGCGCGCCTCCTGGGCGAGCTCGATGTAAGCGGAGTTGGTCACGTGCCCGTAGCGGTCGAAGTCGCTCCAGCGCACCGGGATGGTGTGGACGTGGATCTCAGCCATGGGGTACTCCTAGCGGGTGAGCTTGCGGTGGGTGACGCGCGACGGCTTCGCGGCCTCTTCGCCGAGGCGCTCGACCTTGTTGGCCTCGTAGTCGCCGAAGTTGCCCTCGAACCAGAACCACTTGCCTTCTTCCACGTTGCCTTCCCAGGCGAGGATGTGGGTGCAGGTGCGGTCCAGGAACCAGCGGTCGTGCGAGATCACCACGGCGCAGCCCGGGAAGGCCTGCAGCGCATTTTCCAGCGAGCCGAGCGTCTCGACGTCCAGGTCGTTGGTCGGCTCATCCAGCAGGATCAGGTTGCCGCCCTGCTTCAGCGTCAGCGCCAAGTTCAGGCGGTTGCGCTCGCCGCCGGAGAGCACCTTGGACGGCTTCTGCTGGTCCGGGCCCTTGAAGCCGAACGCGGACAGGTAGGCGCGCGACGGCATCTCGTTTTGGCCGACGTGGATGTAGTCCAGGCCGTCGGAGACGACCTCCCACACGGTCTGCTCCGGGTCGATGTTCTCGCGGTTCTGGTCCACATACGAGATCTTGACGGTGTCGCCGACCTCCACGGAGCCGGAATCGGCCTCCTCCAGGCCCACGATGGTCTTGAACAGCGTGGACTTACCCACACCGTTGGGGCCAATCACGCCGACGATGCCGTTGCGCGGCAGGGTGAACGACAGATCCTTGATCAGCACGCGGCCGTCGAAGCCCTTGTTCAGGTCCTCCACCTCGACGACCTTGTTGCCCAGACGCGGCGGGGTCGGGATCTGGATTTCCTCGAAGTCGAGCTTGCGGTACTGCTCGGCCTCTGCCGCCATCTCCTCGTAGCGCTCGAGACGGGCCTTGTTCTTGGCCTGGCGGGCCTTCGGGGAGGAGCGGACCCAGTCCAGCTCCTTCTTCAGGCGCTTCTGCAGCTTCTGGTCCTTCTTGCCGGCGACTTCGAGGCGCTCGGCCTTCTTCTCCAGGTAGGTGGAGTAGTTGCCCTCGTAGGGGTAGAGCTTGCCGCGGTCGACCTCGCAGATCCACTCGGCGACGTTGTCCAGGAAGTAGCGGTCGTGGGTAATCGCCAGCACGGCACCCGGGTAGGTCTGCAGGTGCTTCTCCAGCCACAGCACGCTTTCGGCGTCGAGGTGGTTGGTCGGCTCGTCGAGGAGCAAAAGGTCCGGTTCGCTCAGCAGCAGTTTCGCAAGTGCTACTCGACGGCGCTCGCCACCGGACAGGTTGGTCACCGGTGCGTCGGAAGGCGGGCAGCGCAGTGCCTCCATGGCCTGCTCGATCTTGGAGTCGATCTCCCACGCGTCGGCCGCGTCGAGCTCTTCCTGCAGCTTGCCCATTTCTTCCATGAGCTCGTCGGAGTAGTTCGTCGCCATCTCCTCGGCGATTTCCTCGAAGCGCTGCTTCTTCTCAAACAGTACGCCGAGGCCCTCCTCGACGTTGCCGCGCACGGTCTTTTCCTCGTTCAGCGGCGGCTCCTGCAGCAGGATGCCCACGGACGCGCCCGGCTGGAGGAACGCCTCGCCGTTGTTCGGCTGGTCGATGCCGGCCATGATCTTCAGCAGCGACGACTTACCGGCGCCGTTCGGGCCCACGACGCCGATCTTGGCGCCCGGGTAAAACGCCATGGTGACGTTGTCCAGGATGACCTTCTCGCCGATGGCTCGGCGGACATTTTTCATCGTGTAGATGAACTCAGCCACTACGAATCCCCTTTGTTAGTGCGGAGGTAAATACCGCACTTAGGGTACATGACGCACACGCGCGCCCCACCGCTTCCAAGGCGCGCTGGAAGCGGCGGGGCGAAGGCTGCGAAAACTAGAAGGGCGCGCCGCCGGTGGCGGCGAGCTCCTCCCCTGCTCTGTCTGTGTCGGCGTCAGTGTCTGCGTCGGTGCGGGTGACCCCGTCGACGTCCTCGGCGCTGACGCGGCGCTCCTCCACCTCCGGCCTGTCCGCGAAGCTGCCCCAGCCGCCCTTGGGTTCGGAGTCGTCTGCCTCCTCGCCGTTGAGCTTCCGGTTCAGGGCCTTGGCGTCCATCGGCTTGGGCATGTCGTGGCCTTCGAGCGTGTTTCCGGAAGCGGACGTGCGCACCGAGTTGACCTGGTAGCGCGCGAGGTCGAACGCGACGTGGCGCGCCTTGAGCGTGGTCTTGGAGCGCAGGGCCACCTCGCCCTTGTCGTCCTTGCCCTCCCAGTACTCGTGGACCAGCTTGCCGATCACAATCACCGGGAAGCCCTTGCGCAGCGACGCGCCAGCGTTGACCGCGAGCTGGCCCCAGCACTCGACGTCGACGTAGAACTGGTTGTAGTCCTGCCAGACGTCGTCGCCGTTGTCGTTCTTTTCTTTCTTCACGTCCGAGGTGGCCACGCGGAAGCGCAGCACTGCGTTGCCCGAGTTGAAGGTTTTGAAGTACGGCTCGGCGATCAGGTTGCCGAGCAGCGTGTAGTCGATGTTGGCCATTTCAAGGCCCCTTTCTGCATGCGTGCGGATGGTGTGCGGTTGCGGGGGCGGGGAGCTCGTCGATAAGCAATTGCCCCCTGCGCGAGCAGAGTCGCACGAAACGCAAGGCAGAAAAAGGGGTCGGCCAAATTGTGGATAACTTAACCTGAGAAATTCACAATCCGCAGCTAGCGGCCATGAATTTGCGAAAGCATCTCGTTGTAGCGGCGCCATTCCTCGTCGTCGGTCTCCTCCGCGCGACGGTCCGACTCGGCCGTTTCCGCCTTATCCTCGCGCCACCAACGGAGGAACAGCTCGCCGAAGACGATCACCAGCGGGAAAGAGCCGGACGCCCACGCGATGCCGCCGCCGTCCTTCTGCACGGCGAGCAGGTCCGGGTTCCACGGCAGCTCCAGCGAGCGGTAGAACTCCTCGCCCATCACGGAACCGAGCTGCATGAGGTACACGCCCATGAACAGGTGGAACGGCATGGACACCCACAGCCACAACAGGCGCACCTTCGCGGTGGGGCGGCCCTCGATCTCGTCGGGGCCGATGAGCTCCCAGAAGTAGAGGTAGCCGGAGATAAGGAACGCGGCGTTCATGATGACGTGGCCGGCGTGCTCGGAGATCATGAGTTCGTAGAACGGCTGGATGACGTACATGGCGTAGAAGACCACCAAGAACTGGATGGTGGACACCGGTGAGAACGTCACCGCGCGCAGGAACTTCGAGCGCTGGAAGCTTTCCGCCCACAGGCGCGGATTGAACTCGCCGGCCGGGTACGCCTCGCGCACCAGTGTGAGCGGCGCGCCGAGCACCAGGAACACCGGCACGCCCATGGACAGGATCATGTGCACCGTCATGTGCGCCGAGTAGGAGGCGGGCATGTGCATGCCCATGCCGGAGCTCAGCGTGACGACGACCATCGCGCAGCCGGCCAACCACCACAGCGTGCGCGCGACCGGCCAGCCGTCCACCCGGCGGACAAGGTGCAAGTAGTACGCCGCCAGCAGGATCGCAATGACGCTGAACAGCAGCTCCGGGCGCCAGGTAGTCAGCCAGTTCGTCCAGGTCAGCGGCTCGGTGAGGTTGTAGCCCATCTGGATCTGCATGCGGGTCAGGTTCGGGTCCAGCGGCGGCGGGGGCGGGGTGCGGCCGAGCGTGACGGCCAGACCGGAGATCGCCGCCATGATGAGCACCTCGCCCGCGGCAAGTCGGGTGAACGCCCTGGGCTGGGTGTCAAGCTGCGGGATGGTGCGCTCGCGGTGCACGTAGCCGATCATGCCGAGGACGACGATGCCGACGGTTTTGATGATCAGCACCCAGCCGTAGCTGTACTGCGTCAGATCCTCCAGGCGCACCCGCACCAGCGCGTTGACCACGCCGGAGACGGCCATGGCCAGGATGGAAAATAGCGCGATGCGGGAGTAGCGCTGGGTGGCGGCGGTGAGGCCGGGGCCTCGTCGTAAAGCATGTGCGACGAGCGCCATCAGCCCGCCGACCCAGAGCAGCATGGCTACCAGGTGCCAGATCAGCGAGTTGGTGCCGAAGTCGTGCGCGCCGCCGGTGGCCGAGTGGCCCGTCAGCGCGATCGGCATGACCACCACGATCGCGCCGACGAACAGCCAGACCTGGGACCACCAGCTGGTCGCGGTGTAGGCAAACGCCGCGACGACGGCGGCGAAGACGGCGACGATGAGCCACACGCGCGCGTCCGCCACCTGGTCCAGCGCCTGCGACCATGCGGCTGCCTCGAACAGGACGGTTTTGAGCGGCTGGCCGGAGACGTCCGAAAGCACCAGCGGGATCATGGCGAGCCCGATCAGCGCGATGCCCGCGCTGGCGTGGGCGCCGGTCCGCGAGGCGAGGTGGCCGTCGACGGTCAGGCGGGCGCCGTTGAGGTCTTCTTGGGTCTGCTTCGGCGGGATGAGGAAGGCAGAGAGCAAAAACGAGCCCGTGGCCAGCGCCATGAGCAGCCACGCGACGCCACGCAGCGCCGGCAGCCCGACCGTGGTGGCCGCGCCCGGATCGGGGATGCCCAGTTCCGCGAGCGAGCCGCCCGAGAACGCCTCCCCCACCGCGCCGGCGACAACAGCCGCGATGGCGAACGCGGCCAAATACAGCGGCCAAGCGGGGGCGACGGTGCGGGTGCGTGCAGGTGCAGTCATGCCGCATACCCTACTTTCGCGTGTGCCTGAGCCATAACTACAATCAGCCGGTGTTGCCCCCATAGCTCAGTGGATTAGAGCATCCGGTTTCTACCCGGCTGGTCGCGGGTTCGAATCCTGCTGGGGGCGCAAATTGCCACCTTGAGCAGGCACTTTACCGAGCAGGGCGACGCACTAGGGCCAAACATCCCGGCGGAAGCTAACGGTTACCACTGGGCAGAATGACCAATGAACCGCGCAGATTCACCTAGAGTGCGACCGACGAATGGGCACTCAATATCGTGGGTAGATAGCCCACTGCAATAAGTAGACGAAAACCATGGGTAGCCCGCAGAGACAGGCAATCACGTAAATGGTCCTGACCGTGTCGGCGGAGGTTCCGTATGTTTCGGCTACTCCAGCACAGACCCCTGCTATGAGCTTGGCCTCCTCGACTCTGTGCCATTTTTCTCGCTGGGGCATTACGAAGTCCCTACTCAAACGTTTGTGTTCACAACGGTTCCGAGACAGATTCCGTGACGGTGTGCTCGAGTTGCATCGTAGCCCAGCTTTCCCCGCTGAGGTCGCACAACAGCCATGACGCACGCTACTGTGAGCTTCGGACGCATTGCGGTGCTCCACTTCCGAGGCTCGTGCGAAAGCGCGAGCTTTCGTGCATTTTAAGGGAAGAATGCACATCGGCTACTTCGACGGGTTCGGCACAATGGCGCCATTTCCAAGTGGCCCGTTTGGACGCTTTTTGCCTGGACAGAGGGGTTTTCGGCGTGGTGCGCGGGTTTGCGCATACAGTCGGTGGGACAGATTTCCCCTACCCAAAGGAGGCCATAAACCATGACTGACCCGAAGAACTCCCCGGTCAACGAAGACAGCATTGAGAACCTGTCCGACCCGGAGGCCGACACGTCCGTGCAGGAGACCGGCGAGGACAACGACTTTGAAGCGGACGGCCGCGACTAGGCACGTCCCGCGAAAAACCGGCCCCGCGTTTGTAGCGGCGGCCGGTTTTTGTACGAATCGTCCGCGCCAAATCCTGACCTGGGGGTTTACAAACCGAAAATTGGCGGAATCGTCGATTCGTGCACAACCGACCCAGAGCGCCGCACCGTTTTGGAACGCTCGTCCCACCATGTGGTACATTCGTCCGCACGCTGATATTTAATTCTCACACAGTGGAACGAAAGGACGGGCGATGACCACCAGCGTCGAACACCACCCCACTCCCCAACCAGCGGCACCCGCTGCGCTCCGGGAGACCACCCCGCAGGAGCGCCGCCGCGTCAAGCTCGCGTCCACCATCGGCACGACGATCGAGTTTTACGACTTCTACGCCTACGCCACCGCAGCCGTGGCCGTCTTCCCGTACCTGTTCTTCCCCAAGTCAGAGTCCAGCACGGTGGCCCTTTTGTCCTCATTTGCCACGTTCGGCCTGGCGTTTATCGCCCGCCCGCTCGGCTCGGTGCTGTTCGGCCACTTCGGCGACAAAATCGGCCGCAAGGCCACCCTGGTGGGCGCGCTGCTGACCATGGGCATCGCCACCTTCGTCATCGGCCTGTTGCCCACCTACGCACAGGCCGGCATCTGGGCGCCGGCGCTGCTTGCCCTGATGCGCTTCTGTCAAGGCCTGGGCCTCGGCGGCGAGTGGTCCGGCGCGGCCCTGCTGTCCACAGAGACAGCAGCTAAGGGACGCCGCGCATGGGCCGGCATGTGGCCCCAACTCGGCGCGCCATTCGGGTTCCTGCTGGCCAACGGCCTGTTCCTGATCTTGGTGACGGTGCTGGGCCACACGTCCGGCGACTTCGAGGGCGCGTTCATGGCCTGGGGCTGGCGCGTGCCGTTCCTGCTGTCCATCGTGATGGTCATCATCGGCCTGTGGGTGCGCCTGCAGGTTGAGGAGACCCCGGTGTTCCAGCAGGTGGAGCAAAACGACCAGAAGGCCGCCTCCCCGCTGGCCGAGGTGTTCAAGACCGCGTGGAAGCCGCTGATCCAGGGCACGTTCATCATGGTCGGCTGCTACACGCTGTTCTACATCGTGACCACCTGGTTTTTGTCCTACGGCATCGGCTCCGCCGAGGAGGGCGTGGGCCTGGGCATCGCATACCCGACGTTTTTGAAGCTGCAGCTGGTGTGCATCTTCGGGTTCATGCTGGGCATCCCGGTCGCGGCGCACCTGGCCGACACGTACGGACGACGCCCGACGCTGGGTCTGACGTCCGTGGCCATCATCGTCTACGGCCTGTGCTTCAAGTGGCTGCTCAACCCGGAGACGTTCACGATGGTCTCCCTGGGCATCTTCCTGTTCATCGGCATGATCCTGATGGGCTTCATCTTCGGCCCGATGTCCGCAATCCTGCCGGAGCTGTTCCCCTCCAACGTGCGCTACACCGGCTCGGGCATCGCCTACAACGTATCCTCCATCCTCGGTGCGGCCATCGCCCCGTTCATCGCCACGGCGCTGAGCTCCAACTACGGCCCGAAGGCGGTGGGCTACTACCTGGTGGTCGTCACCGCGATCTCGTTGGTGGCCATCCTCACCGCACCTGAGACCAAGGACCAGGAGATGCACGAAATCTAACGCGTCGTACAAAACCTGAACTCGGGCGGCTTCGGCCGCCCGTTTTTCACGTCACCGCCCCGTCAAACGCCCCCTGAGTTCAGGTTTTCACCGAGGCCACCAAACGCGCACACCTCCACCACCCAAATCTCTTGCTTTCCACTCCGGAAAGTGACACACTTGCAGACATGGAAAGCAACAAGCCGCCGCAAACGCAAATCTCCAAGGAAGAAGCCCGCGCCGCCCTCGAGCAAATCGACGGGATCGAGCACGAATCGCAGCGCAAACACACCCCGGCGTGGGCCTACGCCATCCTCGGCACGAGTTTCGGCATCACGATCGCCGGCACGATCATCGGCTGGAAGTACTGGTGGGTGCTGTTCCTGCTCATCGCCGTCGCCTGCATCGCGCTCGCGATCTGGGACAACAACCGCAACGTGCGCCCGAGCATGAAGCAGCCGCTACAGGAAGACCCGAAGACGAACTGGGCCGCCGCACTTGCTCCAATGCTCGTCTTTCCGCTGACCTGGTTGGTCCCCGAGGGCAGCGTGGTCGGCGGAATCATCGCCGGCGTGGTCACAGCGATCGTGTTCACAGCCGTCATGATCCACGAAAGCAGGAACCGATGAACGCCCCTGCCATCGACCCCGTCATTCACCCCCTGGCGCGGCTGAAGATTTGTGCGGCGTTGTATGGGGCGGGAGCCGTCGAGAAGCAAACGTCCCGGCACGAGATGCGTTTCAGCTCCCTGCGGGACAAGACTGACCTGTCGGACTCGGCGCTGTCGAAGCAGCTGGACCGACTGGAGGAGCACGGCTACGTCACGCGCTTCCGCGAGTACGGCTCCACCCGCGCGAAGGACACGGTGTGGGTCACGCTCACCGCAACGGGCGCGGAGGCCTTTGAAAACCACACGGCCGCGCTGCGCGAGATCGCGGGCGGGTAGATTCGTCCCCATGAGTTTTCCCGCACCAGCACCCGGCGCGTTCGCGCTGATCACCGGCGCGAGCCAAGGCATCGGCGAGGCCATCGCGCGCCAGCTCGCCGCTGAGGGCCACAACCTCATCCTTGTCGCAAGGCGCGAGGAGGTGTTGCAAAAGCTTGGCGACGAGCTCTCGCTCGCCCACGGCATCGACGTCGAAATCTTCGCGGCAGACCTGTCCAAGGCGCGCGATGTGGACGCGCTGGTGAAGCACATCAACGAGCGCACGGTGTCGATCTGCGTGAACTCGGCGGGCATCGCCAGCTTCGGGCCGTTCATGGCCCAGGACTGGGAGTACGAGACGAACCAGTTCAACCTGAACGCTACGGCGGTGTTCCGCATCACCAAGGCGGTGCTGGACCAGATGGTGCCGCGCGGCGATGGCGCGCTGTGCAACGTCGGCTCCGCCGCCGGCAACCTGCCGATCCCGAACAACGCCACCTACGTGTTCACTAAGGCCGGTGTGAACCAGTTCACCGAGGCGCTCCACTACGAGCTCAAGGACTCCGGCGTGCACGTGACCCTGCTCGCGCCGGGCCCGGTGCGCGAGGCGTACATCCCGGAGGAAGAGCAGTCGATCGTGGACAAGGTCGTGCCGGATTTCCTGTGGACCACCTACGAGTCCTGCGCCGCCGACACCATCAACGCGATGCGCAAGAACCGCCGCCGCATCGTGCCCGGCCCGCTTTCGAAGGCCATGGACGTGGTGTCCAACTACGCCCCGCGCGGGTGGCTGCCGCCGATCATGGGCAAGTTCTACGCACAGATGGGAGAGGAATAGATGGACATCGCTGCCAAGGACAACCGCATCGTCTGGGTGGACCTGGAGATGACGGGCCTGGACCCTTCCCGCCACGTCATCGTGGAGGTCGCCGCCCTGGTCACGGACGCGGAGCTGAACATTATCGACGAGGGCGTGGACCTGGTCGTGCACGCCACCGACGCCGAGCTCGCCGAAATGGACGACTTTGTCACCCAGATGCACTCCGACAACGGACTGCTCGATGACATCAAGGCGTCCCAGGTCAGTCTGGCGGAGGCGGAGGATGCGGTGCTCGGGCTCGTCGAGAAGCATTGCGATCCTGCGCATCCCGCTCCCCTTGCGGGCAACTCGATCGCCACCGACCGCACGTTTATCAGAGCGCAGATGCCGCGCCTCGATGCGGCACTGCACTACCGCATGATCGACGTCTCCACGGTCAAGGAGCTCTCCCGCCGCTGGTTCCCCAAGGCGTACTTCAACCAGCCGCAAAAGGGCATGGCGCACCGCGCGCTGGCGGACATTGTGGAGTCCATCCGCGAGCTTGATTACTATCGACGCTCCGTGTTCGTGCCCTCCCCCGGGCCCGACACGGAGGCCGCCGTGGAGGCTTCCGCAGGCGCAACCGACGCCTACCAGCCGTTTTTGTGAAAACACGGTGAGGGGCTAAGGTAGATCCCGCTGCAAAAACAGCGATGGTGGCTGTAGTTCAGCTGGTAGAGCACCAGGTTGTGATCCTGGGTGTCGCGGGTTCGAGTCCCGTCAGCCACCCCAAAGTTCAAGGCCTGGCCCGCAGAAATTCGCGGGCCAGGCCTTAGTTGTTGGCGCCTGGTTTGTCCCCGGCTGGCCCCTCCCGTTCGGCCACGGGTATGCCGTTTTAGCAATGTGGCAAATATTTGCCACATTCCAAAACCAGCACACCCCTACTCGTACAGCGGCTCACCGGAACCGCCGGAGCGCTGCTCCCAATCGAGGTTCCAGTACCCCAGGCCGTCGTAAGGCGTGAGCGTGCCACCGGCGGTGTTCTTCACCACCACCGGGTCGCCGCGCTTGACAAAGTTCTGGAACCACTGCGCGTTGTCGTAGGAGGCGTTGATGCAGCCGTGGGACTGGTTGTAGCTACCCAGCGCGCCAAGCGCCCACGGGGCGGAGTGCACGTAGATGCCGGAGTAGGACAGCTGCGTGGCGTAGTCCACCGGCGTGACGTAGCCGCCGGCGTCCAGCGCGAGACCGTAGGTGCGCGAGTCCATGGTCAGCTTCTCGTGCTCGTCGCCGACCACATACACACCGTTCGGGGTGTCGTGGACGTTGTCGGTGCCCAGGGAGATCGGGAACTCCTTGACCAGCTCGCCTCCCGAATAGACGCGCATCATCTTGTCGGCGTTGTCCACCACGGCCTCCACGTTGTCGCCGATGGTGAAGTTCGTCTCGCTGTCCTCGCCGCCGTAGACGCCCTTGCTCAGCTTCTGGCCGTAGATGTCCACCTTCACGCTGACTTCAGTGCCGGGCTCCCAGTACTCCTTCGGGCGCCAGCGCACCTCGTACGGGTCCAGCCAGAAGAACGCGCCTTCGGTGTCGTTGGAGGTCTCCACATCGATGTGCTCCTCCATCGCCTTGGTGTCCTGGACGGGGCTGTCGAAGCGGATGGTCACGGCCTGCGCCACGCCGACGGTCGCGCCGTCCAAGGGGCCGACGTAGGCGTTGACCGTCGCGTCCGGGGTCAGCGTGGTAAACGAGGACACCACCTTCTGGCCTTCTTTGTCGCGCGCCTCCACGGTGTAGGTGCGGCCGTAGCCGAGCGGCTCGGCGACGGACCACTCAGACTTGTCGCCGTCGAACTCGCCCTCGATCTCCTTGCCGGCCTCGTTGGTCATGGTCACCGAGGACAGCCCCGCGGTGGCGGTCACCGTGATCGGGTCCAACGGCGCGACACCGGTCTCCCCGTTTGCCACGCTGACCTTCGGCGGGCGCGGCGAGGCCTTCTCGGTGGTCTTTTCCACCAGCGAGGCGTCGGAGGTGTGCGCGGCCGGCTCCAGCTTGCCTGCGTCCCCGATGGTGCACGACGCCAGCGTCGCCGCTGCAGCCACCAGCGCACAGGCGCGTACCACTCGACGGACCACGGCAAACCCCTCACACAACTACTGTTTATCAATCCCCCATACTCTATCCCCTCACCAGCCAAAGTCCACTATTGTCGCGCGTGTGTTTACGCACATTGCCTATCGACGATTTCTCGCCCCTGACCAGCCGATTTCACGCTAGGCAGAGTGGGTGCTACAGTTTCTTTTCGTTGCCGAGAGCGACAGAGAAAAACAAAATACGCGCCATTAGCTCAATTGGCAGAGCAACTGACTCTTAATCAGTGGGTTCGGGGTTCGATTCCCTGATGGCGCACAAGAAAAGCCCCTTCACCAGCGGAAACAGTTCCACCGGGAAGGGGCTTCTTTGCGTTTCGGGGTCAATCCCCACTAATTCCCCCACACTTTCAAGAAGTTTCGCCCGCGCCGAGCGATTCCAGCGCCCACGAAGCATCGGGGGCTTTCGGCCCGAACTTGAGATACTTGTCTTCGGTTATCTTCGTGTTGGCATGACCGGCGACACGGGAAGCCGTGAGCACGTCTGTCTGTTCCGCCACGATGGTGAGCACGGTTCGCCGTAGCGTGTGGGGCGTGAGTCCTTCGAAGGTTGAGCCGCAGACCCGCCGAAGCCGCGTTCGCACGTTCGCGGGCGACCGGGGCGTTCCGTTCGCCGTCGCGAAGACGAAGACCGCATCGGGCGCTTTCTCTATATTGAGCCGGTGAAGCGCGTCGGCGGTGAACGTCGGCACCATCACCGTTCGGATACTGTTCTTCGTCTTCGGGCGCGGTTCCCACACCAGCGAAGGACTATCCGGGGTAGCCTTCCGTTGCTTCACCGACCCGGCGACCGTGACCTCGACGGGGTTCGCCGCGAAGTTCACATCTTCCCAACGAAGGCCGAGCACTTCCCCGATTCGGAAGCCGGTTCCGAGCATCACGTCTACGACGTCGGCGAGATATGGCTGTAGCGGACGCCCGCCCGTTCCGGGCTTCGACTTCCCGACGTTCTTCTCTTCCCAATCGTGGATAGTCTTCCGAAGACGGGCGACTTCTTTCGGGGTGAGCGCGGTTGTTTCCTTCGCCGCTGTTTCCATTGTCGGAATGGCCCGCCCGGGGTTGAAGGTCACGATGCCTTGAGACTCGCCGAACGCGAACGCTTGGGAGAGCACGCGGCGAAGTGAACGATGCACCGAAGGCTTCCCTTCCGCCGCTTCTTCGACCCACGCGCCGAGACGCGGAGCGGAACATTCCCGAATGAGTAGATGCCCGCGTTCGGCCTTCACGCGCTCATACGGCACCTTGTAGGCCGCTAGTGTGCCTTCCGAGAGCTTCCCGGCGTCAGCACGCTGTTCCACCGTCGCCCACCACGATTCGAGCAGAGCCGACAACGGCGAGTTGGCGTTCAGATCCGCGTTTCCGAGATTCGCCCGCTCTTCGGCAATGGCGCGGGCGTCTTTGAGCGCCGACGTCTTCGTTCGGCGTTCGATATCGACTTGATGCTTCCGCCCGTCTTGGCCGCGATACCAGCAGCGGGCGCGCCACCCGCCCCGCGACTTTTGGGCGTTCACGGCCCCCACTTCCCCAACGTCTAGCCGCCGCCTACCCATTGTTTCGGCCTTCCCCGAATTCATCGTCTACGACGCCGCCGAGTGCTTCGATGCGGTTTTCGACTTCGGTTACTCGCCGTTGTGCTTGCGTGACTGACTGTAAGAATGATGCACGGCCTTCGGCGTCTAGCTGTCTGTCTTGCGTCTCGAATTCGTAGGCAAGGTGATAGAGCGTTTCGCGTTCGTCTTGCAGCTCGGCACTCGCCCGGACTAGTGCATGGCCCGTTTCGTGTTCGTCTTCGTTGTCGGGCGTGATATCGCCGGAGAGCGGTTCTACGCCGAGAAGGTTTAGTGCGGCGTCCCACGACCGAACGAGACGGCCCGGAACTTGTTCCACCGGGCCGTCCGGCATAGCTGGGTAGAGCAATGTGGCTAGAGACGTGTTAAGAGCTTCCGCGATAGCTAGGGCGTCGGGAAGTAGCAGACGATTACGTCGCTTTGTTTCGAGATCCGAGATAACGGCACGGCTAACCGGGTGGCCGATAGCAGCGGTTCTATCGGATAGCTTTTGCGCGCTTAGACCTAGTTCGTCACGGCGTTTTCGTACTGATTCCGCAAAGACTTCGACAAGCGTATCGGCCCATTCTGACATGGCCGCAAGCATACGACACAGAACCGTCTCTATATACGGCGATTCAAACTGATTACGTTTCATAGCCACCAACTCTATTCAGTTGCGGCCATTCCCGCAATTCATTATAGTTCGTGGCAGGTTCACCTCATTGCGAGAAGGGAGAGACGATGAACCGCACACCAGACCAGCTACTCACAGCCGCCGAGCTCGGCGAATACCTCGGCGTTTCGAAGCAACAGCTCGCCCTGATGCGAGTGAAGGGCGACGGCCCGCGATTCATTCGCGCTTCGGCGAACAACATTCGCTACCGCTGGGCCGACGTCATGGCCTGGCTCGAAGCGAACTCGCACGAAAGCACGGACGAATACACCAACCAACCGGGAACCTACAACCGGCGAGTAACCGCCTAAGCAGGCAAAAGGGAGACACAATGCGTATCGAGAAGTACAAAGACCAGCGCGACATACTCGGCACCCGCACCCGCGCCTTCCAGATCATCGACAACGACGGCGCGTTCTATCTCGCGGGCCGAACCGATTATCTGCACGACCTTCCGCCCGTCGAATGGGTATGGAAGCAGGCAACGGATCGCGACCTTCGCCCCGGTTCGGCACGATTCCGCCGCATTATGGCCGCGTGCCTGGACAGCGAAGGGGAAGGTGGCACACTTCGCCGCCCCGCCGACGTCACCGCCCGCATCGAACAGCTCGCAGACGTCTAGGGAGCAACCATGACCAACATTCCCCGTTCTGCACGCGACCTAATCGAGAGCGCGAACCGTGAAGGTGAGACGCCACAAGACGCGATACATCACGCGCTTATCCGTATCCTTCCGGGCTTCTTGAGCACCGAAGTCTTCGATACCTACACGCTGGGCGAAGACCTAGCGCGCTGGGCTGTAGCGAACCTTGAAGACGTAGACCTTGACAGCTACCGGCACGGAAGCCGCTACCTCGAAGGGAAGACGAAGGTGGAGCCGCAATGACCGACCCGCTAACCGTCGAGAGTCGCCGTAGAAGAACTCTTCTTATCGACTCGATGAAGCACCACGAAAGCATTTGCCGAACGCTTCAATCCGAAGACCGAACGGCCTTCGCGTTTCACTCGATCCACTTCGCCCATGCTGGACTTGAGCTAACCGCCCACATGTTGCGCTGGAATGAGTTAGAGCCGGTAGAAGCCGCCGACATGATCGAGCTGTTTAACCGCATCACCGAAAACGCGGCGACCACCTTCACGCCCGGAAGCCGGGGTGAACTATGACCATCGCCGAGCAGAGAAACGCCCCCGCCGTAGCTGCAACTACATGCGAGGGCAAAGACCACAGCCTAAGAATTCAGAAAGGAACCGGATCTTCCATGCATATTACCACGGCCCCTAACACTTGGCCTATCAGTAATAACGTCACGGTGACGGAAGGCGACCACGGCCCCGCCGTAGTAGTCACCGCCGACACCCCGCTCACCATCGAGCAGACCCGCCGCTTAGTTCGTGACCTTCTCGAAGCACAGCGTTTCATCGCCGACACCTTCGAGCCGATCCCGTTCGTTCTGGCGTAAGTGAGCACCGGGCCGGGGAAGCTCTTCCGCTGCAACGGAAGCCCCGGCGTCACGGAGGAAGGACACGGCCCCGGAACGCCCGGGGCCGCTTTCGACTACCGACCACGGGCAGAAAGCGAACAAAAATGTTTAGTTACGACGTAATAGAAGCTTTCGTGTCGGGCTTCGCGACAGAAGAGTGGAACGAGCACGGCGAATACTTCAACGAAGAGACGCTTCAACTATACGGCTGGGCGCGTGGAGAATGGGCCCAAAAGTACGCCCCAATCCCCGCGCTCAAAGGTGTTCACACCACCACCCAGAACGCGAAACTAGTCCTTGCCATAGTAGCCGGGTACAGCAACTACAGATATCGCGGCGCTTGGCCGGGGATAAATGCGGTCATGGAGGGTACGGGACTTAGTAGAAGGGCCGTGCAGTACGCCGTTCGGGCGCTGGAAGCATTAGGCCTAATCGAAGAAGCCCCTACCCTGGCGAAGCAGTGCCCGGACTATTTGGCTATCCCCGCTGATAAACGACCGGCGTTCTACACAGTGCGGTTCTTCTTGGATAGCCGATACGTCACCCCGGTTTATATTCAGTGGGCTAATGAACGTCTTGGAGAATTGCGGCAAAAGTACGCAAAACAGCGCGAAGCGGGGTGCAACCGGGTACCGAGCGGGGTGCAACCGGGTACCGAGCGGGGTGCAACCGGGTACGCAACGGGGTGCAACGAGGTACCGAGCGGGGTGCAACGGGTTGCACACAAAACAACTACTAAACACTTAGAGAAAACCCTTAGCGATAAATTTAGGGAAACAACCCCCACAACCGCTGACGCGGGCGACGGGGGCGACCCGGGCAACAACCACGAAGCCGCCTTCGAAGACAATCCGAGCGACGCGCTAGACGCGCTTTCAACCGACCCCGACCGTCTTCGCTTTGAACAGCTCGCAGAGACGAACCCGGAACTTCGCCGCCTTCGCGACGAATTCGAGATGTTGAAGAGAGGGCAGACCGGAAACGGCGCACCTTCGCAGTGGACACATCGGTTCACCGGCTAGCGAAGGGAGAGCATCACAGACACAGTTTCAGAGCCGAAAACCGGCTAACTATGGGGGAAAGTATGGGGGAAGCGGGCTTACACGGCCCGCTTTACTTCTTTGACCAGCACCGAAGGCGTATCAATGCGACAACGGGCGGTTGTCGATTCGACCTAAACCGCCTTTTCGCCTTCGATTCAGCGACGGCGGAGCGGGGGCGGAAAACACAAAACCCGGCCTTACGGGAAAAGACCGGGGAAGTGTAGCGCCGAGACAGGGGGCAACCTTCTCGCCGCTAACTCAATCATCGCCACTAGACGAAGCGGTCGGAACAGGCCGACCCGGCGAACGGATCGGAATACCGTGCTCAACCGCTAACGCCCGGACAGTGTGCCGATCAATCCCGATCACCTTCGATATCTGATTCTGGGAGAGGTCGGGCCGATTACGGAGCAGCGAAAGCGCCTGTTTCCGCCGTCGCTTCGCCGCGAGACGGTTTAGCTCGCCCTTCGCATACCTGATATGCCATGCGCGTTCCGCTTCCGGTTCGAACCGGCCTTTTAGCTCGGCGAAGCCCGGAACTTCCGCCGTGACAAGCATTGACCGCGTTCGTGACGCTAACGCCGGGGAACACTCACACAGAGCCGCGACTTCGTTAATCGTGCGTTCCGGCCCCTTCTGCCACTCGATTAGTAGTTCGTCTGTTTTCTCGCCCCGGTGCGGCAACGTCACAACGTCTTGGCCCTTCGCGACGGCCTTCCGCACTTCTGCCCGATCCCGTTCAACCGACCAGCGGTAACGAAGTTCGTCGGCTAGTTCTTCGTCGCCGTTCTTCACCGCCGTTTCAATCTTCCCGGCGAGAGCAGTCACGCTAGTTCGCTTCCGATCCGCGACCTTCCCGGAATAGTTGTTTCGCGCTGACTGTTCCGGTGACGCCGCCCGAAGCGCCGCTAACTCTTCGGCGTACGCGCCGCGACAATTGGCACACAGGCCGCGACCTCGATGCATGGCGAAGCCTTCGGGAATAGGTGGTTGGAAGCGCGACCAGCGCACCATCGGCGTTCCACAGTTGCGGCACGGTGTTCCGAACTCGATATAGGGCCGTTTCCGCCCCGGGTAGATGCCCTCGATACCAGCGACCGCTTCTAAGGCGTCTAGCGCACCCGTAGAGCCGTCGCAGAGCACGCCCGCCATGATTACCCCATTCGCCGGTGCTAGAGCTTCACGGCGTAAATCAGAGCCGGAATACAGGGCGTCTCTAGCGCACCGCTTCAACATCGGGCACGACTGGCACACCTTCTTCGCCCGCCGAATGTTGCCTTCCGCCGCTTCTTCCGGGAACAGAAACGCATCACGAACAGACAACGGGGTCACAGTGGCGCACGCGGGGGAAGACACGCCCAAACCGTCGCCCAAACCGGGAAGCGGTCGGGCCGACCAGAACCGCCCCAAACTGACCGCCACCGACTAACGCCGACAATCACGCCATGACCAACGAACGGGAATGGCTGACCTACCACGAAGCCGCCGAACACTTCGGCGTCAGCGAACGCACCCTCAACCGAATGGTGAAGGCCGGGGAAGTCACCATCACCCGCCGCCGCTGGACACGGCCAAGCGTCTACCTCAACGCCGCCGATATCGCCGCCGCGCTGGAAGGTGCCGAAGCATGACCAACTTCGACAAAATGCTTACCTACCAGCAGGCCGCGCAATGGTACGGCGTCACCGAACGCCACCTAAAGCAGCTTCGCGCCGACGGGAAAATCACCGCCCACGAACGCCCCAACCGGAAGACCCGCTACTTCGACCCGGAAGAACTCGACAACGTTCTCGGCAAACCGACGCCCAACCAGCTCATAACGAACCTTCTTTCGCACCTTCCCCGCCGCTACCACGAACCGATCCGCGACCTGATTCGCCGGATCGACCTAGGCGAGGTATCCCCGAACCAGCTCTTCTTCGAGTACCACGAACCGCCGAACCTCGAAGACCTTCTAGCACTGAACGATGCCGAGCTGAAACGCACCCTCGACGCCCTCGCCGACCAACCAGCACCGGAACCGGCACCCGACCTTCTCGAAGACTTCCCCGACCTAGACGAACTACTCGCCGCCGATATCGACCTGGACGGCTACGACTAGCCGCCCGGAACACCGCCCACAAGCCCACACAACGAACGGAGAAAACATGTCCTATTCAGTAAACCTCTTCACCCTCGAAGACCGCCTAAACGGCCTTCGGGAAGAGATGCGCACGAAGGCCGAAGCCCTCGCCCGCTCCAACTCATTCACCGCCGAAGGCAAAATCGAGAAATGGGATCAGACCCGCACCGCCTACTTCGACCGGCTGCAAGACCTTCGCGGTGACGTGAACGCGGTAAAGCGCGGCATCGACAACATGCTCGACTACGCTCGCGCCGCCGCCGTCGGCACCCCGCCCGACCCCGCCGCCCCGGACGTCGCCGCTGAACTCGCCACGGCCCGAATTCTCAACCGCCGCACAAAGTGGGAGATGAACACCATCACCGCCGAGCTGAACAAACTTCTCGGCACGCCCACCGCCGCGCTATTGATCGAAGAGTTAATCGCACGCGGCCACGCCGACGAAGACACCATCGACGCGCTAATCGAGAGCATTGTTCCCGCCGTCTCGGAAGCCCGCGTATTCCAGCAGTACGCGAAAACCGCAATGGCGAACGTGTTCGACCGACTCATTAAAGACCTGGACGAACTCGACCAGCGCGGCCCACTCGCCCCCGGAGCAGCATCACCGAGCGGCACGGAAGACCAATACCGCGTGACCCTTGCGACCGTCTTCGGCACCGGCCCCGCCATTGTCACCGCCGAAGGCAAGTACACCTACGACATGAACAAGCTGGGAGGATACCGTGGCTAGCCTTTTCGAAAAAGCATTCGCCGAAGCCGTTGAAACTGGGCGCGGCAATATCGACCGACTTGTCGCCCTGAAGCGAGAAGACACCGACCGAGAGAAACGCGAACTGGACAGGCAGACCCTCGCGGAAGAACTCAACGCAGCTCGCAAACAAAAAGCAGAGCAAGACGCGAAACGCACCGCCGCCGCCCGGAAGAAGATTAAGCCCCTTCGCGCCGAGCTGGAAAAGAAACGAAAGAGAGTCACGGACACCCGCGCAACCCTCGACGCCGCCCAAAAGGCCTACAACGAAGCCCTAGCCGAAGCGAAGGCAACCCACCGCCAGATCCTAGGGATCGCATGGAACTTATGGCCTGGCGACACGATTCCACGCGATTACGACGGCAACCCGACAGCCGACATTTTTTCGCAGTTCGGCTACGTCGTAGTAGACGGGGAAAGCATCACCGTGCTACGAGATGAACCTTCAATCTGGGCATGAACAACGACACCATCACCGCCACCGACATAGCCGAATGGATCCGCACCCGCGACCCGGGAAGTCCACTCGCAGACCCGAACCGCTACCAGATCCACAACCCCAACCGGGTAACGCTGATACCACCACCGCACCCCGAAACATACGGGCTACCCGCGATAACCGTAGAAACGTTCACCCGGGAAGACGGCACCCGCGCCTACAGGTGGCGAACACCGCACGCCGAACGCACCGGAAGCTTCACGGGATACGGAAGCGCCCACGCCTTCGCAACCTCAATCCGCGACTACCTCATGGGCCGGTGAACTACCCCCGGTAGACCATCGGGGAACAGGGGCCAAACCCGTGAACCAAGAGGGGGTGAAAGCGGGGCGCGTTTCACCTTCGCTTCACCCCTTCGCCGGTTCTTAATCGCCCCACTAATTCCCCCACTAATTGAGCACTATTCGCCGCGATTATCGAAAGCTTATGAACATTCGAACAGTGTTCTAATCTCGACGTAAAAACACCTTTTGGGCGGTTTTTCTAGGCGAACGCTTATTCGAATTCAGTCCAGTGGGTTCGGGGTTCGATTCCCTGATGGCGCACAATGTGCGGCGAGGCCAGCAGGAATTCTACCTGCTGGCCTCGTTTTGTTCTGCATTTGGCCATTGCGCCCGCTGCCCGCCCCCTGAGAGTAGGCTTAAACCCATGAAGACAGCATTAGTGATCGTGGACGTGCAGAACGACTTCTGCCCCGGCGGCGCGCTGGCCACCGCCCGCGGCGACGAGGTGGCGTCCAAAATCGCCGAACTGATCTCCACCGCGGACAGCCGCACCCATGACTACGACTGCATTGTTGCCACCCAGGACTGGCACATCGACCCGGGCGCGCACTTCTCGGACGCGCCCGACTTCGTGGATTCGTGGCCGCCGCACTGCCGGGCCGACTCCTACGGCGCGCAGATCCGCGGCCCGGTGAACACCGAACTGATCGACCAGTTCTTCAAGAAGGGCCACTACACCGCCGCTTACTCCGGCTTCGAGGGCGTCAACGACAACGACGAGTTGCTGGCGGACTGGCTGCGCACGCAGAGCGTTTCCCACCTGGATGTCTGCGGCATCGCCACCGACCACTGCGTGCGCGCAACGGTCCTCGACGCGTTGAAGGAAGGCTTCAAGGTCCGGGTGCTGCGGGCAATGTGCTCGCCTGTCGACGACAAGCGCGGCGCCGATGCCCTCCAGGAGATGATCGACGCCGGCGCGGAACTGGTCTAACGCTAGTTCGGCGTGTAGCCGAGCAGGTCTTCCATCTCCCCCATCTCGGCGGTTTGGACGTCGACCATCTGCTGCGCCATTTCGCGCAGCGGGCCGTAAGCGCCGCGGTCGATCTCATCCTGCGTCATGTCGATGACGTGGGCGTGGTGGAAGTGCATCATCTCCAAAAACGCGGTGCGCAGATCGTCGCCGGCTTTTGATTCGAACTCTGCGAGCTGCTCCGGGTGGAACATGCCGTTGGCGATGTGTTTGGAGTGGTGCTCCATATCCTCTTGGATGCCCCACTCGTCAGCCCAGGCTCGCATCTGCTCGTTCTCGCGCTCCTGGCCGTCCTTGATGCGCTGCGCGAGGTCGCGAACCTCGGCGTCGTCCACATCCGAGGCCAGCAGGACGTCCGACATGTCGATCGCCTGCTCGTGGTGCGGCACCATCATCCCGAGGAAGTGGACGTCCACATCGTTGTAGCCCGCCTCCCCGTCGGCGGAGGTGGTGGTTTCGGGGGAGAATGCGGCGCGTATCGACGGCCCCGCGAACGTCAGCACCAGCGCCAACGCCGCAATCACCGCCACTGCGATCCACAGCGGCTTCTTGCTGGGCCGCATTTCCTCGAGTTCCGGATCGTGCGCGGTCCGCACGTGCTCATTCGCCATTGGTATGCCCTTTCACTCAAGATGAGTATATACAAAACCGCCCAGCTGCGGGAGACAGCTGGGCGGTAACAGCGTGAGGCCTGTTGCCTCTAGCGGTTCGCTAGCAGCTTCTGCAGCTCCTTAAGCTCGCCTTTGCGCTTGCGGCCGTTGTACACCGTGATGCCGACCAGGGCTGCAACACCGACGACGATCCCGCCGATGACCTTCTGCACAGTCTCATCCTGGAGCCAGTTAGCGGCCTCGGACTTTGCGTTACCTGCCAGGGTCTTCGGGTTGGTACGGTCCGCGAGCTCGTCCAAGGTACTGGCGAGCTGGTTGCGGGTGCGCTCGAGGTCGCGCTCGATATCGTGAATGTCTCGTGCCACTTTGGGAAACTCCTACGTCTACGTTGACTTTTACAGACTGACGTCTTTTCGTCTCCACAGTAGTGTAAAACGGGGAGGCATGACTCAGCCGATTAGATTAGAAAAGGGCGACACCGCCCCCGCTTTCACCCTCAAAAACGACCGGGGCGACGACGTCTCGCTCGCCGACTTTGCTGGTCAGCGCGTCATCGTCTACTTCTACCCCAAGGCCAACACGCCTGGCTGCACCACTGAGGCCTGCGACTTCACCGACAACATGGAGCAGTTCCGCGACGCATCGGTGACCGTGCTGGGCATTAGCCCCGACGCTGAAGACAAGCTGGCCAAGTTCCGCACTGACCACGACCTCGGCATCGAGTTGCTCTCCGATCCGTCGAAGGAAACGCTCGAGGCCTACGGCGCTTTCGGCGAGAAGAAGAACTACGGCAAGGTTGTCCAAGGCGTAATTCGCTCAACCTTCCTGGTGAGCGTGGACGATGCCGGCAAGGGCACCGTCGATCAAGCCCAGTACAACGTCAAGGCAACCGGCCACGTTGGCCGCATCTTGCGCGACTGGGATATTTAGGGTCACCAAACGCCCCGAAAAAGATTGGTGCGCCCGGAGAGACTTGAACTCTCACGCCATAAGGCACTGGAACCTAAATCCAGCGCGTCTGCCAATTCCGCCACGGGCGCGTCGTCGTTGGATGTTACACGGCGCAAGGCACTGAACAATAAACGCCAGGCGGCATCCAACTTTCGTTTGGTCTTTTCATGTTGCCGGGTAGACTGACCGGCTGTGAGCGAAGAGAACAAGGCAGTTGAGAGCACCGATGCGGTGCCTCAACGCGAGCGGGTCCGCGTGCGCTGGTGGCACATCGTGCTGCTCATCGTGGCGGCTGTGACCTGTCTGCTGCTCGCCCGATGGCAGTGGCACCGCTACCAGTCTGGTTCGGGCACCTTCCAAAACTTGGGCTACGCACTGCAGTGGCCGTGCTTCGCCGCGTTCTTCGTCTACGCGTACCGCGCCGGCCTGCGGATGGAAAACCAGAAGATCGACGCCGAGAACGCCGGTCTGACCATGGACGACCTCTACGAGGCAGATTTGGCGGAGTTCGGCGAGGTGAAAGAGCCGACCGAGATCGACGAAGACTTCCTGCCGTCGCGCCCTGAGCTGGACGTGGAGGAATACAACAAGCTCGTGGCACCGCGCCGACAAACAAACACTGAAGGTAAAGGTGAATCAGCATGACGCAGCCCACCCCGCAGACCCAGACCGCGCAGCCCCCGCGCATCCACCCGGAGCGCCAGCGCCGCGTGAAGCAGGCGCTGACGCTGTTCACTATCACCGCGTGGATCACCGGTGTGCTGTTTCTTTTGCTCATCACCCGCATGATCATGCAGTACGGCCTTGACATGAACGTCGATTACTTGTCCTGGGTGGCCCGCGTGCACGGCTTCGCGTTCGTGGCGTTTCTGATGGCGTCGCTGAACCTCGGTTCCAAGGCGCGCTGGTCCACCAGCACCTGGATCACCACCGCGATGTCCGGCGTTGTGCCGTTCATGTCGTTCATCGTGGAGGCCAAGCGCCGCAAAGAAGTCAAAGAGAAGTTCCAGCTCGCATAAGCAGCAGACAGCGCAAGACAAAACCCGGCAGGGAAAACCTGCCGGGTTTTGTGCTGTCGGAGCGGGTTTACTTCTCGGTGGTCTTGGACAGCACCATCACGCCGACCTTTTCCGCCTGGTCGTTCTGCGGGCTCAGGGTCAGGGTGTCGCCGCTGCGCTCAGCGTCGTACTTGAGGTCCTGGTGGGTCAGAGGATCCTCGAGCTTGAACTCCTTGTCATCGCGCAGGCAGTTCGCCTCGTTGGTCTCACCGTCGGTCTCGGTCATCTGCCAGTCGCAGTCCTTGCCGTCGATAGTGATGGTGGCGTGGCCGCCGCCTTTGCCTTCCTGGGTCGCGGTGATGTCGCCGGTCCATTCGCCGTCGAAATCACCCTTCTGGCCGCAGCCAGTCAGCAGCGCGCCGGAGGCGAGAACAGTTCCTACAAGTGCAATCGTTTTCTTCATAGGCCCACTGTAACCAATTGCGTCACTTCAGCGCCGCGATGTGCGGAGCGAGAGCCCGCAACGCCTTGCCGCGGTGGGAGTGTGCGTTCTTCTCCTCGGCGGAAAGTTCCGCGGACGATCGGCCGTCGGCGTCGGCCGGTGCAAACAGCGGATCGTAGCCGAAGCCGTTCTCGCCGCGGGGCTCGCGCAGCAGCTCGCCTTCCCAGCGCCCCTCTGCGGTGAACTCCTGCCCGTCCGGTGCGGCCAGGGCGCAGCAGGACACGAACGCGGCGGCGCGCTCGGTGATGTCCGCCATCTGGGCGAGCAACAGGTCGTTGTTGGCCTGGTCGTCGCCGTGGTTGCCGGACCAGCGGGCGGAAAGGATGCCCGGCATGCCGTTGAGCGCTTCCACGGTCAGGCCGGAGTCGTCGGCCACGCACGGCAGGCCAGTGGCCTTCGCCCCGGCGCGGGCCTTGAGCAGGGCGTTGTCCACGAAAGTGAGGCCGTCTTCGACGGGGTCGGGGTACGACGGAGCGTCGTGAAGCGAAACAAGCTCAACCCCCTCGATGTTGAGCTCGCGCAACACCTGCTCGAGCTCACGAACCTTGCCTTGATTCCTGGAAGCGACGAGGACCTTTACCATCCCAGCGCCGCCTTCTGCGCTGCGATGAGCTCCTCACAGCCCTTGGCCGCAACATCCAGCATCTCGCCGAGCTGCTCGCGGCCGAACAGGCCGTGCTCGCCGGTGCCCTGGATCTCCACGAAGTTGCCGCCCTCCTGCATCACCACGTTGAGGTCCACCTCGGCGCGGGAGTCCTCCTCGTAGGGCAGGTCCAGGCACACGTGGCCGTCGATGATGCCGGCGGAAACGGCGGCAATCGGCTTGAGCAGCGGCTCGCCCGGGACCACGCCGCGCTCCTTGAGCACCGCGATGGCGTCCGCGAGCGCGACGTAGGCGCCGGTGATGGAGGCGGTGCGGGTGCCGCCGTCGGCCTGGAGCACGTCGCAGTCGAGCTGGATGGTGTTCTCGCCGAGCTGGCTCAAATCCACCGCGGCGCGAAGGGAGCGGCCCACCAAGCGCGAGATCTCGTGGGTGCGGCCTTTAACCTTGCCCTTCATGGATTCGCGCGGCATGCGCTCGTGGGTGGCGGACGGGAGCATGGCGTACTCGGCGGTGAGCCAGCCTTCGCCGGAATCCTTCTTGAAGCGCGGCACGCCCTCCTCCACGGAGGCGGTGCACATGACGCGGGTGTTGCCGAACTCCACGAGCACACTGCCCGCCGGGTTGGAAGTGAAGCCGCGGGTGATGCGCACGGGGCGCAGTTGGTCGAAGGCGCGGCCGTCCAGGCGCGAAAAATCAGTCATGCGTCCAAGGGTAACGCAGGCGCTTAGGGCTCGAAGGTGGCGCCGGCTTTGCCCAGGATGATCTCGCCGTCGAACTCGGCGCGGGCGGCTGCGAGGACGTCCTCCGGATCGGTCCACGGCTGGATGTGCACCAACACCAAGGTCTTCACCCCTGCTTCGCGGGCAATGCGTCCTGCTTCCTTGCCGGATAAGTGCATGCCCTCGGCCTTGCCTTCGGAGGTTGCGCCCCAGGCGGCTTCGCAGAGGAAGTAGTCGGCGTTGCGGGCGGCGTCGATGAGTGTTGGCGTGTACCCGGAGTCGCCGGAGAAGGCGATCACCTTGCCGGAAGGGTCCTCGATGCGCAGCGCATGCGACTCTTGCGCCGGGTGGACCACATCGAACGGGGTGATAGTCAGCCCGCTGAGCTGCTCCGGCTGCCCGGCGCGCCAAGTGGTGAACTCGAAGGTGTCCGTAAAGTCGTCCTGCTCCCCCGGCGCGTCCGCGCTCATGCGGCCCAGGTGCTCCGGCGCGTACGAGGGTCCGATCAGCCGGTGACGCTCCAACGCCGGGGCTGTGGGGTGGTACCGGCGCCACACAAGCAGCGACGGGAAGTCCGAGCAGTGGTCGGCGTGAAGATGGCTGAAGATGACGTGCGCCGCAGACGGGTCGAACCGCTCCTGCATGGCGGCGAGCGCTCCCGGGCCGAAGTCCATCACCACATCCGTTTCACCAGGCACGGAGATGACGTAGGAGGAAGCTGGGTTACCGGGCGCGGCCAGGCTCCCGGAGCACCCGAGGATGGTCAACTGCATGGACATACTCTGCCATGAATGGGGCACATTTTCCTAGTGAATCCTTAAATCGCGGCCCACGGCGTGCACCGGCGGGGCGAGGAAGCGCCGGGCGAGCGCGTCGAAGGTGTCGGGGTCGCCGGTGGATTCGAAGATGTGGGTGGGGGCGGCAGTGCCGTCGTTAAGCATGTCGCCCTCAGTGAGCACCCGCAGCACATCCTTCGAGGTCTCCTCGGCGGAGGAGACGAGCGCGACCTCGTCGCCGATGGCCAGCTGGATCACGCCGGACAGCAGCGGGTAGTGAGTGCAGCCGAGCACGAGCGTGTCCACGTCTGCTTCGCGCAGCGGCGCCAGATAGCCCCGGGCTACCTCGAGGACTTCCTTGCCGGAGGTTTTGCCCTGCTCCACAAACGGCACGAACTCCGGGCAGGCCACCGCGGTGACTTCGAGGCCCGGGTGGATGGAAAACAGGTCCTGGTACGCGCCGGATTTCACGGTGCCTTCGGTGCCGATCACGCCGATTTTGTTGTTGCGCGTAGTGGCGATCGCGCGGCGCACGGCGGGCTGGATCACCTCGATGACGGGGATGTCGTAGCGCTCGCGGGCGTCGTGAAGGAACGCAGCGGTGGCGGTGTTGCAGGCGATGACCAGCATCTTGCAGCCGCGTTCCACCAGCTCGTCGGCAATGCGCTGCGAATGCGCGCGCACGTCCGCGATCGGCTGCGGGCCGTAGGGTCCGTGGGCGGTGTCGCCGATGTAGATCAGGGATTCGCCAGGCAGCTGGTCCATCACCGCGCGGGCGACGGTCAGGCCGCCCACTCCGGAATCGAAGAGCCCGATCGGTGCTGAGTTGTTGCCGGCGAAAGTGTTCACGCCGTCAATCCTATCGCTGGCCAGGATTTTGCAACGAACGCGCTTTGGCCTCGCGCTTTGCCACGAGCTCCGGCGGGTCGTCGGAAGTGATCACCATGCCGGCGACAAGGCCGCCGATCGCGCCGAACAGGTGCGCCTGCCAGCTCACGCCCTCCGTGCCCGGCAGGAGCCCGAAGATTAGGCCGGAATAGAAGAAGCCGAGGATAAGGCCGGTGATGATCTGGCTGATGGAGCGGTTGAAGAAGCCGCGGATGATCAGATACGCGAGCCAGCCGTACACCAGCCCGGACGCGCCGATGTGGTTCGTGCCTACACCGCCGAGCAGCCAGGTGCCCAGGCCGCCGATGATCACCACGAACGTGGTGACCTCCCAGAACACGCGCTTGCCGGAGTAGCCCACTAGGAACGCGAAGATTGCGCCGGGGATCGAGTTGGAGATGATGTGCTCCAGGTTCGCGTGCAGCAGCGGCGAAGTGAAGATGAACGGCAGGGAGGACACGTCCAGCGGATGAATGCCAAACGCCTGCAGCCACGGGAACACCAGCTCCAGGATGAACACGACCCAGATGGTGGCGAGGAAGCCGCCGGCGAGCTTCAGGCCCGTTTGGCGCTGCGCCTTTCGCTTCGACACTCGCTGGGTACCGGGGGTTTGGTTGTACTGGGGTTGGCCGTATTGGCCCTGCAGGCCGTACTGGCCCTGCTGCTGCGGGGTCGCGTACGGGTTGTACGGCTGCGCGGGCTCGCCAAACGCCGGCTGCTGCCGCTCCGGGTGCGAGAACGGTCGCTGGAACGGCTTGCCGTAGCCCGGCTGCCCGGTCTGGCCGTAGCCCCAGCCCTCGGGGGTGTGGTTGTGTTCGCTCATCGTGGTTGGAGTCTAGCGGGTTCGCCGGATCCGGGCCTGGCGGTGGTTGGGCGGTGGCGGGCGGTAGCGCCGGGACTCATTTCCGCCAGACCCCTAGTAAGGGATCCAGAGTATGGCCCAAAACAGGGCATACTCTGGATCCCTTACTAGGGGTCTGTGGTGGGGAGGCAGAATCCCGGGGGTCTGCGGCGGGGGCGCGAAAGAGCTGGTGGCGGGTAAGCCG
>ERZ1031329.11-NODE-11-length-107984-cov-30.183232_pt1 | contig 107984 bp, 95 predicted proteins | sample MGYA00518053_ERZ1031329 | MGnify/ENA primary metagenome ERZ1031329 (study PRJEB33718, sample SAMN03159840) | human skin metagenome | collected 2014-02-25 | study: EMG produced TPA metagenomics assembly of the PRJNA266117 data set (Human skin bacterial metagenome... | reverse complement strand
TTCCACGTTCCCGACGAGATGCAGTTGCAGCCGGGCTACTGGTTGACGTTGGGGGCGGCGCGGGGCGGGGTGCGCGGGGACGTCGATAGGCAATTGCTCCTGGTTGCCGCCGAGGGTGGGTTCGCGGCGGCGAAGGCGCTGGTCTTCCACTATTTGGAGCAGACCGATCCGCCGGAGGTGCACCTCGTGGTCGGCGCGAGCGGGCCGGAGGGGTTCTATGACACGGCGGCGCTGGACGCGCTGGCCGCGGCGCAGGACTGGCTGGACGTGGCGTGGATTGCGCAGTCGCGGGTGGGTGCGCCGCTGGAGCAGGTGGTTTCCGGCGCCGGGATGTGGTGGGGCCGCGAGGTGATCGTGTGCGCGAATGAGGAGCGCGCGGTGAGCCTGGCCGCGGCGCTGGAGGTGGCCGGAGCGCGGGACGTGCAGACCGTCGCCCCCGATGCGGCGCCGGAGTGGTTTAGCGCATAGCGCTGTGCTGCCTAATCGCCTCTAGCGGCAGCTGCTTGCGTGCCTCGTCTGCGTCAGTCGGGTCGATCTCCACCACCAGGGTTTCCGGGCCGTAGCCGGCCTCCGCGAGGCGTGTGCCAAACGGGTCCACCACCACCGAATGCCCCGCGCCCGTGGGGCCTGAGGGCTCGCCGGCCTTGGTCTCGAAGTCCGGGCGGGCCTGGTCGGCTGCTGCGATGAACACCCCGGCATCCAGCGCACGCGCGGCGGTGAGGATGTGCCACTGCCCCACCTTGCCCGGCCCGTCCGCCCAGCTCGTGGGTACCACAACCACCTTTGCGCCGCGTTGGGCAAGCTGTTGGAACTGCTCCGGGAAGCGGATGTCAAAGCAGGTGGCCACCCCCACCGTCACGCCGTCGTGGACGAACGTGACCAGCTCCCCACCTGCGCGCACCGTGTCCGACTCCTTGTAGTTGAAGGCGTCGTAAGTGTGGATCTTGTCGTATCCCTTATGCACCCCGCCGCCGGTGATCAGCGCGGTGTTGTAGACGCGATTGAGCTTCTTGCCGTCCACGGTGTTCGTGTCTGCGGGGCGGAACATGCCGGCGACGATGGTGACGCGGAGCTCGTCGCTAAGCTTTTTCAGCCCTGTGGCGAACGGACCGTCCAGCTCTTCTGCCTGCGTATCCAGCCGCCCCTGCCCGAACGCTTGGCTGGCGGCCTCGGGCAGGACGATCAGCGTTGCGCCTTGGGCGGCGGCGTCGCGGACCAGCGGTTCGATGGCGGCCAAATTTTCCATCTTGTCGCTGCCGGTGGCGATTTGCAATAGCGCGATCTTCATGTGGATAACTCTAGGTGCGTTTCGGGGGAGTTATCCACAGATTTGAAAAGGGGTATTGCGTCGCTTGTTGCGTTCGCGGATGGTTCGTTGCATGACATTTCTTCAATTGACCACAGAGACCGCACGTGCCGCCCGCAGCTGCATCCGCAGCTTCGGCACCCTTCCCACCGCCCACTTAAGCCCGTCGCGCTCCGCATCCGCGCTCGCAACGTTGCAGGACACGGAGCATTTGCTTGTCGACGACACCACGTCCCGCCTTGACACCCACCTCCACGATGTCGCCGCGTTTGCGTCCGAAGTGGAGCAGGCAGATGCCCGATTCGGCAAGGAGCTAACGCCATGACATACAAACCAGCACTGATCGCATCCGAATTGTTCGCCGCGGCCGCCGCCACCAGATTGGCCGCTGAGGGTACGCGAGAGCGCGCGGAACACGCGCCGTTTTCAGCCGCTGTGATTGCGGATTCCGGGTTCCGCGGCCCCGCGTTCGAGGTCTCTGCGGCCAGGTTTGCGGACTACGGCTCGTCGCTAGGCGCAAGCGCCGAGCGGCTGGAGCAAGCCTCGGTGGCTTTGGTCGCCGCCGCCGCCCTGCAGCAGCAGTTTGACGAGGCCGCCGAGTTCATCGGTATGTACTCCCACTCACGTGTCGTGCTGTGGCTCAACTGCATGTCCATGATGCTGGACCTGCGGCTGTCCCGGACCCTGCTGGGCGCATCCGGCAAGGAGCAGGACTACGACCCGCTGTTCGACCACCCGGACGAGTCCTTCGAATCGCTGCACGCCCGGCACGCGCAGACGGTGCCGGCCTCCACGCTGCGCGCGGTGGAGGACGCCGGCGGTGTGCTCCTGGAGGCCGGGCCGACGGCGAGCACGGTGCTCGTCGGCGACGCGGTGGACCCGGCGCGCGTGATCACCATGGTCGCAGGCGCGACCACCGGCAAACCATCGCAGCTGCCGGGCGAGCTGGAAAAGGCCCGGATGCTCTCGGAGAAAACCGGGGCCGCGGTGGTGGTGTGGCAGGGCTACGCCCCTCCCCCGCTACTCACGGACGCAGCCTCGCCCCACCGCGCCCACGCCGGCGCGGACGACCTCGCCATGTTCCAAGCCGCGCTGGAGGAGCGCTTCCCTGACGCGCAAAAAACCGTGGTGTCCCACAGCTACGGCACGCTTTTGGCCACCAAGGCGGCGCACCAGCACGGGTTGCTCGCGGACGACCTGTGGATCCTGGGCAGCGCTGGCGTGTCTGGCGAGCACGTCTCAAAGCTGATGCTCGCAGGGCCGGAGGCGACGGTGCACGTGGTGGATTCCCCCGAAGACCCGATCCTGCTGCTGCGCTCCGGGCCGACGGCGGCGCTCGGCTCGTCGCCGTCGTACATCGGGTGGGGCGGCGAGCGTGTGCTGGGTGTGAGAGGCGACCACACCGACTACTTCACAGACCCCGCGTTCTTGTCTGCTTTGCAACAGCGCGCCGACCCGCCTGCGTAAATGTCGTTACCATGGCGCACGTTGAATGAAACCACCTATAAGGAGAATTAGGTAGACAATGCCCAACTTTGCAGAACAAGTAGTCAAGCGCCTAGAGGATCAAGGCATTAAGCGCATTTACGGCCTGGTGGGCGATTCGCTCAACCCGCTGTCCGACGCCGTGCGTCAAAGCGACATCGAGTGGGTCCACGTGCGCAACGAGGAGGCCGCCGCCTTCGCCGCGGGCGCCGATTCCCTCGCCGCCGATGAGCTCGCCGTGTGCGGCGCCTCTTGCGGCCCGGGTAACACCCACTTCGTGCAGGGCCTGTTTGAGTCCCACCGCAACGGCGCGAAGGTGCTGGCCATCGCGTCCCACATCCCCACCATGGAAATCGGCTCCTCCTTCTTCCAGGAGACCCACCCGGAGCTGCTCTTCCAGGAGTGCTCCTCCTACTGCGAGGTTGTCCACGAGGCGGACCAGGGCATGCGTGTGTTGCACAACGCCCTGCAGAACACCCTCGCTGGCAACGGTGTGTCCGTGATGATCGTGCCTGGCGACGTCTTCGCCGCCGACACCGCCGAGGGCCCGCACACCGCGGACTCCGTGTACGCCACCGGCGCCAACAAGCGCGTCTACCCGGACCCGCACGAGGCTGCCCGCCTGGTGGAGGCGATTAACAAGGCCGACAAGGTCACCCTGTTCTGCGGCTACGGCGCGCGCGACGCACGCGACGAGGTCTTCGCCCTGGCGGAGAAGATCAAGTCCCCCATCGGCCACTCCTTCCGCGGCAAGATGTACTTCGAGTACGACAACCCGTACGACGTCGGCATGTCCGGCCTGCTCGGCTACGGCGCTTGCCTGGACGCGATGGAAGAGTCCGACCTGTTCATCATGGTCGGCACCGACTTCCCGTACACCGACTGGCTGCCGGACGAGAACGTCGCCCAGATCGACATCGACGGCACCCACATCGGCCGCCGCACCAAGGTGGACTACCCGGTCGTCGGCGACGTGAAGAGCGTCATCGAAAACATCCTCCCGCACATCGAGGAGAAGTCCGACCGCAAGTTCCTGGACAAAATGCTCAAGCGCCACTACCAGCTGCTGGACCATGTGGTGAAGAGCTACACCTCCAAGGCTTTCGAGTCCAAGAAGCCGATCCACCCGGAGCTCGCCGCATCCGTGCTGGACAAGCTCGCGGACGACGACGCGTACTTCACCGTCGACACCGGCATGTGCAACGTGTGGTCCTCGCGTTACCTCACCCCGAACGGCAAGCGCGACGAGGCCGCATCGTTCCTTCACGGCACCATGGCGAATGCGCTGCCGATGGCGATCGGCGTGCAGGCCGCGTTCCCGGACCGCCAGGTCATCTCCTGGTCCGGCGACGGCGGGCTGGGCATGCTCATGGGCGAGCTGCTCACCATCAAGCTGCACCAGCTGCCGGTGAAGGTCATCTGCTTCAACAACTCCTCGCTGGGCATGGTGAAGCTGGAGATGATGGTGGCCGGCATGCCGTACTTCGGCACCGACCACGAGCAGGCCAACTACGCCGAGATTGCCAAGGGCGTGGGCATTAAGTCCTTCCGCATCGAGGACCCGGACGACCTCGAGCCGGTGCTCAAGGAGGCCCTGGCCTACGACGGCCCGGTGCTCGTGGACATTGTCACCGACCCGGAGGCACTCTCCCTGCCGCCGGGAATCACCTGGGACATGATGAAGGGCTTCACCAAGTCCGGCGCCCGCACCGCCTTCCTCGAGGGCGGCGTCGGCCGCCTGTTCAACCTGGCCAAGTCCAACCTCCGCCACATCGGCGGTGCCGCGGCCATCGAGTTCGGCGGTTAAGTCCGGCCCGGTAGCCTCCTCAATGCGGAAACGCTACGGCGTATGTAGTGTTGTGGAGGCTTCAAAAAGCCCCTAGCCCTCCATGGCTAGGAAGCGTTTCGAATTTTTACAGCACAAACGCCCGCGCTCGAGTGTTCATTGCGCGGGCGTTTTGTCATTCCGCACTTGATTTCCACTGCCGATACCCCAGCGCCCGCCGGATCAACGCCGACCAACCGACCACCTTCAGCACAATGGACGCCGCACCGATTATGGCGTTGAGCCAAAACTGATCCTCGTACGGAAACCCGGTCAGCCTCAGCACGAGGCCAATGACGTACGCGACACCCAAGTAGCCAGCGTCAACAATGAAATCCTTCACCCTGCGGTTCTGCAGTGGAAGCCCGATGAGCAGCGCCGCGACCAGCATCCCAAGCAGGGGGACGACAACGTAGCCGCCGAATACCGCCACGCTTGGAAACGCGACACACAAAATCGCGAGCAGCAGAAACTCGGGGATGCGAAAACCCCACGGTCGCGTGTCTTTAAGCAGCGGCGGTTCGCTGACACCTGCCATCATGTGGCCGAGTATTCGAACCTCCGCATTACTTCCTCTTCCACGCCAGGAGCGCAATTGCGCGCCGCAGCGCCGCGGAGACCCCAGCCAAAATTATGGCTGCGGCAACGTACGGCATGATGGCCGGCAGCGCGCGGTACGGATTATCGCTCTTGGCCAGAATGACGGCGACGAGAACGCCCACCACGACGTAGGCGGCATCTCCCCAAAACCTGTTCACCGGCTGGCGCTGCAGCGGAATGCCCAGCACCATGCACATCAGCAAGACACCCAGCAACATCGGAGCGACGAAAAACAATGCAAACCCAAAACCGGCGCTGATTTCGGCGTTCGCATCCTCAACCACCATCCACGCCAACGCCGCAACCAACAGGATGACTTCCGGGAAACGGAACCGCCACGGACCGGTCTCTTTGAGCAGCGGCGGAGCGCCAGCCTGAGTCGTCATGCGGCCGAGTTTAAAACCCCGACCGCTACTGCGCGCTGCGCCGGCGACGTCGAGAAGCAGCTGGCTCCCACGTGACCACCGCTGAAGAAGGAATTCAGTAACCCCGGCGATGTGCTTTCGCAGGGATCGTTCCGGGGCTTTCGGGGGAGAGTATACAGGGGACCTCCTCGACCTCCTCGCGCGACGTCTTAGGCTTGACCATTCTGGTGGCCACCAAGGCCTCAACGGCCGCAGCCGACGTCAACGCCGACGGCATCAACTGAAGCAACTGTGAATCGGTCGTGAACAAAACCTCCTACGGTTCGCCGTTGACGACCACCCTGGCGCCAAGGGACATTGGGGGCTTTGTGCCGATCGCTACGTATCAGATTGGATACAAACGATTTCTCAGTCCTGCATCAGATAACTGGCCGCCTTACCATTGCGGTGAATTTGTTGTAATTGCTGTACCTGATAGGAGACCGACAATTAATTTCTCGATGCAGGAATTTCTCGTCTATGCGATCCTTGCTTTCATCGTAATTGCGGTGATTTGGTGGGTAGTCAAAATTCTGAAGGGTTTCGCCAACGGGTACCGATCGGTGAATGAAACGGATTTGCGTACTGATACCGACAAGCAAATGGATAGGATGTAGGGGGAGCTTGCTAAGCGAAAAAGGGCGAGGAACTATTGAAGTCCTCGCCCTTTTTGCAGTTTCCTAAGGCTTGATTTCTACGCAGATGTAGTTACTCCACTGTCCTTAAGCCTTTACACCAGACAATCACGCGTTGATGAGCTCCAAGCACAACGCCCGTAAGGAGTATCACCTACCGTGCGCTGCGCCGGCGGCGTCGAGAAGCAGCTGGCTCCCACGTGACTACCGCTGTTGAGCGGGGTACGTGCACGAGCTCGCCGCCCCGGCGCCCACCGGACTGCAGCTTCTGGCGCAGCTCCTCGTTGTGTCCGCGCTGGGTTTCCAGCTCGTCCTGGAGGTCCTCGATCTGTTGGGACAGCTCGATGATCGTCTTAATGCCGGCGAGGTTGACGCCCTCCTCCTGGGAGAGGTGCTGGATGCGGCGCAGCATGGAGATGTCGCGGCGCGAGTAGCGGCGGCCGCCGCCCTTGGTGCGCATCGGCGTGACCAGGCCGAGCCGGTCGTAGGTGCGCAGGGTCTGCGCGTGCATGCCGGTCAGCTCGGCGGCGACGGAGATGACAAAGTACTCCTGGTTCTCATCCATTGTCTACACCTCCTTCCTGGGCTAGAGCCCGGCCCACCCGGCGCGCGGGTCGAAGCCGGAGTCCTTCTCAGCCTGGGCGTAGGCGCGCAGCGCGGAGGTGGCGGACGGATCCAAATCCTTTGGCACCTTCACTTCGACGGTGACCATCAGGTCGCCGGCGCCGGAGCGCTTCGGGATGCCTCGGCCCTTCACGCGCAGAGTGCGCCCATTCGGGGTGCCTGCCGGGACCTTCACCTTCACTGGGTTGTCCAGGGTGGGCACCGTGATGGTTGCGCCGAGGGCGACCTCGGAGAACGCGACCGGGACGGTGACTTCTAGGTCGTCGCCGGAGCGGGTGAACACCTCGTCGCCTCGCACGTGCACGGTGACGAACAGGTCGCCGGCGGGCGTGCCGTTCGGGCCTGCCTCGCCTTGGCCTGCCAGGCGCACCTTCTGTCCGTCGATCACCCCGGCGGGGATGCGCACGGTGATGGAGCGGGTGCGCCGCACGGTGCCGGTGCCGCCGCAGGTGGCGCAGGGGTCCTCGATGACCTCGCCGGTGCCGCCGCAGTTCGTGCAGGGACGTGCCATGCCAAACGCGCCGGAATTCTCGCGGATGTAGCCGGACCCGGAGCACACCTGGCAGGTGTGCGTCTTGCCGTCCTTGGAGCCGGAGCCGTGGCAGGTGGTGCACGGCGCGTCGCCGGTGAGCTCGACCGGGATGGTCGTGCCCTTGGCTGCCTCGCGGAAGTCGAGGGTTATTTCCGTTTCGACGTCGGCCCCCCGCGACGGCCGAGCGTTCCTGCCAGCACCGCCGCGGCCGCCAAAGAAGCCACCGAAGATATCACCAAGGCCGCTGTCTCCAGCTTGTCCACCAGCGGCTGATCCGAAGATGTCGGAGAGGTCGAATTCCGCTTCCGTGCCGCGAAACCCGCCCGGAAAGCCGGACCCTCCTCCCCGCCCGAAGCGGCCGAAGCCGCCCGAGCTGATCATGGATTTCAGCTGGTCGTATTCCTTGCGCTTCTGCTCGTCGCCGACGACGTCGTACGCCTCGGCCACCCGCTTGAACTTCTCCTCCGCCTTCTTGTCGCCGGGGTTGGAGTCGGGGTGGTTTTCGCGTGCGAGCTTGCGGTATGCCTTCTTAATATCTGCAGCGCTTGCCGACGAGCTCACGCCCAAGTCGCCGTAATAGTCCTTATCTGCCCATTCTTGCTGCATAGCCATCTCGCACCCTCCTTTCTCCTACAAAGAGTGTTGAGTCTGTCTCGCTAAAGTTTGTTCTCTAATTTATCTAAGTACAAAGGCCGGGGACGAGGCCGCGTGGGTCCGCGCTACCTCATTCCCCGGCCCTGGCATCCGAGCGTGTTAGCTACTCGGCGGTGTCGGCTTCTGGCTCGCCGGCCGGCTCGGCTGGATCGGCGGGATCGGCGATGATCACCATGGCGTTTCGCACCAGGCGGTCCCCGATCATGTAGCCCTTGCGCAGCACCGTGCCCACGGCCTTGGTGTCGCCTTGGGACAGGTCCTGCACTGCCTCGTGGATCTCCGGGTTGAAGGCGTCGCCCTCGGCGCCGAACTCCTTGATGCCCTGGCCGGCGACGATCGCGCGGAACTTGTCGGCAAACGCCTTCAGCGGGCCCTGCTCCAAGTCGCCGTGCTGCTCGGCCAGATCCAGGTCGTCCAGAAGCGGCAGCAGCTGGGTGGTAAACTTCGCCTTCGCGGTGTTGGCCAGCTCGCCGCGCTCGCGCTCGGTGCGGCGGCGGTAGTTCGCGTACTCCGCGCTGACTCGCTGGAGCGACTCGGTGCGCTCCGCCAGCTGCAGTTCAATGTCGCTGACTGCGCCGTCGCCGTCAGCGTCCGGGTCGATCTCGTTCTCCGCGATCTTCGCGGCGTCCTCGAGCTCGGCGTCCGCGGCTAAGAGGGGGTCCTCGTCCGTGGCAAGCGCCTCGGACTCCGCGGCCTCGTCGGCGAGCGTTTCCGCCTGGTCGGGGGACACGTACTCAGGGTCCGTGGCCTCCGGAGCGCCCGGGTTGTCCGGCATCTGCTCGTTCTGCGGATTCGTCATCAGACGTCGCCTCCTTACTTATTGTCGGAATCGGTTGCGTCGTCGTCCTCGACAACCTCAGCGTCGACCACGTTGTCGTCGCCTGCGGCGACGTCAGCCTGGGTTGCGCCCTCGTTCGCCTGAGCCTCGTAGAGCGCGGTGCCCATTGCCTGGGACTCGGTGTTGAGCTTCTCCACGGCGGACTTGATGGCATCCAGGTCCTCGCCCTTGAGCGCCTCGTCCACAGCGTCGGCAGCCTCGGTCACGCGGCCCTTGATGTCCTCCGGCAGCTTCTCGCCGTTTTCATCCATGAACTTGCGGGTCTGGTAGGCCATGGTCTCCGCGTTGTTGCGGGTCTCCTGCTCCTCGCGGCGCTTCTTGTCTTCGTCGGCGTGAGCCTCGGCGTCCTTGATCATGCGATCGATCTCTTCGTCGGACAGACCGGAGCCGTCCTGGATCTTGATCGTGTTCTCCTTGCCGGTGGCCTTGTCCTTCGCGGACACGGACACGATGCCGTTGGCGTCGATGTCGAAGGTGACTTCGATCTGCGGCACACCGCGCGGAGCCGGTGCGATGCCTGCCAGCTCGAAGGAGCCGAGCAGCTTGTTCGCGGACGCGATCTCGCGCTCGCCCTGGAAGACCTGGATCTGCACGGACGGCTGGTTGTCCTCAGCCGTGGTGAAGGTCTCCGAACGCTTCGTCGGGATGGTGGTGTTGCGCTCGATGAGCTTGGTCATTACGCCGCCCTTGGTCTCGATGCCGAGGGAAAGCGGAGTGACGTCGAGAAGCAGCACGTCCTTGACGTCGCCACGCAGCACGCCAGCCTGCAGAGCAGCGCCCAGCGCCACAACCTCGTCCGGGTTGACGGACTTGTTCGGCTCCTTGCCGGTCAGTTCCTTGACCAGCTCGGACACGGCCGGCATACGGGTGGAGCCGCCGACCAGGACCACGTGGTCGATGTCGCCGACGGACATGCCGGCATCCTTGACCACCTGGTTGAACGGGCTCTTGGTGCGGTCCAGCAGGTCGGAGGTGATCTTCTGGAACTCGGTGCGGGTCAGCGTCTCATCCAGGAACAGCGGGTTCTTCTCGGAGTCCACGGTGATGTACGGCAGGTTGATGGAGGCCTGCTGTGCGGAGGACAGCTCAATCTTGGCCTTCTCCGCAGCCTCGCGCAGACGCTGCATAGCCATCTTGTCCTTGGACAGGTCAACGCCGTTCTGGGACTTGAACTTGTCCACGAGCCACTCGACGATGCGGTTGTCCCAGTCATCGCCGCCGAGTTCGTTGTCGCCGGCGGTAGCCAGCACCTCGACGACGCCGTCGCCGATCTCCAGCAGGGACACGTCGAAGGTGCCGCCGCCAAGGTCGAAGACCAGGATGGTCTCTTCCTTCTCGTTCTTGTCCAGGCCGTACGCCAGGGCAGCCGCGGTCGGCTCGTTGACAATGCGCAGCACATCGAGGCCCGCGATCTGGCCGGCTTCCTTGGTGGCCTGACGCTGAGCGTCCTCGAAGTACGCCGGGACGGTAATAACAGCCTCGGTGACTTCCTCACCGAGGTAAGCCTCCGCGTCGCGCTTCAGCTTCTGCAGGGTTCGGGCGGAGATCTCCTGCGGGGTGTACTTCTTGTCGTCGATCTCCACGGTCCAGTCCTCGCCCATGTGGCGCTTGACGGAGCGGATGGTGCGGTCGACGTTGGTCACCGCCTGGTTCTTCGCGGACTGGCCAACCAGGACCTCGCCGTTCTTCGCGAAAGCGACGACGGACGGGGTGGTGCGGGAGCCCTCCGCGTTAGCGATGACGACCGGCTCGCCACCCTCGAGGACGGAGACGACCGAGTTCGTGGTGCCAAGGTCAATACCAACTGCACGTGCCATAAGAGTTATTCCTCCTGTTGAGAAGTGGTTTATCAGTAAGTTGATGTGCTCCGACTCAACTTGACGGCCACCACTATAACACCGGCGGCGACGTTCTTGAGTCTGTCGCACTCATAGGTAACAACGGCACGTGCGGCAAAGTTGTTCCCATCAGGCGCAACTTTCTTTGTTCCCGCAGCTCAACGCCAAGAAAAAGCCTCCGGTTGCGAGGGCAACCGGAGGCGTAAACGTCGAGAAGCAACTGCTTAGAACAGGCCAGTCTCCTGCTCGGAGTAGGACACCAGGAGGTTCTTGGTCTGCTGGTAGTGGTCCAGCATCATCAGGTGCGTCTCGCGGCCGATGCCGGACTGCTTGTAGCCGCCGAACGCCGCGTGCGCCGGGTAGGTGTGGTACTGGTTCACCCACACGCGACCAGCCTGAATGGCGCGGCCGGCCTTGTACGCCGTGGTGCCGGAGCGCGCCCACACGCCCGCGCCCAGGCCGTAGATGGTGTCGTTGGCGATGGAGATGGCCTCGTCGAAGTCCTTGAAGGTGGTCACGGACATCACCGGGCCGAAGATCTCCTCCTGGAAGATGCGCATGTCGTTGGTGCCCTTGAAGACGGTCGGCTCGATGTAGAGGCCGTTTTCCAGGCCGTCGATTGTGTTCACGCCGCCGCCGGTGAGCAACTCCGCGCCCTCCTGGGGCCCAAGCTCCAGGTAGGACTGGATCTTGTTCATCTGCTCGGTGGAGGCCTGCGCGCCCATCATGGTGTCGGTGTCCAGCGGGTTGCCCGTCTTGATCTGCTTGACGCGCTGCACGCCGAGTTCCAGGAACTCGTCTGCGATGGACTCGTGCACCAGCGCGCGCGACGGGCAGGTGCACACCTCGCCCTGGTTCAGCGCAAACATGGCGAAGCCTTCGACGGCCTTCTTCTTAAAGTCGTCGTCTTTTTCAAAGATGTCCTCGAAGAACAGCGCCGGGGACTTGCCGCCGAGCTCGAGGGTGACCGGGATGATCTTGTCCGCCGCGGCCTTGTTAATGATCTTGCCCACCTCAGTCGAGCCGGTGAAGGCGATCTTGGCAATGCGGTCGGAGCCGGACAGCGCCGCACCCGCCTCGTCGCCCATGCCGTTGACGATGTTCAGCACGCCCGCCGGGATGAGGTCGCCGACGAGATCCATCAGGTAGAGGATCGACGCCGGGGTCTGCTCCGCCGGCTTGAGCACGATCGCGTTGCCTGCAGCCAGCGCCGGGGCGAGCTTCCAGGCCGCCATGAGCAGCGGGAAGTTCCATGGAATGATCTGGCCGACCACGCCGAGCGGCTCGTTGAAGTGGTAGGCGACGGTGTCCTCGTCGATCTGGCTCAGGCGGCCTTCCTGCGCGCGCAGCGCACCCGCGTAGTAGCGGAAGTGGTCGATGGCGAGCGGGATGTCGGCGGCGAGCGTTTCGCGCACGGCTTTGCCGTTTTCCCAAGTCTCCGCCACCGCGAGCTCCTCGAGGTGCTCTTCCATGCGGTCCGCGATCTTCAGCAGCACCATCGCGCGCTCCGCCGGGGAGGTCTTGCCCCAGGCGGGCGCGGCCTTATGCGCGGCGTCGAGCGCGAGGTTGATGTCAGCTTCCTTGCCGCGCGCCACCTGGCAGAACACCTCGCCGGTGACGGGGGTGATGTTGTCGAAGTACTCGCCGTCCACCGGGGCGACCCAGTCGCCGCCGATGTAGTTGTCGTAACGCTCGCGGTACTTGACGTTCGAGCCTTCAGTTCCGGGGTTCGGGTAGATGGTCATTTCCAGGCCTTTCTTACATCGAGGTCAGGTTGTGGCACACGCTACACTTATCTCCGCGTGTGGTCTAGAGCATTTTGCTTTGCGACGCCCATCCGGCTCCCACGACATATGCATTAACCAGCATCTCTGGCACAATGAGCGCGTGACTACACACGAAAACAACGACTACGTCGGCGCGCTCGACACCGCCGTCGACGATGTCCGGATGCTGCCCACTCCGGCAGACGCGGCCCAGGAGCTCTCCAAGGAGCCCGTGGACCGCGGCGACATCATCGCCTCCGACGGCCGCACCGCCGCCGCCTGGGCGCTGCGCTTCATCATCATCGTCGCCGCCACCGCGATCCTGCTTTACCTGCTCAAATGGGTCTGGATGGGCCTTCTTCCCATCCTGCTCGCCCTGATCCTTGCCACCGTGCTGTGGCCTCCGGTGCGCTGGATGCGAAACCACAAGATCCCCGCCGCCCTCGCCGTGTTCATCACGCTGATCGGCACCTTCGGCATTCTCGGGGGCATCATCGCCGCGATGGCGCCGACCGTGAAGTCGCAGGGCACCGAGCTCGGCCACCAGGCGGAACAGGGCATCAACCAGATCATCGCCTGGCTGAAGGAACAGAACTTCACCTTCCTCGAGCCGGAACGCATCCAGCAGGCCGTGGACCAGGCCACCGCGTTTGTGAAGGGCCAGGCGTCAAACATCGCCTCCGGGGTGTTCTCCGGCATCGGCGCGATTACGTCGGTAGGCACGACGCTCGCGTTGACACTCGTGCTGCTGTTCTTCTTCCTCAAAGACGGCGACCGTTTCCTGCCCTGGGTCCGCAAGTACACCGGCGTGCGCGCCGGCTGGCACCTCACCGAGGTGTGCATGCGCTCCTGGAACACCCTGTCCGGCTTCATCCGCACCCAGGCCATCGTTTCTTTGGTGGATGCCGTCTTCATCGGTTTGGGCCTGCTCTTCCTGGGCGTGCCGCTGTGGCCCGTGCTGGCTGTGGTGACCTTCTTCGCCGGCTTCATCCCCATCGTCGGTGCGATCTCCGCCGGCGCGCTGGCCGTGATCATCGCGCTGGTGTCCAACGGGTTCATGAACGCCGTGTTCGTGCTCATCCTCATCATCGCCGTGCAGCAGCTGGAGGGCAACGTCCTCTCCCCGATCCTGCAGTCCCAGGCCATGGGCCTCCACGCCGCCGTGGTCCTGCTCGCCGTGGCCGTGGGCGGTACCCTGTTCGGCATCGTCGGCGCGTTCCTCGCCGTGCCGGTCGCCGCCGTCGCCGCTGTCTGGCTGCGCTACTGGGCCGAGATGGTCTCGCTGCGCTCCGGTGAAATCACCGCCGACGAGATAGCCATGGCCACGCAACAAACCCAAACCATGGATTCGAAGTCGTCGTTCCTCGCCGTGCGCGACCACATGATGCGCATGGCAAAGCGTGAAAAGTCCAACACAAAGGTCCCTGTCAAGGAAGGCCTCGGCTCCACCCGCGTGCCGCTTGGCGATACCGAGGGAGAGCCCGACGTCCCGGGCCGCACCCACGCCATCAACGACGAAGAATAGGTACGGTGGGCGCCGTACTTACTCATCGACGAAAGGACGAAACCATGGCTGACCTCAACGGCAAGAACGTCGCAATTATCGCCACCAACGGCTTTGAGGATTCGGAGCTGACCTCCCCGAAGGAGGCCGTGGAGTCCGCCGGTGCGACCACCAAGGTCATCTCCACCGAAACCGGTGAGATCGAAGGCAAGAAGGGCGCGACGGTGGCTGTCGACGCCAAGACGGCCGACGCCTCCGCCGACGAGTTCGACGCCCTTATCCTGCCCGGCGGCACCATTAACGCCGACACCATCCGCACCGACGCCGACGCCGTGGCACTGGTCAAGGCGTTCAAGGACGCCGGCAAGCCGATCGGCGTGATCTGCCACGGCGGCTGGATCCTTGCCGACGCCGACGTGCTCAAGGGCGTGACGCTCACCTCCGTAGCCAACGTCAAGACCGACCTGGCCAACGCCGGCGCCAACTGGGTCGACGAGGAAGTTGTGGTCGACTCCGGCTTCATCTCCTCGCGCACCCCGGACGACCTGCCGGCGTTTAACGCCACGCTCGTGGAGGAGTTCGCGAAGTAGGGCTCTGTTCCCTCCGCCCGCTGGGTTTGCCCCGGCGGGCGTTTTCTTTGCCTGATGTGGGAGTTGGCTTCAGCGCGGACCGATTCTCCGGTTCAGTGCTGTCGAAAGTTCGAATCGTCTAGCAACCTCAGCGAAACGCTAGACGATTAGGCCAATACCGGCAATCGTTTTCAACATCACCTGGGGAAACACCACCCGACTTGGCTGATCGTCTAGCAGCGTTGGGTGGGCTACTAGACGATCCGCATTCTCAACGGAGTCGAGTCTGGAAAAGCTCATCGGAAGCCGGCGCCAGCGATCGAAAAATAGGCGAGTCCGTCGAAGTGATTGGATTACCGCAGGTGGTCGCGCAACGCCTGCTCCAGCTCGACGCGGGCGCGTTCCAGGGCTGCCTCCCACACCTCGGAGGCGGACTCATCGGCGGAGTCGGAGACCTGCTTGAGCAGGGTCAGCGGCACGCCGAAGGTGGAGCACACCGCTGCCAGGGCGTAGCCCTCCATGTCCACGAGCTGGCACTCGCGGGCGAGCTCGTCGCGCAGGTCGGAGCGGTTCACAAACGCGTCGCCGGTGGCGAGCTTGGCCTTGGGCAGCTCGGTGAGCGGGTCGAAGGAGAACCAGCGCGGGTAGACAAAGTCGGTGATCTCGGAGGTGCCGCCGACTTTGAAGTCGTGCTTGACGGCGTCGGAAACCTCGTAGACGCCGGGCTCCAAGTCCACCAGGGCGCCGGCGGTGCCGACGTTGATCACGCGCGACGGCAGAGGGCCTTCGGATAGGCGGCGGGTCAGCGCGATTGCGGCGGGCAGGGTGCCGATGCCGGTGATGAGCACCTCGTGGTCGCCTCCGGACATGATGTCCGCGGCTTCTTCCTTCATGGCTGCGACGATAAGCAAGTCAGACATGGTTGCTTATCGTAGGCGCGCTGGCTCCGGGTCGACCACTGTCGCGCCCTCGCGCTCCCCGGCGGCCCTCGAGTTCTCCCGGGCCTTGAGCACGCCTCGCACGGATAGCGCCGCGCCCACGATCAGGACGGCAACGCGCACGGCCCACAGTCCGGAGTCCACGCCGAGGAACTTCAGCACCACCGGCAGGTTCAAGAACACAATCAGGGTGCCCACCACCCCGCCGAGGGCGATGGGGTTCATGCGGGTGACCACCCACGCGCCGATCGGCGCGGCGATGACTCCGCCTGCCAACAGCGCGAGCACCCCGGCGAGGTTGGCCATCAGGTCGTTCCACATGCCTACCGCGAAGCCGAGGGTGGCGGCCATGGTGACCAGGAACTCGGCCGTGTTGACGGTGCCGACGATGCGGCGCGGCTCCGAGCGCCCGGCGGACAGCAACGTTGAGGTGGTTACGGGCCCCCAGCCACCGCCCCCGGTGGCGTCCACGAAGCCGCCGAACAGGCCCAGCCCGGCCAGGAATCCGCGCGAGTGCGGCTTTTCAGCCAGCTTGCGCTGCGTCAGCCCGCGCGCGAAGCGCAGCATCAGGTTCAGCCCGATCAGCGCGAGGATCAGCGACATCACCGGCCGTGCCGCTTCGGTGGACAGGCGCACCAGCACCGTCGCGCCGAGGAACGAGCCGATTGCGCCGGGGATGCCGATGGCGATGGCGGTGCGCCAGTCCACGTTGCCGAAGCGGGTGTGCGCGACGCCGGAGGCCAGCGTGGTGCCCAGCTCGGCGGTGTGCACGACGGCGGACGCGGCGGCGGGCGTGAGCCCGGCCAGCGCGATGAGCATGGTGGATGAGGTGGCGCCGAAGCCCATGCCGAGGCCGCCGTCGACAAGTTGGGCGGCCAGGCCGGCCACGGCGATGAGCAGCAGCGTCTCAATCTTGTACATTTCAGGCGTCCTTTTCGGCGGCGCGGAATCGGTTGGCAACAACCTCCGCAAAGTCAGTGGTCAGTGGCTCGGAGGCTGACAGGTGCTCCGGGATCCGGTCCAGCAAAGTTCCGTGGGTGACAAACAGCGGCAGCACGTGCGTTTGCCTATCGACGAACCTCCGGTCGCCCCCAGTCGCCTGCACCACCGACACCTCGATCCCGGCCAAACGTGCCAGGTCATCGGCCAGGCGGGTGTAGTTCGCCGCCTGTTCGGTATCTGATGTGCCGACGGGGAAGAGGGTGGCGTGGGGCGCCGAAGGGGCGTCGATAAGCAAACGCTTGTGCAGGACCTCGGCGATGTCGGGGCCGGTGCCCAGCGGCTCGGCGAGGGTGAGGTCGCAGTGGGCCCGCGCCTCGGCGAGGTGGGCCGGCACGTCCACTTTCGCGTGGAACGCGCGGGTGAACAGCAGCGGCACGACGATGGCGCGCGGGCTGTCCAGCGCGGCGGCTGCTTCGGCGAGGGTGGGGCGGTCGAACTCGAGGTGCGCGTCTGCCCACTCCACGCCGAGCTTGTCGGCCGCCGCTTCCGTGAGCGCGTGGATGCCCTCCTTGGCGCGCGGGTGGCGCGAGCCGTGGGAGAGGGTGATCAGCGCGGTCATGGCGGGTGCTCCTAGCGCAGGCGCTTTCCGACGAGACCCGCAGCCAGCGTGTTGCCGGAAGACTGGTCCACGAGCAGGAAGTTGCCCACCGCGCCGCGGGCGGCGTAGGGCTCGACCGGCAGCTCGTCGGCGGTCTGGATGGTCACGTGCGCGATCTCGTTGAGTGCGACAGCCTCGGGCGAGGTGTTGTCGCCGGCGGCGCCGTCAATGTCGAGGACGCGGTCCACGCTGGCCACCCGGGCGCGCACGAACGCGGTGCCGATGCGCAGCTTCACGGCCTGCCCGGCGCGCAGCTCCTTCTCGGTCAGCCCCACCACGGTGGCAGCGAACTCGCGCACGTCCTCCGGCCGAGATTGCGAGGCCAGAAGGTCGCCGCGGGTCAGGTCGATCTCGTCGGCGAGGCGCAGGGCGACGGAGTCGCCGGCGTGGGCGGTGTCCACTGGGCCGTCGGTGGAGTCGATGCCGGCCACGGTGGTTTTCCGGCCGTAGGGGGCAAGGATCTCGTCACCGACGGAGACGGAACCGGCGTTGACGCGGCCGGCGTAGGCGCGGTAATCGGTGGCGTGCTCGCGAAGCACGTACTGGATGTTGAAGCGGAAGTCCAGGTCATCGGCGCGGCCGTGGTTGACCGGGATGGTCTCCAGCAGCTCCAGCACGGTCGGGCCGGTGTACCAGGGGGTCTCCGCGGACAGTTCAGCCACGTTGTCGCCCTTGAGCGCGGAGATCGGCACCACGTGCGGGTCCTCGATGCCCAGCTCGGCGGCCTTGGCGTCGAATGCCACCTTAATCTCGTTGAAGGTCTCCTCGGAGTAGCCGACCAGGTCGATCTTGTTCACCGCCAGGATCACGGTGCGCACGCCCAAAAGCTTGGCCACGGTGAGGTGGCGGATGGTCTGCTCCACCACGCCGTTGCGGGCGTCCACCAGCAGCACGACCACCTGGGAGGTGGACATGCCGGTCACGGTGTTGCGCGTGTACTGCACGTGGCCCGGTGTGTCGGCGAGGATGAAGGTGCGCTTGTCGGTAGCGAAGTAGCGGTAGGCCACGTCGATGGTGATGCCCTGTTCGCGTTCGGCGCGGAGCCCGTCAACAAGCAAGGAAAGGTCGAGGCCCTCGAAGCCGCGGTCCGCGGAGGTGCGCTCAACGGAGGCGAGCTGGTCGGCGAGGACGGACTTCGTGTCGTGCAGGAGGCGGCCGACGAAGGTGGACTTGCCGTCGTCGACGGAGCCGGCGGTGCACAGGCGCAGCGTTTCGCGGTCCGCCAAAGCGGCTGCGGCGGAGGCGGCTGGAGCGGTAGTCGTAGTCATCAGAAGTAGCCTTCCTTCTTGCGGTCTTCCATGGCGGATTCGCTCAGACGGTCGTCGGCGCGCGTCGCGCCGCGCTCGGTCAGGGTGGAGTTGGCGATCTCGACGAGCACCTCGTCGATCGTGGACGCGTCCGAATCAACCGCGCCCGTGCAGGACATGTCGCCCACGGTGCGGTAGCGCACCCGGCGGGTCTCAAGCTGCTCGCCCTCGCGCGGGCCGCCCCACTCGCCCGGGGTCAGCCACATGCCGTCGCGGCCGAACACCTCGCGGTCGTGCGCGAAGTAGATCGACGGCAGGGCAATCCCGCGCGCGCCGATGTACTCCCACACGTCCGCCTCGGTCCAGTTGGAGATGGGGAACACGCGCACTTTCTCGCCCGGCAGCGTCGCGCCGTTGTACAGGTCCCACAGCTCGGGGCGCTGGCGGCGCGGGTCCCAGCCGCCGAAGGAGTCGCGCACGGAGAACACGCGCTCCTTGGCGCGGGCGCGTTCCTCGTCGCGGCGCGCGCCGCCAAGCACGGCGTTGTAGCCGACCTCCGCGATGGTCTCCACCAGCGGCACGGTCTGCAGCGGGTTGCGGGTGCCGTCGGGACGTTCCTGCAGGTCGCCGCGGTCAATCCAGTCCTGCACCTCGGCCACGCGCAGGCGCAGGCCATGCTTCTCCACGAGCTCGTCCCGGAACTGGATCACTTCCGGGAAGTTGTGCCCGGTGTCCACGTGCAGCAGCTCAATCGGCATGGCCGCCGGCGCGAAGGCCCGGCGCGCCAGCTCGAGCACCACGCACGAGTCCTTGCCGCCGGAAAACAGCAGGCCGATCTTGTCGAACTGCCCGGCCACCTCGCGGATGATGTGGATGGACTCGTTTTCCAAGTCCTTCAAGTGCGGCGACAGCTCAGTTGTCGTTGCTTGCGTCATCTTCTCTAAAACTCCTTTTATTCGTGCAGGCCGCACTCGGTCTTGGATGCGAACGCCCAGCGTCCGGCGCGCGGGTCCTCCCCCTCGGCCACCGGCATGGTGCAGGTGGCGCAGCCGATGGAGGGGTAGCCCTGGCGGGTCAGCGGGTGGATGATCAGGTCGTTGTCCTCCTCGAAGGCCTCAGTGTCCTCCAGCGACCAGGTCACCAGCGGGGAGATCTTCAGCCGGCCGGTGTTGTCCAGGCTCAGCGCGGGTGCCTCAGCGCGGGTGGGGCCGTCGGCGCGGCGCAGGCCGGTGATCCATCCGGCGTACGGGCTCATGTGCACCGCCAGCGGCTCCACCTTGCGCATCCGGCAGCACGCGCCGGGGTTGCGCAGGTACAGGTTCGGGCCGTACACCTCGTCCTGCTCCGGGCGGGTGAGCTGGGCTTTCGCGCGCACCAGCGTGTGCGTCGGGTAGCGCGCCTCCACGGCGTCGGCCACCTCCAACGTCTCCGGGAAGTGGTACTCGGTGTCCAGGAACAGGAAGTCGGCGTCGGGCAGGTGGCGCTCGGCCAGCTCCGCCAGCACGGTGTTTTCCATGGACAGGGTCACCACCAGCTTGCCGGGGGCATGCTCGTGGGCCCAGCTCAAGATGTCGGCGGCGGATGCGTCGTAAAGCTTGGGTGCCCACTCCTCGACTAACTGGGCGTTTTGCTTCGCGACGTCCTCCGGCAACGCCGCCGTCTCCTTCGGCCCCTCCGGGCTGATCTCGGGGTCGCGGAAGTTTCCTCCCGGCTGGTTGAGCAGGTTGGTCATCGCTTCTCTTCCTTCACTACTGCGGTATGCCCGTGCCGCGCCAGGGAGGCCTGCAGCGCCTCCTCCGTCGACGGCGCGGGCGCGTGCGGGGTGTCCGGATCGTCCTGGCCGTGGTATTTCACCTCGAAAATTCGCAGGCATTCCCCGCATTTCCAGGCAAAATCCGTCTCCTCGTTGGGCCAGAGGTCCTCGCCGCCACAATAAGGGCAAAACGAGGGGAAATTGCGGTTCGGATTCGGGGCTCGGCGAAAGCTCATCGCAGGTCGTCCTCGTCCGCGCGGGCGACCCACTGACGGAATGTTTCGCCGTCCTCGCGCTTGTCCACGTAATGCTGCACCACGCGCGTGACGTAATCCGTCAGCTCGGTCGACAGCACCTTGTGGCCGCGCAGCTTGCGGCCGAAGTTCGCGCCCTCGCCGACGGTGCCGCCCAGGTGCACCTGGAAGCCCTCGACCTTCTCGCCGGCGTCGTTCGCCACCATCTGGCCCTTCAAGCCGATGTCGGAGACTTGGTGGCGCGCGCACGCGTTCGGGCAGCCGTTGAGCGAAATCGTGATCGGGGAATCCAGGTCGCCGAAGCGCTCCTCCAGCTCATCCGCCAGCTCGATCGCGCGGGACTTGGTGGTCACGTGCGCGAGCTTGCAGTACTCCAAGCCGGTGCAGCTGAGCAGGCCGCGACGGAACTCGGAGGGCTTGGAGTACAGGCCCATCTCCTCCAAATCAGCCTGCAGCTTCTCGACGTCCTCCGGTGTGATCCCGAGCAGCAGCACCTCCTTGAACGGAGTGAAGCGCAGGTCGGTCACGCCGTAGCGTTCAGCGAGGTCGGCTAGGGCGATGAGCTGCTCGCCGGACATGTGCCCCAGCGTGGGCTTGACGCCGATGTAGACGTTGCCGTCCTTCTGCTCGTGCACGCCGATGTGGTCGCGGTCAACCAGGTTGTTGGGGGCCTTTGGTCCGTCCGGAAGCTTGTAGCCCAAGTAGTCCTCTTCGAGGATCTGGCGGAACTTCGCCACGCCCCACTCCTTGACCAGGAACTTCAGGCGCGCGCGGTTGCGAAGGCGGCGGTAGCCGTAGTCGCGGAAGATCCGCACCACGTTCGCCCACACGTCCGGAACCTGCTCGAGGGTGACGAATGCGCCGAGGGACTGCGCGAGCATCGGGTTGGTGGACAGGCCGCCGCCGACGTAGCACTCGAAGCCGGGGCCGAGCTCGGGGTGCTCGACGCCGATGAAGGCGAGGTCGTTGATCTCGTGGACGACGTCCTGGCGGGCGTTGCCGGAAATCGCGGTCTTGAATTTGCGCGGCAGGTTCTGGAACTCGTCGTCGGTGACGATCTGCTGGATCTCGCGGATCGCCGGGGTGGCGTCAATGATCTCGTCCTTGGCGATGCCGGCGACCGGGGAGCCTAAGATCACGCGCGGCACGTCGCCGCAGGCGTCCCAGGTGTTCAGTCCGTTTGCCTCGAGCTTCTCCCAGATCACGGGGACGTCCTCGATGCGCACCCAGTGGAACTGGATGTTCTGGCGGTCCGTCAGATCCACGGTGGAGCGCGCGTAGTCGCGGGAAAGCTCGCCGACGGCGCGGGCCTGCGCGGTGGAGCAGATGCCGCCGTCGAAGCGGATGCGCATCATGAAGTACTTGTCTTCGAGCACGCTGTTGTCCTCGCCGGTGAACTCCCCGCCCAGGTTCTGCTTGCGCTGGGTGTATAGGCCGAGCCACTTAAAGCGCGGGTAGAGGTCCTCGCGGTCTATGGAGTCGAAGCCGCCCTTGGAGTAGACGTCGATCACGCGCTGCTTGACGTCCAGGACCGGGGACTCCTGCTTGATCTCCTCGTCGTGGTTCAGCGGCGTGGAGCCGTCGATAAGCCACTGCCCCTCCGGCTTTTTGGCGCGTGTCCTGGGCTTCGTGGGTGCGCTCATCTGCTCTCCCTAACTAGACAACTCTGTACACATCCGGGCAGCCCGGAGCTATTGCTGGCCAATAGTGCCGGACTACTCGGTCTAAAACAACCGGACTATCAAAAGTGCCGGTTAATGCCGTGAATGTAAAGGATTTCCGGGGGTTGGGAATGAAAATATTTGCAGGTTTAAGACCACTCGGTCTATACGCTATAGTGTCCAACATCAACACACCCTTTTGCGAAAGGACTACAAACTTATGAGCCTGCGCGTCGCCGTAGTTGGAGCCGGCCCAGCCGGCATTTACGCCTCCGACCTGCTAATCCGCAACGAAGAGCACGACGTCCACGTCGACCTCTTTGAGCAGATGCCCGCCCCCTTCGGCCTGATCCGATACGGCGTGGCCCCCGACCACCCGCGAATCAAGGGCATTGTAAAGTCCCTGCACAACGTGCTGGACAAGGACAAGCTGCGCCTGATCGCCAACGTCACCGTCGGCCGCGACATCACTGTCGACGACCTGCGCGACTACTACGACGCCGTCGTTATCTCCACCGGCGCCGTGCGCGACCGCGAGCTGCTCATCCCGGGCGGCGACAAGTCCATCGGCGCCGGCGAGTTCGTCGGCTTCTACGACGGCAACCCGCGCTTCGAGCGCAACTGGAACCTCGAGGCCAAGGAAGTCGCCGTCGTCGGCGTGGGCAACGTAGCACTCGATATCTCCCGCATCCTGGCCAAGACCGGCGACGAGCTCACGGTCACCGAAATCCCGGACAACGTCTACGAGTCCCTGAAGAACAACAAGGCGGAGACGGTGCACATGTTCGGCCGCCGCGGGCCCGCCCAGGCGAAGTTCACGCCGAAGGAGCTGCGCGAGCTCGACGAGTCCGACACCATTCAGGTGCTCGTGGACCCCGAGGACATCGACTACGACGAGCTGTCCGAGCAGGTCCGCCGCTCCGACAAGTCCGTCGACCTGAACTGCCAGGTGCTGGAGCAGTACGCCATGCGCGAGCCGGACGACGCGCCGCACAAGATCCACATCCACTTCTTCGAGGAGCCGGTGGAGGTGCTCACCGACGACACCGGTGCCGTGACCGGCATCCGCACCGAGCGCCAGGAGCTCGACGGCAACGGTGGCATCCGAGGCACTGGCAAGTTCACCGACTGGCCGGTCCAGCAGGTCTACCACGCCGTGGGCTACCGCTCCGAGCCAGTCGAGGGCGTGCCCTTCGACCTCGAGCGCCACGTCATCCCCAACGACGGCGGCCACGTCCTGGTCTCCGCCGACGAGGGCGCGGGTGTCGAGGACAAGCTCTACGTCACCGGCTGGATCAAGCGTGGCCCGATCGGCCTGATCGGCAACACCAAGTCCGACGCCAAGGAAACCACCGACATGCTCGTGGCCGACGCCGCGGCAGGCCGCCTCGCCGCCCCGTCGCACACCGGCGCGGACGATATCTTCGATCTGCTCCGCGAGCGCGGTGTGGACTACGCCACCTGGGAAGGCTGGTACAAGCTGGACGAGGCCGAGCGCGCCCTCGGCGCCGCCGACCCGAACTTCCCGCGCGAGCGCAAGAAGATCGTGGAGTGGGACGAGATGCTGGGCCACTCCCGCGCGCAGTAGTAGCAAGTGCAACAACAGCATGCAGTGGCCCGCACGCATCCTCGCCGCCCCGCTCGCGATGATCGCGGCGCTGGCTGCCTGGCTGGCGCTCGCGCCGTTCACCCCGCACGTCGCGTACTGGGGCGCGGCATCGCTGGTCAGCCCGCAGTACGCGGGCCCGCTCCTGCTCATTTCGCTGGGCGTGGCGGCGGCGTCTGCCGCACTCGCCCGCGCCTCGCGGGCGAACCTTCTGCCGGCGGCCCTCGGGGTGGTGGCCACCGCGGCCGCCGCGGCGCTTTTCGGCGGCCAGCTGCACGCCGCCCGCGCGCTTGGCACCGATGCCGACGCGTGGGCCGCGCTGAGCTGGGCGGGGTTGGACAAGACCGCCCAGGGGCCCGACGCGACCGTCCCGTTCGACCTCTTCGGGACCGACGAGCTGGACATGGACGTCTACCTCCCGCGGGAGGGCGGCCCGCGCCCCGTCCTCCTCTACACGCACGGCGGCGGCTGGGACCAGCTCAATAAGCGTTCCCAGGCCTACAACATGCGGCAGATGGCTGACCGCGGCTACGTTGTGGTGTCGATGGATTACACGTTGTCTAGCCGTGAGCAGCCCACCTGGGACGTCGCCGCCGGCGAGGTTGGCTGCGCATTTACGTGGGTGGGCGCGCACGCCGCCGACTACGGTGGGGACCCGGCGAGGTTCTTCACCTACGGCGAGTCCGCCGGAGGGCAGTTGCTTCTCGACGCCTCCTACGATGCCGCCGCCGGCACGCTTACCTCCGACTGCGGCGGCCGCGCCGCCGTCCCCCGCGCCGTCTATGCCGACTCCCCCGCTCTCGACGCCCGGGCCGTGTGGGGCGGCGACGACCCGTACGCCGGCCGCGGCGCGCGCGAGACGGTGGAAAAGTACCTGGGCGGCACCCCGGGCGAATACCCGGCGCGCGCCGACGCGGTGACCTCGGCGAACCACGTCACGGACCGCTCGCAGCCGACGATGATCGTGCGCAGCGCGGACGACCGCCTCGTCCCGCCCGGCAGCTACGAGGGTTTCCACGCCGCCGCGGCGGCGAGCGGCGTCGAGCTCACCGAGCAGGTACGCCCGCACGCCGACCACGCCTCCGCGCTGAGCGCCCACGGAGTGTGGAACCAGCACCTGCTCGACTCCATGACGACGTTCTTCGCGGAGCACGGGGCGGACGCGTGAGCGGCCAGCTGACCGGGCGCGCCCGCACCGGCGCGGCGGTGGCCTCGATCCTGCTCGGCGCGCTCTTCATCGTCGACTGGGTGACAGTGCAGTCGCCGGTCGGCGCGGCGGCAAAGCTGGCCGGGGCCGCCATCCTGGCGGGCGCGACCGCCTCCTGCGCCGCGCTGTGGGTCCCCGGCATCGCCGCGTGCGCCACCCTTGCCCTGGCGCTGCAGAGCCTCAGCGTCTTCCTCTACTGGGCCCCGCCGCTGGCGTTCGCCTCCTACCTGCTGGGCCTGTCCGCCCCGCGCAGGCAGCGGCCCTGGCTCGTGGCGTGGGTGCTGGGGGTCTCCACCGCCGGCCTCTACGCCCACCACCTGTTCTTCGACGCCGAGTGGCCCAGCGGCATGACCACCACCGAGGCGGTGGAGGCCGGGGTCGGCGCGACCGTGCTGTGCTGGCTGGCGCTGGGCTTCTTCTACCTGCTGGGCACCCAGGCGCGCCAGCGCCGCGAGCGCATCTCGGAGCTAGAGCAGCAGGTGGAGTTCGCGCACGTGCGCGAGCGCACGCAGATCGCCCGGGAGATGCACGACATCGTCGCGCACACGCTCGCGGGCATCACCGCGCTTGCCGACGGCGCCCGCTACGCCGCCAAGTCCAACCCGGAGGTAGCGGAGGAGGCGCTGGAGACCATCAGCCGGGAGTCGCGCACGGCGCTCGGCCAGATACGCGGGCTGCTCAGCGTGCTGCGCAGCGACGAGACCGAGCGCCCCGCCGGCACCGCGCCGAGCCGGCACGACTTCGAGGCGCTTTTCGACGACGCCCGCCGCCGCGGGACCGACCTGACCGTCGAGGGCCTCGACGACCTGCCCGCCGACCTGCCCGCGCTCACGCAGTTCACGCTCTATCGCGTTTGCCAGGAGGCAGTGACCAACATGCTGCGGCACGCGTCCTCCCCCGCCGGCGTGATCCGGTTTGTGGTGGGTGCCCACTCGATTGTGGTGGAGGCGGAAAACGCGGCATCAAAAAGCAAAAGCTCGACGGGGGGCTTCGGGCTGGTGGGCATCGAGGAGCGGGTGGCCGCGGTCAGCGGGCGGGTACGCTTCGAGCGCGACGGTGGCAAGTTTGTGCTGACGGCGGAGGTACCTCGATGATCACGGTTGCGCTTGTGGATGACCAACCGCTCGTGCGCGCTGGGTTTTCCATGCTGGTTGGCTCGCAGGGCGACATGGAGGTGGCGTGGCAGGCCGGCGACGGCGATGAGGTGCCGGGCCGAGAGGCCGCGGACGTGGTGCTCATGGACATCCGTATGCCCAGCGTCGGTGGCATCGAAGCCACCCGTGCGCTGCTTGCGGAGCACCCCGACACCCGGGTCATCATGCTCACCACTTTCGACGACCAGGAGCTGGTGCTCGACGCGCTCGATGCCGGCGCCTCCGGCTTCCTGCTCAAGGACGCCGACCCCGACGAGCTGCTCAGCGCGATCCGCGCCGTCGACGGAGGCGACGCGGTGCTCGCGCCGAAGGTGACCCGCCACGTCATCGGCGCGGCGCAGGCCCCGGAGCATCAGGAGGCGGCACGCAACGAGGCGATGCTCGAGCGCCTTACCCCGCGCGAGGTGGAGGTCCTGCGCTTGGTGGCGCTGGGCTACTCAAACGAGGAGATTGCCGAGGCCGAGACGCTCTCCCCCGCGACGGTGAAGACACACGTGCACCGCATTCTGTTCAAGACCGAGTCCCGCGACCGCGTCCACGCCGTCCTCTTCGCGTTCCGCGCGGGCTTGGTGGGCACCGGCGAGTTGCTGGGCCACTAGCCGCCTACACCCCAGGGTGTACGCGCCGATTTACACCCGCGGGCGGACGATTTCGCCTGCGCCACGCGCGATTGTGGGAACCATGATCGAAGTTCACAACCTGACCAAACGGTATTCAAGCTCCACCGCCGTCAACGCGCTGTCGTTCACCGCGCCGGACGGCGACGTCACAGGCTTCTTGGGCCCGAACGGCTCCGGCAAGTCCACGACCATGCGCATGATCGTCGGGCTAGAAACCCCAGACGAGGGCGAGGCGCTTATCGACGGCTCCACTTTCCGATCCCTCGACCAGCCCGCACGCGCCGTCGGGGCACTGCTCAACCCGGAATGGATCGCCCCGCACATGACTGGGCGCGGCCACCTGAAGATGGTCGCCGATTACGCCGGCGTGCCGGAATCCCGCGCCGACGAGGCGCTTGAGGCGTTCGGGCTCGCGGAAGCAGCAAAACGGCAAGTGAAAAACTACTCCCTCGGCATGCGCCAGCGCCTCGGCGTGGCCAGCGCGCTGATCGCGGACCCATCCAACGTCATCCTGGACGAGCCGGTCAACGGTCTCGACCCGCAGGGCGTCGCCTGGATGCGGGGGCGCATCCGCGAGATGGCCGCCGAGGGCCGTGCGGTAGTCGTCTCTTCACACCTGATGAGCGAGATGCAGCTCACCGCGGACCGCCTTGTGGTCATCAACCGCGGCCGCCTCGCCGGTGAGGGCCCGCTCGAAGACTTCCTGGGCTCCAACCGGGTTGAGGCGACGTGCAGCGACCCGGCGCGGCTGGCTGAGGCCGTCGGCGGCCAGGTCATCGGCGACTCCGTTGTCGTCGACGACGCCACCGCCCGAGACGTCGGCGAGGCCGCCCAGCGCGCCGGGGTGACGGTGTACTCCCTCCAGGAATCCCGCCGCAGCCTCGAAGAAGTGTTCCTGGAGTCGACGAAATAGGACGTAGGAGGATTTTCCATGCACACACTGAAAGCAACGCTGCGGGAGATCTTTTCCCGCCCCGCGACGCGCATCCTGCTCGCGTTTGTCGCGGCCGCCCTCATTCTCGGGCCCATGGCCGTCGCGATGCTCGTCGGCCCCAACGGTACAAGCACCGCAGACCCTGCAATGCTGCTCATCCCGGCCGCTTTGATGCTCCCTGTGGCGTTCGCCGCGGGCGCTTTCCCCGCCGGCGGCGCGCACTCGCGCGGTACGATCGGCTACGCCTACCTCGCGTCGAACCACCGCGGTTGGGAGCTCGCATGTCGCGTCGGAATCGCAGCTCTCGCCTGCATACTGACGGCGTTTGCCGCGTCGGCGATCGGGCTCGGCGGCGCGCACGTGTTTGTCGACAGCGTCGCTTTGGGAGGCGCCGACAGCGCAGATATGGTGCGCAGCCAGGCCGAGCTGTGGATCGTGTACCCGCTACTCGCGGCCCTGACAGCCGTACTGCTCGGTTCGGGCACCGCGTCCTTCTTCGTCTGGGTCGTAGAGTCGCTCATTGTGGAGACTGCCCTCGGCGCGATCAACCAGCCGTGGGCCGCGGCCCTGGAAAAGCTCCTGCCGGGCGGCGCGGCCGGGAACGGCACGGCCGGCGTGGTCACTCTTGCGGTCTGGGTCGCGGTCCTTGCCGCCGCCGCGTACGCTGCCGTGCAGCGGAGGGCCGTGAAATGACCCTAAAAGAGAGCACAAGACATGCCGGTGAGCGCACCGCCGCCCGTCGGCGGTTCGTGGCCCCCGACCTCGCCCGCGGTTTCGCTTTAGTCGGCATCGCGATGGCCAACATAGTCACCGACTGGGACCCGGCGGAGGGTGTCGACCACGCGGCGGGCCTCGGCGGCTACAACGGCGACGGCACCGCGTGGGAGAAGCTGCTCGTCTTCCTAGAGACGCTCTTCGTGCATGTGCGCGGCCTACCCATGTTTGCCACCCTCCTCGGTGTTGGCATGGGCATGATCTTTGTCAGCCTCGAACGGCGCGGCTACCCGCTGCGCGCCCGGCGCGGGGTGCTCGCGCGCCGCTACGGGTTCCTGTTTCTGTTCGGTCTGGTGCATAAGACGCTGTTTTTCACCAACGACATCATGACGGCCTACGGCATCGCGGCACTCATCCTGTGCTTGTTCATCGGGTGGAGCGACAAGGCCCTCTACGCCCTCGCAGGTGCTGCGTTCGCCCTGAACGCGGTGCTTCGGGCACCTGGCGTATTCGCCGCGTTTTCGTCGACAGCGGAACCAATAGACGGCAGCCCCGCGCGCATCGTCGACCTCAGCGACCGCATAGCCGCGGGCCTGACCAACTTCTGGGTGTACCCGGCAATGGGCGTGATCGAGATGCTCGCCTTCTTCCCGCTTGTCGTGGTCGGGTTCGTCTGGGGCCGCCGCGGTATCTTCGGCGACGTCGACGGCAACTCCCGGATGCTCCGCGGGTGGGCGATTCTTGCAGCCGTAGTTATCGCGGCCGTCGGCATCCCGTGGGGCTGTGCGGAAATCGGCGCGCTCGAACCCAGGTGGGCTACAGGGCTCAATGCCACCAACGAGCTCGTCGGCATGCTCACCGGCCCCGGCATTCTCGCCGCAATCTCCCTCGCGTGCCGGCCGTTGCAATCGCGTATCAACGCCTCCGGCTCCCTCCCGCACCTAGCCCAACCGCTAGTGGCGCTGGGGAAACGTTCCATGAGCGGCTACCTTGCGCAAACGATCCTCTTCATCCTGACAACCCAGCCCGCGTTCTGGTGGGCGACCCGCGATGCGACGATCGCCGGCAAGCTCGGTTGGGCGCTGGTTGTCTGGCTGGTTACGGTGGCTGGTGCGTGGGCGCTCGAGTGGGCCGGCAAGCCGGGGCCGTTCGAATGGCTGCACCGTCGTCTGTCGTACGGCAAAGACGGCCTGCCCGAGCACTACCCTGGCTAGGCCGCCCGGAGCAGACGCAGCCGGAGATCGCACTGCGCCTGCGCACCCCTTCGGCCCGTTGTTTCTACCCCCACCGGTCTAATATTGCCCCGGACAAAAAGAGAGGGGCACTCATGGATCTCATCCGCCTCACCGCACGCTTTGGCAGGCGGTACAGCGGCAAGATCGCACTGGTCATCGTGCTGCAGCTGGTCACCACGCTGGCCACGCTGTACTTGCCGGACCTGAACGCGGACATCATCAACAACGGCGTCGCCCAAGCGGACGTGCCGTACATCTGGCACACCGGCCGCACGATGTTGCTGGTGGCACTGGTGCAGATCGCGGCGGCGATCGCGGCGGTGTGGTTCGCCTCCCAGGTGGCCATGAACACCGGCCGGGACATCAGGGCCGCCGTGTACGACCGGGTATCCGATTTCGACAGCGAGGAGATGGCGCATTTCGGCGGCGCCACACTGGTCACGCGCGGCACGAACGATGTCCAGCAGGTGCAGATGACGTTCCTGCTGTTCATGAACTTCATGGTTGCGGCACCCATCATGGCTATCGGCGGCATCATCATGGCGCTGCGCCAGGACGCGGGCATGTCGTGGCTGGTGGTCACAGCGGTGCTCGTCCTGGCCGTCGTGGTGGGGATCACCGCCGCGGTCCTGATGCCGCTGTTCAAGAAAATGCAGGCGAAGCTGGACGCGATCAACGGCCTGCTGCGCGAGCAGATCGCCGGCATCCGCGTGGTGCGCGCCTTCGGCCGCGAGGACTACGAGGCCGAGCGTTTCACCGAGGCGAACCGCGACATCACCAGGCTGAGCCTGAACATCGGCCGGGTGTTCGTGACCATGTTCCCGGTGATCATGCTCATCCTGAACCTCGCAACGGCCGCGGTGCTGTGGTTCGGCGGCCACCGCGTGGACGAGGGCCTGGTGGAGGTCGGCTCGCTCACCGCGTTCATGCAGTACCTGATGCAGATTCTCATGGCGGTAATGATGGGCGTGTTCATGCTGATGATGCTGCCGCGCGCCATCGTCTGCGCCGACCGCATCGAGGAGGTGCTCGGGCATGAGGTGAAGGCGTCGGTGGCCGAAGGGGCGTCGATAGGCGAAGGCTCCGTGCGCTTCGAGGATGTCTCCTACACCTACCCGGGCGCGGAGAAGCCGGTGCTGGAGCACATCTCGTTTGAGGCGGCGCCGGGGACGACGACGGCGATCATCGGCTCGACGGGCAGCGGCAAGACCACGCTCGCGGGGCTCTTGCCCAGGCTGTACTCGCCGACTTCGGGGCGCGTGCTTATCGACGGCCATTCGGTCACCCACATCCCGCGCCAAGACCTGGTGGGGGCCGTCGCGATGGTGCCGCAGAAACCGTGGCTGTTTTCCGGCACGGTGGCGTCGAACCTGCGAATCGGTAACCCGGATGCCACGGATGATGAGCTGTGGGCGGCGCTGCGCGTCGCGCAAGCCGGGTTCGTGGAGGATCTGGACATGCCGATTGCCCAGGGCGGCACCAACGTCTCCGGCGGGCAGCGCCAGCGGCTGTGCATCGCGCGGATGTTCGTGGCGGATCCGAAGGTGTACGTCTTCGATGACTCGTTCAGCGCGCTGGACGCGACCACCGAAGCGAACCTGAATGCGGCGATGCGCGAGATCGTGCAGGACCGCACGGTGATTGTGGTGGCGCAGAAAGTGTCCTCGATCAAGCACGCGGACCAAATTTTGGTGATGGAGGCCGGGCGCATCGTCGCGCGCGGCACGCACGACGAGCTGCTGCAAACCAGCGAGACGTACCGGGAGATCGCGGCGAGCCAGGCGGAGGTGGACGCATGAGCAACCAGAACGGGTCCGAGCTGACCGACGACCAGCTCGCCGAATACGAAGAGAAGATGGCGGGCGACGACTACTCCAACAAGGCGCCGCGCAAGGCCAAGCAGTTCTGGCCGTCCGCAAAACGCCTGCTGGGGCTGCTCGCACCGTACAAAATGGCGCTGACGGCGGTGTTTGTCATGAACGCCGCGTCCGTGGTGCTGGCCGTGTACGCCCCGCGCGTGATGGGCCGGGCCATGGACGTGATTTTCTCCGGCGTGATGTCCAAGCACATGCCGCCGGGCACCACCAAGGAACAGGCGATCGAGGGCCTGCGCGCCGCGGGCCAGGACCGGTTCGCGGACATGGCCTCCGCGATGGAGCTCACCCCCGGCTCCGGCATCGACTTCGACCGCCTCGGCCAGCTCATCGTGCTGGTGGTGGCGCTGTACGCGGCGGCGTCGTTGCTGATGTGGGCGCAGGGCGCGATTTTAAACAAGCTGACCATGCGCGCGGTGTTCAACCTGCGTGAGCGGGTGGAGGCGAAGATCAACCACCTGCCGCTGCGCTACTTTGACACACGCCAGCGCGGCGATGTCATGTCGCGCACCACCAACGACGTGGACAACGTGCAGCAAGCGTTGCAGCAGTCCCTGTCCTCGCTGTTCAACGCAATCCTGACTGTGGTGGGCATCCTGGTGATGATGTTCGCCATTTCCTGGCAGCTAGCGCTGGTCGCGCTGCTGGCCATCCCGCTGACAGGCCTAGTCATGGGCCTGGTGGGCACGCGCAGCCAAAAGCAGTTCACCACCCAGTGGAAGGCCACCGGCGACGTCAACGGGCATGTTGAGGAATCCTTTTCCGGCCACGACGTGGCGGTCATTTTCGGGCGCACCGACGAGCTGCGCCAAACCTTCGACGAGCGCAACAACGAGCTCGCGGGCGCAGCGCAGAAGGCGCAGTTTTTGGCCAACTCCATGCACCCGACCATGCAGTTCATCTCGTACCTGTCGTACGTGGCCATCGCGGTGCTCGGCGGCGTGAAGGTCGCCTCCGGCAAGCTCACGCTCGGCGACGCCACCGCGTTCATCCAATACTCCCGCCAGTTCAACCAGCCGCTCGGCGAGATCGCCGGCATGATGCAGATGCTGCAGTCCGGTGTGGCGTCCGCGGAGCGCGTCTTCGAGCTTCTCGACGCTGAAGAGGAACCCGAAGACAGCTCCCAAGCCCGCATCGACGGCCGCGCCGAGGGCCTGGTGGAGTTCAGGGATGTGTCCTTCTCTTACACCGACGAGCCGTTGATCCAGGACCTGAACCTGCGGGTGGAGCCCGGCCAGACCGCTGCGATCGTCGGCCCCACCGGCGCCGGCAAGACCACGCTGGTGAACCTGATCATGCGCTTCTACGACGTCGATTCCGGCCGCGTTACCCTCGACGGGGTGGACATCCGGGATTACTCCCGCGAGGACCTGCGCGGCCAGATCGGTATGGTGCTCCAAGACGCGGTGCTGTTCAAAGGCACCATCATGGACAACATCCGCTACGGCCGGCTCGACGCCACCGACGAAGAGGTCATCGAGGCTGCGAAGGCCACCTACGTGGACCGCTTCGTGCGCTCGCTGCCGGACGGCTACGACACGGAAGTCGACCAGGACGGCGGGTCCGTCTCCGCCGGCGAGCGCCAGCTGATCACCATCGCGCGCGCGTTCCTGTCGCAGCCGGCCCTGCTGATCCTGGACGAGGCGACCTCGTCGGTGGACACCCGCACCGAGGTCATGGTGCAGCAGGCCATGCACGCGCTGCGTTCCAACCGCACCTCCTTTGTCATCGCGCACCGCCTGTCCACCATCCGGGACGCGGACGTGATCGTGGTGATGGAAAACGGGCAGATTGTGGAACAAGGTTCGCAGGCGGAGCTCGTCGCAAAGCAAGGTGCATACTGGCGCCTGCACAAATCCCAGTTCAGCGGGGACTAAACGCGGGTAACATCGGGCGCATGACTGCAGAAAACGAAGGTCTGTACACCAACATCGAGACTCCAACTGACGACAAAGCCGCCGCTGGCGCAGACAACCCGAACCAGAACATGGACACCAAGCCCCTCGGCGAAGGCGTCCACACCGTTGAGGAAGCCGAAAACCACGAGGACGACTCCCGCTGGAACGACGGCAAGCTGCCTCGCACGCAGGACTAGCCTCAATCCCGCCTCCTGCCCCGGACGTGCACGACATCCGTCCGGGGCGTTACTATGTCCGGCGTGAGCACCCCATACGGCAACTTCAGAATCGGCGACCAGGAGCGCATGGACGCCATGGACGCCCTCGGCCGCGCACTCGGCGAGGGCCGGCTCAACATGGGCGAGTTCGACGACCGCTGCCGGCAAGTCGCCGAGGCGCAGGTCCACTCCGACCTCGATCCGATTTTGGGGGATCTGCCGCCGCAGCCGGCCGGAGGTGCCGTCGAGAGGCAAGAAGTGCACTCGGGCGATGTGTTTTACAGCGGCCGCGAGATCATGCAGGCGCGCCGCTCCGGCAAGCGCATGCGCGCAGGTGTCTTCTGGCTAGGCACGGTCGGCGCGCTCGGGCTGACCGCTTTGCACCCGGTTTTCCTGCTGATCATTCCCACCCTGTTCATCCTGCTGTACGTGATGAAGGTCGGCCCCGACTCCTGGTACACCCCCAGCCTGCGCCAGTTGGAGCAGCAGCGCCGCCAGGAGATCAAGCGCCGCCAGCTCGAGATCGAATCCGCCAAGGCGCACCAGCAGGCCATGATGCGGGTGCAGCGCAAAGACCAGTTCAACCAGCTGACCTCCGATGCGCTCGATGTCGCACAAAACACGATAAACCGCTTCCGCAAACCGTAAAGAGGCCTACAGTGGAGTGGCATGAGTGAGCCACTGCAAAAGCACCGCCATTTCGACCAAGCGGACAAGCTGAAAAACGTCTTCTACGACATCCGCGGGCCGGTGACCGCCACCGCGGAGAAGATGGAGCGCGACGGCCACACCATTTTGAAGCTCAACACCGGCAACCCCGCCGTTTTCGGTTTTGAGGCGCCGGACGTGATCATGCGCGACATGATTGCCAACCTGCCCACCTCACAGGGCTACACCACGTCCAAAGGCATTACGTCCGCACGCCGAGCGGTGGTGACGCGATACGAGATGATCGACGGCTTCCCGCCCCTCGACATCGACGACGTCTACCTGGGCAACGGCGTGTCCGAGCTGATCAGCATGACCACCCAGGCACTGCTCAACGACGGCGACGAGATCCTCATCCCCGCCCCCGACTACCCGCTGTGGACCGCCGCGTCCACCCTCGCCGGTGGCAAGGTCGTGCACTACATGTGCGACGAGGAGGACGACTGGAACCCCTCGCTCGAGGACATCCGCTCCAAGATCACCGACCGCACCAAAGCGATCGTGGTGATCAACCCCAACAACCCCACTGGCGCCGTGTACTCGCGGGAGGTGCTCGAAGGCATCGCCAACATCGCCCGCGAGCACGAGCTCATGGTGCTCGCCGACGAGATCTACGACCGCATACTTTACGACGGAGCTTCGCACACCTCCATGGCAGAAATCGCCCCGGATCTTGTGTGCATCACCTTCAACGGCCTGTCCAAGGCGTACCGGGTGTGCGGCTACCGCGCCGGCTGGATGGTTATCACGGGCCCGAAGCGCCGCGCCAAGGGCTTCATCGAAGGTCTGAATCTGCTGTCGGGCACCCGGTTGTGCGCGAACGTGCCGGGCCAGCACGCCATCCAGGTGGCTCTGGGCGGCCGGCAGTCCATCTACGAGCTCACCGCCGAGGGCGGGCGCCTGCACAAGCAGCGCAACGTCGCAGTGCGCAAGCTCCGCGAAATCCCCGGCATCTCCGTGGTGGAGCCGAAGGGTGCGCTGTACTGCTTCCCCAAGATCGACGCGGAGATGTACAACATCCACGACGACGAGAGGTTCATGCTGGACCTGCTCAAATCCGAGAAGATCCTCATGGTCCAGGGCACCGGCTTCAACTACCCCACCCCGGACCACTTCCGCGTGGTCACGTTGCCGTGGGCGTCACAGCTGGAAAACGCGATCGAGCGCCTGGGCAACTTCCTGGTGGACTACCACCAGCACTAGGTTCCGCTGTTCTAGACAACTACCAAACTTCAGGCCGCAAGTTTGGTGGAAGGCTCTCGCGTCATCCTCACCGCCCGCAACGCGTTGGACCGCCTAGGAGCTGACGGCATTGCCGTGTCTGCCCGAGTGGACAAACGTCAGCGTGCCTGGCGCTCCCCTGACATACTTTCGCTTTTCGGCGACTTCGCTGTCGCAGCTGGTCTCCGGCCTACCGGCGACTAGGGCCGGAGCGCGCCTCGGCCTGAGCCAAAGCCGACTTCACCGAGCTGGCCAAAAGCGCCATCGAAAGAAGGAAGAGGATGACGTAGGCGCGACCTAACGCCACGATAAGGGCCACCGAGATAAATACCGCAAGGGTGGAGATACCGATCGCCATCTTCGAGCTACGCAGTTTCATGATCGTCCCCTAGCAGAAGGTGGCGGCGCCGACCATACCGCCACCGAGCGCACCCCAGCCCCCGCTGGCCGCCCCAGCCACAAGGGCGGAGCCGCCTGTGCCGACGGCACACTTACCCCAGTCGCTCCACCACCCGTAGGTGACAAAGCTGTCGGCGGCAGTCTGTGTGACCTGCAACTGATTGCCGTTCTTCAATGTGTAGTAGAAGCCGATCGTGTTGCCCTCTTTGTTCACCGCAGACGTGGGCAGGGTCTCTACGAGGTTGCCGGCTGCGTCCCTAACCACCACGTCATCGTTCTGTTGCGCGAAGGTGGCGCCGTGCTTGAGGGAGATGAGGAGGTCGCGGCCGTCATTCGCGGTGGAGAATACGGCGGTGTCGTTCTCCCGGGTTTTGACGGTGGAGGCAACGGAAGTGGCGGTGCCCGCCAGCGCCGGAGTCATGACTGCAGCGGTCAGGGCTAGGGCGAGCGCGGGAGCGACAACCGCCTTGCGGATGGTCATTGAGCGATACATGGGAAGCCTTTCAATCGTACGGGGAGGATTGTATGAGCGCTGTTGCAGGATGAACATGGCTAGCGCTAACTTTGGAACATTTGGTCCAAAAAGCGATACTTTCGTTCCCCCGGTAACAACGAGCAAGACGGTATCTGACTCCGATTGGCTTTTTCTCGAACGACGAAAGGCTCAAAGTGTAATTTTCTAGAGGCTCCGCCCCCAACGCGTGGAGCTGCCAGCCGGCGTTTTGCCACGCGGGTCGTGTCGTCCGTCGATAAGCACCTGCCTCTCGACGAGCTTCGCCGCCCACCCCGGACCACTTCCGCGTAGTCACTCTGCCGTGGGCGTCCCAGCTGGAAAACGCGATCGAGCGGCTCGGCAACTTCCTAGTGGACTACCACCAGCACTAGGGCGTTTCCGCACCTCCCAGGGTGGTGACGGAAACGTCGCGGGTGAGTCCCACTCGCCCGCAGAAGTTTTCGTCGTGGCTGACCAGGATGATGGCACCTGCGTAAGCCTCCAAGGTTGAAACGAGACAATCCACTGTCGCGATGTCGATGTTGTTGGTGGGTTCGTCGAGAAGTAGCAGCCTGGGTGCAGGATTGGACAGCAAGATGCGGGCGAGCTCAACCCGGAATTTTTCTCCACCAGACAACTCGTCTACCCGCGCGTGCACCGTATCGTTTTGGAACAACAGCTGAGCAAGCTGGTCACGAATGTACTGCAGGTCTGTCTCAGGGTTCGCCTCCGTTACCAATTCCAGAACCGTTGTTTCTTGGGGAAATGTCAGTCGTTGACGTAGGTAGCCCGCCCCTTCGACGACGTAGCCTGCCTCATTGCTGGCGATGGAGTTGAGCAACGTGGTTTTGCCACTGCCGTTCGGCCCCGTAATTCGCACCCGCTCTGGCCCGACCACCGTGAGTCCGGCGATGTCCAAGACCCGTGTGCTGTTAGCGAGCACGGTTTCAGGCAAATCGATAAAAACGCCCTGGTCGTCCCGGACCTTTTCCTTTGCTTGGTTGTATGCGGCCCATGCCTTATCGACGGCACCCGCGTGCGCTGATCCCCTCCGTGCAGCAGTCCTTTCGGATCTGTCTTTATCCAAGCCCATCGTCATGCCGGGCTTGCGTTTTGAGGCAGCAAATTTCCTGCCGCGACGCGCATCGCGATCAATACGAGTTTGCATTGCCTCGCGTTCTCTCAGCTGCTTGCGGTGATTCGATTTCGTGTCCCGAACCTCACGCATCGCCGCTTCCTGTTCCCGCGCCAGCGTTTCTTGGTAGGCGGAGTAGTTACCGGGAAACACTCGCAGCGTTCCGTTGTGCAGCTCCGCGATTTCAGTCGCGGACTCCAGCAAATCGCGGTCGTGGCTGACAACGAGCGATGGAATCGGGGACGCCGCGAGGTGCTCAATCAGCTGAGCTTTCGCATCGCCGTCGAGATTGTTCGTGGGCTCATCCAGAACAATGAAGTCTGGGTTTCCCTGCAGCAGGGCGGCAATGGCGACTCGGACAGCTTCACCACCGGAGAGAGTGTCCATGGTTCTACTCAAGTCCAAGTCGAGACCATGGGCGGACAACGTGGCAGTAACGTCAGCGGCCACATCCCAACGGTCGCCGATTATGTCGTACAAGCTCGGATCAAAATCTCCTGCTTCTACTGCCTCAATAGCGGTCAGGATTTCCGAAACCCCGAAAACATCTGCCACAGTCGCATCTGACTTCAATGCCAGATCTTGCGGGAGGTACCCAATATTCGCTGGGCGTTCAACCGAGCCACCAGCCGGTTCAAGCTCACCAAGAATAATCTTGATCAGCGATGTTTTCCCGGATCCATTATCGCCGATCAGGCAAGTAAGACCACTTGAAAATACGGCACTTACGCCCGCAAAGCAGCTCGCGCCGTTCGGCCATTCGAGGGATACGTTGTTCAGTGAAATAGGCATGCTCATTCGACTTTCTTGTTCGTGTTACGCGGACACACGAATCGTGAGCACGGCCTACTCCTTTCCTCGACAACAGGTCCTTCTTGAAAGTACGGCGGCTAGGCACGGGTGTCAAGGACATCAAAAAGCCATGGCCCGCTCGCAATCGTCTAGCAGATCCTTGTGTTCTGCTAGACGATCAAGGTCGGCGGGTCGCATTTCCCCAGGTGATGTCGACAGCGATTCCCAATAAGAAACGGATCGTATAGCAGGTCTGCCCGCCTGCTATACGATCCGTTTCCGATGCCGAACCCCGTGTGTGGCAGCGCCGGTTAGGACCCGGTTAGGAGACTGCGCGGAAGGTATCCGGAGAGGCCGCCTTCCAGTCGGGGGCCCAGATCGAAGGGGCGTCTTCAAGCAGTTGCCCCGGGCGCAGCCACTCGTAGATCGAGGCGTAGGAGCGCGACTCAGTCGGCGAGACGCTGCGGCGCAGCATGTGCGGGGTGAGCTCGGACGGGTCGGAGACACCCATCGACGCCATGAGGCGCACCGCGGTGTTGACGGTGGTCTTCTGGAAGTTGTAGACCGCCTTGGACTTGTCCTCCACCACGATGGCGCGGTTGCGGCGCGGGTCCTGGGTGGCCACGCCAGAGGGGCACTCGCCGGTGTGGCAGCGCTGCGCCTGGATGCAGCCGGTGGCCATCATCATGGCGCGGGCGGAGTTGGTGTAGTCCGCGCCCTGGATCATGCGCATGACGATGTCGGAGCCGCCCGCGACTTTGCCGGAGGCGCCGATCTTGATCTGGTCGCGGAGCCCAGTGCCCACGAGCGCGTTGTGCATCAGCATCAGGCCGTGGGTCAGCGGCATGCCCATGTGGTCCTCGAAGTCGATGGGCGCGGCACCGGTGCCGCCTTCGGAGCCGTCCACCACGATGAAGTCGGGCGCGGTGCCGACAGCGCGGATAGCTTTGCAAATGGCGAGCACTTCTCGACGGCTGCTGACGCACATCTTGAACCCCGCCGGCTTGCCGCCGGAAAGCTCGCGCATCTTGGCAATGAACTCGATGAGCTCGACTGGGGTGCTGAACACGCGGTGCGCGGCCGGGCTAATGCAGTCCACGCCCATGGGCACGCCGCGGATCTCGGAGACTTCCTCGGTGATCTTGTCCGCCGGCAGCACGCCGCCGATACCGGGCTTGGCACCCTGGCTGAGCTTCAGCTCCACCATCTTGACCTGGTCGTCCTGCGCTTTGTCGCGGAACTTTGCCGGGTCGAAGCCGCCGTCCTCGGTGCGGGCGCCGAAGTAGCCGGTACCCATCTGCCAGACCAAATCGCCGCCATTTTCCTGGTGGTACGGAGAGATGCCGCCCTCGCCGGTGTTGTGGGCGAACCCACCCATGGCCGCACCCTTGTTCAGAGAGCGCACGGCGTTCTTGGACAGCGAGCCGAAGCTCATCGAGGACACGTTCAGCATGGAGATGGAGTACGGCTTGGTGCAGTCCTTGCCGCCGACGAGCGCACGGGGCGCCTCGGCAGGCTCCTCCACCGGGGCGATGGAGTGCACGAGGTGCTCGTGGTTGGAGTCGTAGACGTCCTGGACGGTGCCGAACGACGTCTCACTCTGCTTGCCCTTCGCACGCTCGTAGATGGCGTTGCGCTGGTCGCGGTTGAAGGGGCGGCCGTCCCAGTCGCGCTCGATGAAGTACTGGCGCAGCTCCGGACCGATGTCCGTGAGCAGGTAGCGCATGTGCCCCAAAACGGGGTAGTTGCGCAGGATCGGGTACTTGGTTTGTGTGAGGTCGTGGATGGCGACGCCACCCAGCGCCGCGGCGGCAGCGCCCAGGGCGCCCTTGGCAAACTTTCCTGACTTCTCCTTGGACATGCGGACTATCATGCCCCACTCAGCCAGAAATACTAAGACGGGCACACCCTGCAGGTATGCCCGAATTAGGTACTACGAAACTACAGGCTCCGGCCGAGGGCGCGAATTTGCCAGCCGGCGTTTTGCCAGTCGGTGACGTTCAGGACGTTTCGCCCGTCGATGAGCAGTTGCTTGTCGACGAGCTCCGCCGCCCACCGCGGATCCATCTCCTTGAACTCCTGCCATTCGGTGGCGAGGATGACCAGCTCCGCGCCGCGCAGTGCGTCCTCGAGGCTGGTGGCGTAGTCGAGGGTGGGAAACACCTTGCGGGCGTTGTCCATGCCCTGCGGGTCGTAGACGCGCACGGACGCGCCGGCGAGGGAAAGCTGGCCGGCCACGGCGAGTGCCGGCGAGTCGCGCACGTCGTCCGAGTTCGGCTTAAACGCGGCACCCAGCACGGTGATGTTGCGGCCGATGACGCTGCCGAGCTCCTCGCGCGCCAAGTCGATCACGCGCTGGCGGCGGCGCATATTGATCGCGTCGACCTCACGCAGGAACGTCAGGGCCTGATCCGCGCCGACCTCGCCGGCGCGGGCCATGAACGCGCGGATGTCCTTGGGCAAGCAGCCGCCGCCGAAGCCGAGGCCGGCGCCAAGGAACTTCCGGCCGATGCGGTCGTCGTAGCCGATGGCGTCCGCCAGCTGGGTCACATCCGCGCCGACGTTTTCGCAGACCTCGGACACGGCGTTGATAAAGGAGATCTTCGTGGCGAGGAAGGCGTTGGCGGAGACTTTCACCAGCTCCGCGGTCTGCAGATCCGTCACAATGAACGGGGTATTGTTTTCCAGCGGGGTGGCGTAGACCTCACGGGCGATCTCCTCCGCTCGGGAATTCTCGGCGCGGTGGCCGAGCACGATACGGTCCGGCTCGATGGTGTCCTTCACCGCGTAGCCCTCGCGGAGAAACTCCGGGTTCCACGCGATCTCCACGGTCGCCTTGTTGCCGTGCTCGGCGGCGGCGAGTGCGTCGGCACGCTCCTGCAGCGCGGCCGCGGTGCCGACCGGGACGGTGGACTTGCCCAAAATCAGGTGCTCGCCCTCGAGCTGGGGCACCAGGTCGTCGATGACGGCCTCGACGTAGCGGGTATCCGCAGCGTAGGAACCGCGCTGCTGCGGGGTGCCGACCCCGATGAAGTGCACGCGGCCGAAGGCGGCGGCTTCGGCGTAGCTCGTCGTAAAGCTCAGGCGCCCTGCCTCGATATTGCGCTCGAGCACCTCGGGCAGGCCCGGCTCGTAGAACGGCACCTTGGAGTTCTTCAGTGCTTCGATCTTGGTTTCGTCAACGTCTACGCCCAGCACCTCGTGGCCGAGTTCAGCCATGCACGCCGCATGCGTCGCGCCGAGGTAACCAGTGCCAATCACAGTCATCCGCATAAGAGGCCATTATGCCGTGGAGCGGCGACGTCGGCAGGGTGAAGAGCGGATTTACTGGAAGTTCAGGTAGGCCTTCGACGGGGTGGGGCCGCGCTGGCCCTGGTACTTCGAGCCGAGCTTGCCGGTGCCGTACGGGGTGTCCGCGGGCGAAGTCATGTTGAACAGCGCGAGCTGGCCGACCTTCATGCCCGGCCACAGGACGATGGGCAGGTTAGCCACGTTGGACAGCTCGAGCGTGATGTGGCCGGAGAAGCCCGGGTCGATGAAGCCTGCGGTGGAGTGCGTGAGCAGGCCCAGGCGGCCCAGGGAGGACTTGCCCTCGAGGCGGCCGGCCAGATCCGCGGGGAGGGTGAAGCACTCGAGGGTGGAGGCGAGCACGAACTCGCCGGGGTGCAGGACAAACGCGTCGCCAACCGGCACCTCGACGAGCGTGGTCAGATCGGGCATCTCCTGCTTCGGGTCGATGTGCGTGTACTTCGAGTTGTTGAAAACGCGGAAGAACTTGTCAATGCGCACATCGATCGAACTCGGCTGGATGAGCTCGGCATCGAACGGCTCGATGCCGAGGTGGCCGGAGTCAATGGCATCGCGGATGTCGTGATCTGAAAGCAACACGGCACTGAGTGTACTTCCCTGTTTTGGGCCGCGAATCCGTGGTGCTAAAGTTGGCAGAGCTGCCGGCGTAGTTTAGTGGTAGAACATCAGCTTCCCAAGCTGAGAGTGCGAGTTCGATTCTCGTCGCCGGCTCTCTTTTCTTTTTCGGGGTGCGGGCTACAAGAAGTAGCGGATCTTCCACGGCACCTCGGGGCCGTACACCTGCCTTGAACACGGGCGCATGTCCGCGCGTGCGAGGGAGATGAACGGGTCCTTGATGCCGCTTTCCTCCGGAAAATTGCACTGCATTACGTTGTAGCCCACGCAGTACTTCACGGCGAACTGCATTGCCCACGGGTCGTGGTGGAAGACCTCGTCAACGCCCATTGGTGTGGCAATGACCGTGCGCAAACCGGTCTGCTCCACGACCTCCACGGGCTGCCAGTCCTCGTCGGTGTGCATGGTGGCATCCCATATCTCGCCGCCGAGCACATGGTGGCCGTTGCCCTCCACCTCGCACTCGTCCGCGTCGACATAACGTCGCGCCACCCACACCGGCGGCGCGGAAATCAGCTCGCCGGAGGAGTTGCGAAACGCTTTGCGCCCCGGCGAATACTCGAAAAGGAACCCGAGGCGGCGGATGCACTGCAGCGCCTCCTTCGAATTCGGGAACCGAAACGTGAGCAAGAGCTGTCCCACGTTCACGGTGAAGTAGCGGCCGTTTTGGAAATTGCGGGTCGCGGTAAGGAAGGCGGTGGGGTCCGGGAGGTCGTCGAAAAGCATTATGCGTGGCTGCAGGGCCCGATCGGCTTCGAGGACACCACACTCACCGGGTAGCTGCGGCCGTTAAATTCGCCGCGCAACACGGGCCACTCGCGGTTGTAGGAAACGGCGTTGGCCAGGCGCTCCGGATCGTGGTGGTAGCAGGTGTACACGCCGTCTTCGGTGGAAAAGATCAGCTTGTTGCCGTCGTGCTCGATGATGGTGATGGGCAGCCAGTCTTCTTTGGGCCCGTTGGCGGCGCGCAGCACCGGGATCCAGTGCCCCTTGTGGCCGTTAGCAACCAGGTCGCACTGGTCATGGCCGCACGGGATGCGCTCAGCGGGCGGCTCTGGCAGCGGGATGACGGTGCCGTTCTGGTCACGGATTGCCCCTTCGATGGCGGAGTACTCGAACTTTGGCCCGGTGCGGCCGACAAAGTCGAAGGCCTCCATTGCCGACGGGAATTCCGCGGTGACAGTGTCATCGGTGCCGTCGATGGTGAAGGTGACGGTGCTGATGTTGACGTTGCCCAGAGTTGCGGGCGCCCAGTCGTCGGCGAAGATGGACATGTTGGACTGGTTGGACATTTCGGGCATGTCGTTCATGTCGGAGGACATGGTTGATCTCCTTTGAGAATCGCACTTCCGGCGCGGCGGTTGCACGTGCCGGCGGATCTTCTCCCGGGGGCACCGTGCGCGATGTGCGCGGTTGCCAGCCGACGAGCCGGGAGGCTTTCCCCTTATACAGGGTGCGTCGGACTTCTTGATCCAGGAACAGACAATAACAGACCGCTTGGTCTACCGCAAGTGGGGACCGGAGGACGTCGATAAGCAATATGCTCAAAAGGATGAAACTCAGCAGCGCGATGATGACACTGGCGGCCGGGTACGGGGCGGTGCGCGGGCTGCAAAACCGCCCGCCGATGCCGTTCAACGACCGGAATTTTCAGCCCACACACCCCACGCCGGTGATGTACGTGCACGGGATCAACTCGCGCACCGCGGCGTTTGAGTCGAACGCGCAAAGGCTGAAAGAGCAGGGGTTTTGGGTCTGGGGCTACGACTACGGCGACATGATCGCGCCCGGGTTTTTCGGCACCGGGGACTTGAATTCGATCGTGGGGGATGTGGAAGAGCACGTGGACCGCGTGCTGCGGAAAACCGGCGCGGAGCAGGTGGATATTGTGGCGCACTCGCAGGGCGCGCTGATGACCAAGCTGTTCATCTCGCGCGGGGGCGCGGCGAAGGTGCGGCGCGTGGTGGCGATGGGCGGCAACTTCCACGGCACCGACTTCCGCGGGATGGCAGGACGGATGGGCGCGTTCGCCTCGAAGCACCCGCACTTCACCGCCCTGGTCGCGCCGGGGGCGGCGCAGCAGCTCGCGGGTTCCGCCTGGCTGCGCGAGTTTGCGAGCGGCCCGGACACCGCGCCGGGGATCGTGTACACCTCCATCTACTCGCCGGCGGACACGGTGGTTACGCCGACATCCACGTCGATGCTCGAGGCCGGCCCGGGTGCGGACGTGGCGAACATCGACTCCGGGCAGTGGTACGACGGCTACGCGCCCCACCATTCGTTGATGCCTCGTGATCCTCTCTATGCGGAGCTCACCTCGTGGGGGCTACTGCGCGAGGTGGGCGACCATGTGCCGCCTGCACATCTTGAGTGAGCACCTATTGCTTATCGACGAGCTAAAGTTGCTGGCCAGGCAGTTTTGTTCGAACGGGTGTTCGCGTTCTGGGTGGTCGTGTCGGAGGCGTGTCGTAGCGTGTGCATTGTTCATTCGTTGACGGTGTGACTTTGAAGGGAGGGATCCGGCCATGACCACGGTGATTGACCACCACGTGGACCAGCTCGTCGATAGCCTGAAGGCGCTCGAGGCGCTCATGATGCAGCCCGAATCCCTCCACCTACTGTCCACGCACCAGGCGATGGAGCGGCTGCACGCGGCGCTGCCGCTGCTATCCAACGCGAACATCGCGTTTGCGCACCTGTGCGAGCGCGACGGGGCTGGCCGGCTGGTCGGCGCGAACCACCCGGTGGAGTACCTGACCAAGCAGCTCGGGCTCCCGCGGGCCGACGCCTTTAGCCTGCTCAACCAGGCGAAGACGATGTTCGGCGAGGTCGAGGTGCCGACGCCGCCCTCGGATCCGATGATGGACGAGGAGGAACGCGAGAAGCAGGCCGAGGAAGAAGAACGCCGCAAAGAGGAAGCGCGCAAGGCCAAAGAGCGCGCCCGGAAGGCCGCGGCGAAGGCCAACGCGGAAAAGAAGCGCATCATCGAACGGGCGCTGATGCAGCTCAACGAGCACTCGGACCCGGGCCGCGACGAAATCTACGCGCAGGCGTTCGAGGCCGCGGAGACCATGTCCGCGGAAGAGCTACGGAAGCACGCGAACACACTGGTCAAGCGCGCCAACCGCAAGGGCCGAGACTACGAGGGCAGCAAGGACCCACTCGCCGCGTTTAAGAAACGCACCATGATCTTCGGTGAAGAGGACAGCGACGGCGGCTCCTGGGGGCAGATCTACTTCGACAAAGCCAGCCGCGCCGCATTTGAGGCCGCGCTGGCCGCCGGCGAGGCACCCGGGGCAAACCTGCCGCCCGGCGCCGAGGACAAGCGCACTCGCGGGCAACGGCGGTTCGACCAACTCATGGACATTGTTGGCGACCACGCGAACTCCTCCGCCGTGGCGCGCAAAGGCATCGGCACCGTGGTAATGACGCTGACGCTGGAAGACCTCATGGGGGCGGACGCCTACACCGAGTTCGCCACGAACACCTCCGTGTCCCTGACTGCCTTGGATATAGTCCGGCTCGGGTTGGCGGGCGATTCGTTTGCCCTCCAGCTGGACTCGTGCACCGGGGTGCCGCTGTCCCTCGGGCGTGCGCGGTTGGCAAGCGTGGAGCAGAAACTGGTGCTTTTGGCCATGCAGCAGGTGTGCGCCTGGACCGGATGCACCAAGCCAGGCGTGCAACTGGAAGCCCACCACATCCAGTCGTACCTGCACGGCGGGTTCACAGACCTGGAAAACCTGGTCCTCCTGTGTCGCGAGCACCACATGTGCAACAACGACAACAGGGACGGCGCCGGCGGCAAGGGCCATTTCGAGAAAGACCCCTCCACCTGGGACGTCACCCACCACCCCGCCGACGGCGGGCCACCGACGCCAACCACGACACGTCAGTACCAAGAATCGCCAGGTCAGAGGACTATCCGGCGGGTGCGGAAGAAATACCCCGCTTTCGACGACCCACCGAACCAGACAACCACCGACCCGCCGTTATTCGATCTCGGCGATGGTTCCAGGGCCGGCCCCGACCGGGGCGGCAACACAGCGTGAACATTGGACGCGCGGCATTCGGTGCCGCGCGGGTGTGGGGTGCGTGGCGGCTAGTTGCTAACCGCTAACCGCAGCGCACGATCGGCTGCGGGTCGTACACCGTGGTCTGGGTTTCCCGGCTGAGCTCGTTTCCGGCGAGGTCGTAGATGATGCGGGTGTCGGAGGTGGTGAAACCAGGCGCGCCCGAAGACGGCGCACAGTTCGAGCCGGAGACGTTCACCGGCTGGGGCTGCGTCTGCGCCCACCGGCCACCGTTGACGGACTCGACGGTCACGGTCTTGACACCCATCAGGCTCACCGTGACCTCACCGCCGCCGACGCTGGTGGCGATGCGCACCGGGTGCGGGCTGTCGTTGCGGAACTGCAAGTCGATCGCGCCCTCGTACACGGTTGCCTCGCGGCCGGCCGGGTAACGGGAGATGTAGTAGGAGTGCGGCATGTGCGCCACATCCGTCATGCCGGCAAAGTAGGAGGCGTTGTACAAAGTGGTGGCGAACTGGGAGATGCCGCCACCGACCGCGGTGTCCGCGCGCCCGTTGAGGATGATGCCGGACTCCACATACCCCTGCGCGGGGCCGCGCGGGCCGGTGTAGCCGTTCAGGGAGAACGTCTCGCCCGGGTTCACAACCGCACCGTTGACGGTCTGGGCCACCAGCGCAATGTTGGTGCCGGACGCGCCCGAGTAGCCACTGGTGGTGAACGAGCCGACAACGTCGTTGAAGGTGGCGTTCTGCGCCTGCTCGGTGGTGAACTGCGCGGGCACGTCCTTGTACACCGCGTCCCATTCGCGGGAAGCCCCGCCGGTCAAGCGCTTTTCAAAGCCGGCCAGGGTGGCGTCCCAGTCCACCACGGAGCCGTCGACGGACGGTTCGACGCCGCCTCCGGCCAACACGCGCGCGTTCTTGCCCTCTACCTCGGTCTCCGCGAGCTGGTCGCCCAGGATTGTGCGCGCCGCATCCAGGTTCACCTCGGGTGCAATGCGGCCCTCCACCGCGGGGAACTGCACGATTTCGCCGATGCGGTCCTGCGGCACCGCGGCGGCGACGCCGTCCTTGCCGGTGACGGTGATCGGTCCGTCGAGGGCGGCGCGCACGGGACCGCCGAGCGCGGCCTTCATGGCGTCGTCGTTGATGGCGGGCTGCACCTCTTTCGGCTCCACCTCAACTCCGTCCGGGTTGAGCCAGCCGGTGGTCACCTCGTCGCGAAGCGTCGCGCGGTCCACGTCCTGGCCGAGCTTCGGGTCGGTGGTTTCGGCCTTGCCGCCCTGCACACGGATAGTGCCGTCGACGGGGTCCACGTGCAGCTCTTCGGTCATGCGGTCGAGCTGGCCGCCCAGGGCTTTGTCGTCGACGGTCGGCACAACATCCACCTCGCGGGTGGTAAACAGTCCGCGGAAGCGCTCGACGGGGTTAGCGGTCTCGATGCCGGCGGCGTCCACCGTGGCATCGAAATCGATGCCCAGGCCGGACTTCGCGGGAACGAACTCGGTGGCCTTCTCCCCCGCCTTGACCGGCACGGCCTTGTCGGCGACACCGCCGAGTTCGGCCTGCAGCTTTTCGCGCGCCTCATCAGGCGCCATGGCACCGATGTCCACGCCGCCGACCTCGGTGCCGCGGGGGACGTTGCCCCGGTGGGTAGCCAGATCCGCCAGATAGATCGCGAGCGCCACGGCGAGGATGCCTAGGAGCACACTGAGCGTGATTTTGGCACCGCGGCCCATCACGCCCGGCCCGCCCTTGGCGGTGCCTGCGCGGCCCTTCCTGTGCGAGGTTGCCTTCACCGTAGTCACGGGCCCCACAGTAATGCAGATCTTTGATCTCTCATAGCCGGAGAGACGCCTACAACCCCACGTCGATAAGCTGCTGCTGCGCCCTGGTTGCGGCCTCGTCCACGCGGGCTTCAGGGATGTAGCCGTTGTGCACGCACCACACGATGTGGTCGATGATGCCGGGCAGGTCCGCGCCGGAGGACCACAGCGCCTGGTCCGCGCCGGAGCCGATCGCCCTGGCCACGGCGTCGCGGGTGGGGGCGTAGTCCAGAATGCCGCGCATGCCGGACAGGTCGTCGGTGACCACCACGCCTTCGAAGGGCACACCGCCCGGGTAGTCGCCGGTGCGCAGGAGCCGGTAGGTGTCCGGGTTCATGGAGCTGGGCACGCCGTCCGGGCCAAGGCCGGGGACGATCATGTGGCCCATCATCACGCTCACACGGGGGAACTGTTCCAGCAGCGGGCCGTAGGGGCGCAGGTCCAGCTCGCGCATCTGGTCCAGCGGCGGGGTAACGGCCAAGTGGTGGTGCGTGTCCCCGGAGGCGCGCCCGTGGCCGGGGAAGTGTTTGAACGTCGGGGTCACCCCGGCATCGATAAGCCCCTGCGAGAACAGCCCGGCGACGCGCACGACTTCATCGGGGTTGCCGTGGAATGCGCGGTCGCCCACGATGTCCAGGCCGTTGACGTCAAGGTCCAGCAGCGGTGCGTAGTCCACGTTGATGCCGTGGGCGCGCAGGGATCGGCCGATGTCGTAGCCGGTGCCGCGGATCACCTCGGGTGGCTGCCCGGCGAGCGCGCGCGGCGGCATAAATTCGCCGAGGACCTGCGTGTGCCGCTGCACGCGGCCGCCCTCGAAGTCGATGGCGACGCTGAACGGCCGGTGGTACTGGGCGCGCAGGGCGTTGATGTCGCGGCCCACCTCGGTCAGCAGCGCCGGGTCAGCCCAGCTGGGGATGATCAGCCCGCCGACACCCTGGTCCAGCGCGAACCGCGCCTGGTCGTAGTTGGCCACGCCGACCACCATGAGCGAAGCAACCTTTTGCCGCAGGTCGTCCGGCACGCGCTGCTGCGCGGGCGACAAGGGTGCGGGCGCGGCCGGGGGCGAAGTAGGCGGCACCATCTCGGGGGCTTCTTGCTTGTCGACGTCCTCCCGGCCCGCAACCGCAGTCTCCAAAACCGCCGACTCAGCAGCGTTGTCCTCAGACTGTTCGGCACATCCGGCGAAGCTAAACGTCGATAGGCAAACAAGTGCGAGCAGCGCCGCACCTGTCCGAGCCCGCATAAACCATTCCCCTTGTCGCCTGTTTCAAACCACAGCCACTGTACCCGCTGCTGGTAGGCTTCTCCGACATGTCCCATCGAGTATTTGCCCTGCCGGCGTCGCTTGCCCGGCGCGCCACCGCGCCCGTTTTGGCCAGCACGGTCGTTGGCGTGGTGCTCGGTGTTGTGGGGGTGCTCGGCATCGCGTCCGTGTCCGGGCAATCCGCGGTGCCACAGGGTACGGCGGTGCCAGCGGATGAGGCGGTGCTGGGCGGGCCGGAGTACGGCTCGAGGAAGTAGGCGCTGGTGCGGGGGATGCGCGCGCACCTCGCGGGCTGGCTGGTTCTGCTCGTTGTTGTGCTTGCTCAGCCGCCGGGGCACGTGGCGGCGGACACGAAGTTCGATCTGATCGCCGACCCGGGGCGGTTTTTGCGCCGCGCAACCCACGCATACACGGATGAGTTTCCGCTGGGCCAGGTGCAAAACCAGGCGTACGGGTATTTGTTCCCGCAGGGGCCGTTCTTCTTGGCGGGGGATCTGTTGCACGTGCCGGATTGGTTGATCCAGCGCGCGTGGTGGTGGCTGTTGCTGGGGTTGGCGTACTCCGGCACGCTCGCGTTGGCGCGGCGCGTCGGTATCCGCGGCACGTTTCCGCAGGTCCTCGCGGCGGCGGTGTACGCGCTGAGTCCGCGCATCCTGACCACCCTCACCGCGATTTCCTCGGAGGCGTGGCCGGTGGCGCTGGTGCCGTGGACGCTGATCCCGCTGACGCGCCGCAACCCACAGGTGGCGCCGGCGGTGGTGGCGGTGGCGTGCATGGGCGCGGTCAACGCCACCGCCACCATCGCCGCGTGCCTGCCGGCGTTCGTGCTGCTCATCGCGCGGCGTGCTTATAAAACCGCCGGCAAGTTCGCCGTCGGGGCGGCGGCGGTGTCCGCGTGGTGGATCGGGCCGCTTTTGGTGCTGGGGCGCTATTCCCCGCCGTTCACGGACTTCATCGAGTCCGCCGGCGTGACCACCGCGTGGCTCAACCCGGTGGAGATCCTGCGCGGCACCACCAGCTGGACGCCGTTCGTGGACACGGAGCGCGCCGCCGGCCACCTGCTAGTGGCGGAGCCGACCTTCGTCATCGCCACCTGCCTCGTCGCCGCGTTCGGGCTCGCGGGCCTGGCGCGCCGCGACATGCCGTGGCGCGGGCCGCTGCTTGCGGTGTTCGCGGTGGGCTTCTGGGTGCTCGGCTCGGCGCACATGAGCACTTCGCTTTACGACGGTGCTCTCGCCCCCTTCCGCAACCTGCACAAATTCGACCCCCTGGTCCACCTGCCGCTCGCGCTCGGCGCCGGGCACCTGGCCGCGAACGTGAACCGACCGAAGGCTGTCGGCATCACCCTTGCCGCCGCAATGGCGGTGGCGCCGGCGTGGTCGCTGCGCCTGCTGCCGGAGGGCACCTGGAACGAGGTTTCCCAGGACTGGGTCGCCGCGGGCCAGTGGTTGGACGAGCACGCCGCCGGCACCCGCGCGCTAGTGGTTCCTCCGGCGTCTTTTGCGCGGCAGACGTGGGGGTGGACGCGTGACGAGCCGATCCAGGCGCTGACCCAGGCGCGTTTCGCGTTCCGCGACGCGGTGCCCCTGGTGGATCCGGAGGCGATTCGGGGGTTAGAGGGGCAGGCGGAGCTCGTCGATAGGCAAGCGCTGCGTTCCATCGGTGTGGGCGCGGTGGTGGTGCGCCGCGACCTGGAGCGCCAACCGCCGACACCGAACCTGGGCGAGCCGGATGCGAGCTTCGGCGAGGTGGACATTCACCTGCTGGATCCGCACGCGGACGTGATGGAGTCGGACCGCGAGCCGGTTGCGGTGGACGGCGGCGGCGAGGTGCTGCCGCTGCTGTGGCGCGAGCTCGGCTACTTCCCGGCACGCCTGACCGGCGGGGATGCCGATATTGTTACAGACACCCCGGCGCTTGCGGTGCGCAACTACGGCACCATCGACGGCCAGTCCGGCTATCTCGCCGCCGAGTGGGAGGACGGCACGGTGCGCAACCGGGTGAAGGACTACCCCTCCGCAGGCTCCCGCACGGCGGTGGCGGCCGACGGCTTCGCCCGCGCGTCGTCCTCGGCCGCGGATGCAGGCGCGTTCGGCGGTCCCGACGCGTCGAAGTCGCTCACCTCCGCCTTCGACGGCGTAAACGAGACCGCCTGGTGGCCCGCGCCCGGCGACCGCGACGCCTGGATCGAGTTCCAAACCCAGCAGGAGCACGTCACCATCGCCGCCACCGCGGACACCACCGTCCAGCTGTGCGACGGGCACAGCAACTGCCGCAGCGTCACCCTGGTCAAGGACCAGCCGCGCAGGCTCACCCGCGGCGACGCCACCATCCTGCAGCTGACCGAACCCGTGGGCATCCGCGAGCTCGACGTGGGCATCCACCGCATCGTCGAGGTGGAAGGCACCGCGGACCGCTACTTCTTCCAGCGCCACTTCCCCGAGCACACCGTGATCCAGCGCCGCTTCACCACCGCTGAGGACGCCACGTGGCAGCTCAGCGCGCCCGCCACCATCGACGGCGAGCGCCGCGTGGGCAGCGTCTCCCTCGAAGCCGGCACCCACGAGCTGTTCACCCGCGCGGACACGGTCATGCTCTCGCGCGCGCCGCTGCCCAACCTCACCGGCGACCGGCTGATCCTGACCACCCGCGCGTTCAACGACGGGCTCCGCGCCACCCTCGGCGGCACCGAGTTGGAGCCCCTGCGTATCGACGCCGGCGCCCAGGCCTTCCGCGTCCCTCCGGGAGCCGACGGCGAGTTCGCGATGCGCTTCGCGGGCGAGGGCGCTTACCGCTATTCCCTGATTTTCGGCGGGGCGTTCAGCCTGCTCGTGCTCGCACTGTGTTTGTGGGTGCCGTGGCGGCGCGAGGACGGCACCCCGTACGTGCCGAAAGCAGGCGCGAACTGGGCGCCGACCGTGGCCGTGATCGCCGCGTTCCCGTTCCAGGGCCTGGCGGCGGTGGCCCTCGCGTGGGTGGTGCGCCGCTTCACTGTGTTACCGATGCACCGCGTCGCGGCCGGCGCCATGACCATCTGCGGGCTCGTGCTCGCGCGCGCGGCGTGGCCGGCGGCGAACTACGCCGGTTCCTCCACCTTCTTGGTCGTGGCCGGCCTGTTCGCCGTGGCCTGCCTGACCAGCCGCGCCCCCGGCACCTCCACCAGCTCGTAGGAGATGTAGGCCACGGCGGTGCTCGCCAGCGCGGTGGCCGCGTAGACCAGCACGAAATGCCCCGAGAACATCGGCACCCCCAGCACCGGGAAGACGAAGTACAGCACCGCCATGTGCCACAAGAACACCGAGTAGGACCAGCGGCCCAGGGTGCGCATGACTTTCGACGACAGCACCGTGCCGCGCTCGCGCTGCCCCAGCGCAAACGGCGCGACCACCAGCGCCGCGAACACCGCGCCGAGCAGCACCCGCACGTTGAACTCGGCCGGCGAGGGGTGTGCCAGCCCTCGCGGGCCCAGCACCCCGCCGACCCACGCCACCGGCAGCGCCAGCGCCGCAACCGGCCAGCGCGGGCCGGTGTAGCGCACGCCGGCGCGCTCCAGCTCCGCCAGCACAAGCCCCACCGCGAACCAGGGGACGTACGACGGCGGCCAGATCTGCATGTTCACCACCGCCGGATCCGTCACACCCGACACCGCCCACGGCCACGCCAGGCCCAGCACCACGGCCCCCGCCAGCGCCGCGTGCCGCCCCCACGACCCGAGGCGCAGGTACAGCGGCAGGACCAAGTAGAAGGCGGCTTCGACGCATAACGACCACATCTGCGTGAGCCCGTCGATAAGCGAATGCGGCACGTAAATCTGCGCAAGCAGCACATTCGCCGCGACCTGGCCCCACGTCACCCCTGCGAGCGGCGGCAGCGCGAGCAGCACCACAACCACGCACACAAGATACGCGGGTGCAAGGCGCGACACCCGCCGCCCGTAGTAGCCCTCACGGAGACCGCCGCGCGCCAGGAGGAACGCCGAAAGCGCAAAGAAGACGGCCACGAAGTAGTCGAAGCGCTCCAGCACCGCGGAGCCGGTGGCGGTCTGGAAGGCGACGTGCGTGGCCACGATGCCGTAGGCGGCCACGGCGCGCAGGCCGTCGAGCTCGGGCAAAATGGCGGGTCTGTTCACGATGGCGCAAGTCTAGCCACCCGGTAGGGTGACACGGGTGAACCTGCGACGCCGACTTGCCGCCTGCCTCGGCATCATCGTCGTGTGCGGCGCGCTCAACCTCGCCTCCCCCATCGTGATTGCGCAGCAGCGCACCCTGGATCCGGGCGAGTACACCATGCTTTTCGACGGCACGTCGCCCCGCACCCGCACCATCGAGCTCACCAAGGCCCCGAAGAGCCTGGACGCGGTAGTCACGCTGGACGGCGAAGAGGTGGACGCGTTTCCCATCGACCCCTCCACCGCCTTTCCCGCGAAGGGGCGCGCCGGGCTGGGGCCGCTTTTGCCCTACCGCCCGGAGCGGCGCACCTACCCGATGTTCGACTCCACCTCCGGCGACGATGTCGGGCTGGACTACCTGGGCCCCGGTTCGGTGCGGGGGCTGGACACGTACAAGTACTCGGCGGCGCTTTCGGACGGCTGCGTGCGCACCGTTGATGCGGAGCGGCGCACCGGCCGCATTGTTGACGAGGTGTGGGACTGCGGCGCCGACCAGTGGGTGCTGGCCGAGGAGACCAAGGCGGCGCAGGTGTCGGCGGCGGGGCGCGACGTGGCGTGGCTGCGGGGGCTGCAGGTGATGTCGGTGGTCACGCGCGTGATCGCCGCCGCGGCGTTTGTGGCGGGCCTGGTGCTGTATGCGCGCCGCCGTTAGCCGCTGGTGGGCGCCCGCGTACGGCGCGCTACTGGTGTTGTCGCTGACCTGGCCGTTTCTTATGCCCGGCGAGGCGTTCGCGCTGCGGGACATGATGGTGTTCGATGCTATGGCGCTCACCCGGGCATCGCTCGGCTGGGGTGACCTGGCCGCGCGCAATGTGCCGCAGGACGCGCTGTTGGGGATCCTGCCGTGGCCGGTGGCGTTCGTGCGCGTGTTCATGGTCGCCGCTGCCGGGTGCGCCGCGTGGGCCGGGCACCGGTTCGGGCGCACCCCGTTCGGGCAGGCGGCGGCGATGACGGTGGCGGTGTGGAACCCGTTCGTGGTGGAGCGGCTGCTGCAAGGGCAGTGGTCGCTGGCCGCGGCGGCGTGGCTGCTGCCGTTGGTGGCGTTGGGGTGTGTGCCGGCGTCGGGCCTGGCGCACTGGTTGGCGTCGCTGACCCCCACCGGCGCGCTAGCGGCGGCGTGTTTTTCCCGCGGGTGGCGCGGAGTTGCGGTCAGCGTGTGCACCTGCCTGCCGTGGGTGGTGGCGGGTGTGTTTGCCAGCACACCCGGCACGTCCTCGGCCGCGTCCGCCGCGGCGTTCGCACCCCGCGCAGAGGCCTACGCCGGCACCCTCGGCTCGCTGCTGGGCCTGGGCGGGATCTGGAACGGGCAGGCGGTGCCGGCCTCCCGCGAGCTCGGGTTCGCGCTGTTCGGGGTGGCGCTGTGCGCCCTGCTCGCTTTGGCTTGGCGGTCGGTGCCCCGCCGTTTTCTGCTGCTGGCGGCGCTGGGGTTCGCGGTGGCGTTTGCCTCCTGGGCCGGCCTGACCGCGCCACTCATCCAGCACCTCCCGGGCGGCGGCCTGCTCCGCGACGGCCAGAAATGGCTCATCCTCGCCATCCCGGCCTTCGTCGCCGCCGCCGGAGCGCTCGAGCCCCGCCGCGCACTCGCCGCCGCCGCGTTCGCCCTGCTCCAGGTCCCGGACGCGCCGATCGCCCTCGCGGCGCTGACCCCCACCTCCATCGAGGTCCCCGCTGTCGACCACCGCGGCCGCGACGTCCTCTTCGAATCCCGCCCCGCGCTTGTGCCTATCGACGGCCATCCGGTCGTCGACCCCACCCCCAAAGCCATGAACGTCGTCGAATCTGGCGCGCTGACGGTGGACGGGGTGGCGGTGGACCCGCCGTCGCTGCGGTGGACGGCGGCGCAGGCTGCCTTGGACGACCAGGAACGCCTGCGCGAGCTGGGCGTCGGTGTGGTGGTGCGCGCCGACGGTTCCGTGGCCGAGACTGGTGAGCCCGCGCGCCCGCTACCGCCTGCCGGGATCGCGTTGTTCGCCCTGTGGTGCATGGTGCCATTGCTACAGTGTGTCCGAAATCACACGGGAGCGCACCGTACCCCCTCACCAGCACATTTCTAAAAATTAGTTGGCTCCGACCAATTAATGACAAATTCCAATCATTGACCCTCTTGCATCGTTCACTTTTCGTCGCTTAAAGTGAACGCCAAGTTAACAACAGGTTACGTACATGCGTAACCCTGAGCCTAGAAAAGGAGCAGATACAGCTTCTGCAAGGAGGAACACAACATGGCTAACACAATTGACTTCAGCATCATCCGCGAGCGCGCACTGCGCAACATCCGCGAGGACCTGCTCGCCGAGTACGCCGGCAAGTTCGACGCACTCGAGATCAACGACGCGTTCGATGCTGTCCTGCGCACCCACCGCAACTCCGCTGTGATCGAGGACTTCATCCCGGTCCTCGTCGAGGCCGAGATGCGCGACCGTCTCCGCGACGGCGAGCTGTTCCCCTCCGCGGCGTAAACCCGCACAACCCCAACGCCCAGCCCTTCCCAGCGGCTGGGCGTTTTGCTATGTTAGATCGAAACTGTCGGTAGCGGAAAGCTCGCCGGCACCCAGCGAACGTCAACCCCACGCGTCCGGGGAAAAGGGCGCACTCATGGCGCCTTGTGGCCGTATCAGGGCTGAAGCGGTTCGATTCCGCTCACACGCACAACGCATGCGGCCTGCACGACGCACACGGGCACGACCCCCACCACAGGGTTGCACCGAGCACTGTTTACTACCGCGACGTTGGGGGTGCCCCGGGCGGATCCGCGAGGGTTGGGAACGGGGACAGAAACGTACAAGGAGGCACTCATGCTGCTCGCAGAGGCACTGGCGCGACGCGCCGAGGCGCAGGACCGCCTGAACAAGCTGCAGGAACGCCTGGTGCAGGGCGCGATGATCCAGGAGGGCGACACACCCGTCGAGGACCCAGCGGCCATGCTCGAGGAGGCGGCCGCACTCCTGCAGGAGATTGAGACGCTGGTGCGCCGCATCAACCACACCAACGCGCAGACCGCCTTCGAGGGCGCCACGCTCACCGACGCCATCGCGCGCCGCGACGCGCTGCTGCGCTCCCGCCGCCTCTACGCCGCCGTCGCCGACGCCGGCACCATGACCGGCTCCCGCTATTCCCGCTCCGAGGTCCGCTTCGTCCCCGCCGTGGACGTGAAAGCCCTGCGCGACATGGCCGACAGCGCCGCGAAGGCCTACCGCGAGCTGGATACAAAGATCCAGCAGCTCAACTGGACAACTGAGCTACTTTAGGGCTCCAATAATCGTCGCGAACCTCCGGCCGGTCTCCTCCCAGGAGAACCGCGCCGCCCACTTTCGCGCCGCAGGAGCCATTGCTTCTCGACGCCCCAAGGTCTCCCCCACAACCTGCCCAAACTCCTCGCCCGGCTGCACCAGCCGGCCAGTCTCGCCGTCACGGATCGAGTCGGCCACCCCACCTGCGGACGCGTACGCCACGGTGGGCACGCCGTGCTGCGCCGCCTCGATCACCGCGATCCCCCAGCCCTCCTTGCGCGACGGCAGCAGGTGCACCGCGGCCCGCTCAAGCAGCGCATGCTTGTACGGCTCTGACACATGCCCGTGGAAGACCACCTTGTCGCCGTGCGGGGCGGCGTACTCGCGCAGCTGGTCCTCCCACCAGCCGGAACCGACCACATCCAGGACGGCGCCATCCATCCCCGCCACCGCGTCGATCGCCTCCTCGATGCGCTTGTGCGGCACCAGGCGGGAGAGGGTGACCAGGTGCAACCTTTGGTCGTCGTGAAGCACAGGCGTGTGCGCCGGCACCGGGTCGACGCCGTTTTCCACGATCTCGATGTCCTCCTCACGCACCCCAAGCGCCACTAGGTCGCGCTTCGAGGCTTGCGACACCGTCACGTACTGCGCACCCCGGTACACCCTCGGCGCCACCCGCGACTCTAAGAACCACCCCAGGCGGCGGATCAGCGGGCCCGCCACCGGCCACTGCTCCTTGTGGCAGTGGTGCGTCAGCAGCACCACCGGCCGTCGCGTGAACAGCCTGGCGAAGAACGGAATGCCGTTTTGCGTGTCCACGACCACGTCCGGCCGGTTGCGCCAAATCGATAGCGGCGCCGCAAGGTACACGCCGAACTTTCCCCCGGCGCGCTCGTAGCGCACCCCTTTCCTGCGAGAGCGCCTCGGCGCGTCCGTGTGCGTTGAGGTGCGGTAAATCACCTCGTGGCCCTGTGCCGCCAGGTACTCCCCGACGCGCTCGAGATAGCGCTCCGACCCGCCGCCTTGCGGGTGGGTGGAGTCGCGCCAGCACAAAAGCAGTATCTTCATGGCGCGATAACCTCGAGTCCCACTTCACGCGAAGCGTCAGCGAGGCGACTGTCATAGGTGAGCATCGCATCGGCCTCCAAATCCAGCGCCGCCTGCAGGTGGATCGCATCCAGCGTTCGAAGATGCGGCATGGGCAGCATGCTCGCGCTGCGCAGCGTCGCCCGGTTCAGTTCCGCAAGCGAAATGCCGCGCAGGATCAGCGTGACCTCTCCCTGGGGCCTGCCCAAGCGCACCGCCAGCCGCCGCAGCTCAATCTCGAGCAAGTCCGACGAAACTACCTCGCACTCCCCCGCCTCGAGCCACAGCCGCATCGCGTGCGTGTGCGGCTCCGCTTTCAGCAGGCAGGCGATGGCTGACGTATCCGTATACACCCGCCGCATCCTAGAAGCGGTCCTCGCGCATATCATCGAGCATCTCAGCCAACGGCTCGCCATCCGCCGGCTCCACCGGAAGGTCCAGCCAACCGCCGACACGGGTGGCGGGCCGTGTGATGGCCAGCCGCGGCTTCGGCTCGTCGAGAGGCACAAGTCGCCCCACCGGCTCGCCGTTGTTGGTGACAACGAAGCTGTGCCCCGCCCGCACCGCGCGCAAGATCCGCGCAGAGTCGTTGCGCAGTTCGCGCTGCGATATCCTGCGCTCGACTAGCGATTCGTCGTATCCCGGCGTGGCCATGCACCGCACTGTAGCACGGTTGCTACGGTATGCCTATGCACCGTACCCGCCGGATGGCCACCCTTTCCCGCTCGCTCCGGCTGTTGCGCGCGTTTTCCTACGAACAATTCCGCCCGTGCATCTTCTACTCCATGCTCGCCCGCGATACGCGTTCGCTTATCGACGCCCTCTCGCACGACCTCCTGGGCACCCCCGTCACCGGCCAGTCAGTGCTAGATGTCGGCGGCGGGCCCGGCTACTTCGCCGACGCCTTCTCCGACTGCTTCTACATCGGCCTGGAACCAAACGTCTCCGAACTGTCGGCGGCGGGGATCTCCGGCTTCGGCTCCGTGCGCGGCGACGGGGCCGCACTGCCCTTCGCCGACGATTCCTTCGACGTGGTGTACTCCTCCAACGTGGCCGAACACATCCCGAATTGGCAGGCCATGGGCGAGGAGATGCTGCGCGTGGCCAAGTCAGGCGGGCTGGTGGTGCTCAGCTACACGGTGTGGCTCGGGCCGTTCGGCGGGCACGAGACGGGTCTGTGGCAGCACTACGTCGGCGGGCAGTACGCGCGCCGTCGATACGCAAAAGTGCACGGCCGCGACCCGAAGAACATCTTCGGCGAGAGCTTGTTCGCCGTCTCCGCGGGCGAGGGCCTCGCCTGGGCGGAGGGCACCGGCCAGCTCGCGGCCGCATTCCCCCGCTACCACCCGTGGTGGGCGTGGTGGGTCACCCGCGTGCCGCTGCTGCGCGAGTTCGCGGTGTCGAACCTCGTGCTCGTGCTGCGCAAGGGTTAGTACTGGGGCTTAATATGCTTGGATCCGAGCACTGCTAAGGCTTCTTACAAATTCCCCCGCCATACCGATGAGAATAGCGAAAGGCCTGCCAAACGGCAGGCCTTAAGCTTTATTAACAACAGATCCTGTCTGAAGTTCTCCAGCAGCAACGATACAACATCACTGCCGTGCTACTCAAGCGTCTACTTCGTCGCAGCGTGGATGCGCTCGTCCAGCTTCTTCAGCTGGTCGAAGATCTCCTGCGGCACGCGGGATCCGAGGCCTTCGAGGTAGCGGCGGGAGTCCGCGACGTCTTCCTTCCACAGCTCCGGGTCGGCGGTGAGAGCCTCGCGCACGTCCTCGATCGGGGTGTCCAGGCCGGTCAGGTCCAGGTCTTCGGCGCGGGCGGTGTAGCCGACCACGGTCTCGTCGGCATCGACCTTGCCCTCGATGCGGTCGATGACCCACTTGAGCACACGCGAGTTGTCGCCGAAGCCCGGCCACAGGAAGCGGTCGTCGTCGCCGCGGCGGAACCAGTTGACCAGGAAGATCTCCGGCATGCGGTCGCCGCCCTTTTCGCCCATGTCCAGCCAGTGCTGGAAGTAGTCGCCCACGTTGTAGCCCATGAACGGCAGCATGGCCATCGGGTCGTGGCGCAGGGAGCCGACCTTCGCCTCCGCGGAGGCGGCGGTCTGGCCGGAGGAGAGCATCGCGCCGATCATGGTGCCGTGCTCCCAGTTGTGGGCCTGGGTGACCAGCGGCACGGTGTCCGGGCGGCGGCCGCCGAAGAGGATGGCGTCGATCTTCACACCCTGCCAGTCGTTGAACTCCGGTGCGGCGGCCGGGCACTGCTCGATGGCCACGCAGTAGCGAGAGTTCGGGTGGGCGGCCTTGGAGGAGGATTCCGGCGTCCAGTCCTCGCCGCGCCAGTCGATGAGGTGGGCGGGCTTGTCGCCGTCCATGCCTTCCCACCAGATGTCGCCGTCGTCGGTAAGTGCGACGTTGGTGAACAGGATGTTGCCCGGCTCCATGCTGCGCATGGCGATCGGGTTGGAGGCGTAGTTGGTGCCCGGGGCGACGCCGAAGAAGCCGTTTTCCGGGTTCACGGCGTACAGGCCGTCCTCACGCAGGTGCATCCAGGCGATGTCGTCGCCGACGACCTCGGCCGTCCAGCCGTCGAGCGTCGGGGTGATCATGGCCAGGTTGGTCTTGCCGCAAGCCGACGGGAAGGCGGCGGCGATGTGGTAGGCCTTGCCCTCCGGGGAGGTGAGCTTGAGGATGAGCATGTGCTCGGCCATCCAGCCCTCTTCCTTCGCCATCACGGACGCGATGCGCAGGGCGTAGCACTTCTTGGCCAGGATGGCGTTGCCGCCGTAGCCGGAGCCGTAGGACCAGATCTCCTTGGTCTCCGGGAACTGGGAGATGTACTTGGTGTCGTTGCACGGCCACGCCGCATCTTCCTGGCCCGGCTCGAGCGGGGCGCCGACGGAGTGGAGGCAGTGCACGAAATTCTCGCCTTCGATCTTCTCCAACGCCTGGGTGCCCATGCGGGTCATGATGCGCATGGAGAGCACGACGTAGGCGGAGTCCGTCAGCTGGACGCCAAGCTTCGGGTCCGGGTCGGAGATGGGGCCCATGCAGAACGGCACGACGTACATGGTGCGCCCGCGCATCGCGCCGGTGAAGTGCTCCAGCATCTCTTCCTTGAGCGCGGCCGGCTTCATCCAGTTGTTGGTCGGGCCTGCGTCTTCTTCGTTCTCAGTGGAGATGAAGGTGCGGGATTCGACGCGTGCGACGTCGGACGGGTTGGAGCGGGCGAGGAAGGAGTTGGGGCGCTTTTCCTCGTTGAGCTTGATCAGGGTGCCTGACTCGACAAGTTCGGCGGTGAGGCGGTCCCATTCTTCCTGGGAGCCGTCGGCGAAGACGACCTTGTCGGGCTGGAAGAGCTCGACCGCCTCGTTGATCCAAGCGATTAGCTTTTCGTTGTCGGTGGGGTTGGTCCCCTCCAGGCGCTTGATTTCGGCGGTCATACGTACTCCTTGTTCAACTGGTTATGGCCAGTGCGCGTGCGAAATTCATCGTTGTTGCGTCACAAGATTATCGAAACGGGCGTTCATCTGGCCAAAAGTTCCGACCAATCCGCGTCCACTGGATATAACCAGACCGCACGAGCACGACCTTTGCCGCAAGCGGGGGTGACGCCCTACCCCCGTCGCCCGTTCTTGAGCCTTCGCTTTACGACGCCTTCGGGGGTGCCCCGTGGAGCTTGCGTTTGCCCTGTTCATGTGGACAATAAATCTGATGAATAATACTGAAAATTTGCGTCCGGGAACGGGCGAATTGCCGGCGGGCCGCCCGCTGCAAACCGAGTTCGACACCGGCCTGGACTACCCGCGCCTGGGTTCCGTGACCTTCCGCCGCGGCACGTTGACGGAAAACCAGGAGGCCCTGTTCGACGAGCACTGGCCACGCCTGGGCCGCGTACTGGCGGAGGGCTCGGACGATCCCATCGACGTCGACGAGTGGTTCGGCCGCTCCGGCCACCCCACCATCGTCGAGATCGGCTCGGGCACCGGCACCTCCACCGCCGCGATGGCGCCGCTGGAGGCGGACACGAACATCATCGCCGTGGAGCTGTACAAGCCAGGCCTGGCCAAGCTGTTGGGCTCGGTGGTGCGCGGCGGTATCGACAACATCCGCATGGTGCGCGGCGACGGCGTGGAGGTCCTGGCCCGCATGTTCGGCGAGGAGTCCCTCGACGGCGTGCGCATCTTCTTCCCGGACCCGTGGCCGAAGGCGCGCCACCACAAGCGCCGCATCATCCAGTCCGGCACCCTGAACCTGATTGCCACTCGGTTGAAGCCGGGCGGTGTGCTGCACGTTGCCACGGACCACGCGGATTACGCCGAGTGGATCGACGAACTCGTGAACGTTGAACCCACCCTCGAGTACAAGGGCTGGCCGTGGGAGGAGGCGCCGCTGCTCACGGACCGGCAGGTGATCACTAAGTTCGAAGGCAAAGGCCTGGACAAGGATCATGTGATCCGCGAGTACCTGTGGGAGAAGAAGTAGCCATGGATCTGCAAGCGCTGTCGCACCCGTACACCCCGGGCGCGCCCGCCGGCCCGGAGAGCCTGCTGCTGGTGTGGGACGCGCCGAACCTGGACATGGGTCTCGGCGCGATTCTGGGCGGGCGCCCGACTGCGGCGCACCGCCCCCGCTTCGACGCGATCGGGCGCTGGCTTATCAGCGAAGCCGAGGCCCGCGCCGACGACCTCGGCCGCGACATCGAGCCGGAGGCGACGGTGTTCACCAACGTCTCGGCCGGCGGCGCGGATTCCATCCGCCCGTGGGTGGAGGCGCTGCGCAACGTCGGTTTCGCGGTATTTGCCAAGCCGAAGAGCGACGAAGATTCGGATGTGGACCAGGACATGCTGGCCCACATCGACCGCCGCCGCGACGAGGGCGTGCTCCAGGGCGTGGTGGTTGCCTCGGCGGACGGGCAGAACTTCCAGGAGCCGCTGCTCGAGCTCGTCGACGCCGGCATCCCGGTGACCGTCCTCGGTTTCCACGAGCACGCCTCCTGGGCGGTGAACTCCCCGGACGTGGAGTTCGTGGACTTGGAGGACATCCCGGGCGTGTTCCAGAACCCGCTGCCGCGCGTGAACCTGGACCGGCTGCCGGACGGCGGCGCGTGGCTGCAGCCGTTCCGCCCGCTGCGCTCCCTGCTGCACAACACCCGCGACTAGGAGGCCGGAGATGTTTTACAAGTGGGGCCGTTTCGCGTTCCGCCACCGCCGGATCATCCCGCTGGTAGTCATCGTGCTCATCCTGGCCATGCAGGTGCTGTTCGGCTCGAAGCTGGGCGAGCGCCTGTCCCAGGAGGGTTGGGAGGATCCGGGCGCGGACTCGACCACGGCCGCCGCGATCGAGCAGGAGACGTTCGGCCGCGACAATTCGGGCGATGTGATCATGCTGGTGAGTTCGCCGGAGGGCATCGATAGGCAAGAGCTTCTCGATGAAGCCAACGCCCAGCTGAGTTCCCTGCGCGACCAGTTCCCCAACGAGGTCGCCCACGTCACCAGCTATTTCGAACGCCCCAACCCGCAGCTGGTCAACGCCGAGCACACGAAGGCGTTCGCGGCAATCGGGCTCAAGGGCGACGGCGAGCAGACGCTGAAGGATTTCCGCACCATCAAGCCCGCGCTCGAGGCGATGGAGCTGCCGGGCGCGACCGTGCAGGTCGCCGGCGCGACCGCGGTGGCCGACGCGCTGGACGAGGGCATGGCGGCCGACATCGCCCGCGCTGAGAAGATCGGCCTGGTGTTCGTCGCCGTCATCCTGCTGTTCGTCTTCGGCGGAGTGGTCGCGGCGGCGATGCCGCTGATCGTGGGCATTTTGTCCATCATCGGTTCGCTGTCGCTGCTGTCGGTGTTGGCGCAGTACCAGCAGGTGAACATCTTCTCGCAGTCCATCATCACGTTGCTTGGCCTGGGCCTGGCCATCGATTACGGCCTGTTCATGGTCTCGCGCTTCCGCGAGGAGCTGGACCGCGGCGCGGACGTCGAGGAGGCGGTGGCGGTGACCACCAACACCGCCGGCAAGACCGTGTTCTTCTCCGCGCTCATGGTGGGCGTGGCCCTGTCCGGGCTGCTGATGTTCCCGCAGGCCTTCCTCAAATCCGTGGCCTACGGCGCAATGAGCGCGGTGCTGCTCGCCGCCGTGATCTCTGTGGCGGTGCTGCCGGCGCTGTTCGGCATGCTTGGCCCCAAGATCGACATGTGGTCGGTGCGCAATGCTTCTCGACGTGCACGCCGCCTCCAAGACACCGTCTGGTACAAGATCCCGGCGTGGGCGATGCGGCACGCCAAGGCTGTCGTGGTCGGCTGCGCGACGCTGCTACTCCTGCTCACCGTGCCGATCGTGGGCATCACGTTCGGCGGCATCAACGAGACGTACCTGCCGCCGAGCCAGGCCACCCGCCAGGCCCAGGACGAGTTCAACGAGGAGTTCCCCGCCTTCCGCACCGACCCGGTCAAGCTCGTGGTCACCGGCGCGGACAACCAGCAGCTGGTGGACATCGTGATGCAGACCCGCCAGGTCGAGGGCCTGGCCGTGCCGCTCAAACCCGCGCACGCCACGCAGGACGGCACCACGGTGCTTTCCGCCCCGTTGGCGGATAGGGCCGGGGGCGCGGACGTCGTGAAGCAATTGCGAAACATCGACACCCCCGAGGGCGTCGAGACCTACGTCGCAGGCACCCCGGCGATGGAAACCGAGTCCATCGAGGCGCTGCTGAAACGCCTGCCGTGGATGGCGCTGTACATGGTCATCGCCACGTTCCTGCTGATGGCGCTAGTGTTCGGCTCCGTGATCCTGCCGGCGAAGGCCGTGATCATGAACGTGCTCGGCATCGGCGCCACGCTCGGCTTCCTCACCGCCGTCTTCGTCGACGGCCTCGGCGCCGGCGCGCTGAACTTCACCCCGGGTCCGCTGATGAGCCCGATCCTGGTGCTGATCATCTCCATCCTCTACGGCCTGTCCACGGACTACGAGGTCTTCCTGGTCTCGCGCATGGTGGAGGCGCGCCAGGACGGCGAAAGCACCGACGAGGCGATCAAGCGCGGCACCGCGCACACCGGCGGTATCATCACAGCCGCGGCGCTCATCATGATCGTCGTCGCCGCCGCCTTCGCGCTCAGCGAGATTGTGATGATGAAGTACATCGCCTACGGCATGATCTTCTCGCTTGCGCTCGACGCCACCCTGATCCGCCTGCTGTTCGTGCCTGCGGTGATGCACCTGCTGCGCGAGGACAGCTGGTGGGCGCCGCGCTGGGTCAAGCGCCTGGCCGGCGCGTTCGGGGAGGGCTCAAGCCTATCGACGCCACCGCGCACCGAAACCCCCATCGCCCACATGGTGCCCGACACCCAACCCGGCCGCGCGGGAGTGTCGGTGTCCGAGGATGCCTCGCTGGTGCCGTTTACCCAGCTCATGCGCGACCTGGAGGAGCGCCGCGCACGCCAGGCGCTGGAGCAGCTGAAGAAGAAGGAACTTGAACGCTAGGACGTGGTGGCAGTGGCTGCGCTGGCTCGCGCCCGTGGCCATCATGGTGGTCGTGCTGGTGGTGTTGCGCGACCAGCTGCCGTTTTTCGGGGAGGCGTGGAGGGCCGTCGGCGCGGCGTCGACAGGCCCGCTGCTGCTCGCGGTGGCCACTGCGGTGCTGTCGCTGGCGGCGATGTCCGGGGTGATGCAGATCCTGCTCAACGTGGAAGGGCGGATTACGGGGGTGGCGCGCACCAACGCGATCGTGTTCGCCTCCAACGCCTGGTCCACCACGGTGCCGGGCGGGCCCGCGCTGTCGGCGTGGCTGACGTTTAGGGTGCACCGGTCCTGGGGCGCGTCGGTGGGGTTGTGCGGCTGGTTCTTCGTGGTCTCAGGCGCGCTGTCGACGGTGTGGATGGTGCTCATCGGCGTGGTCGCCGTGGCGCTTTTGGGCGCGGAGCTGTCCGTGTGGTCGCTGGTGGCGTCGCTGGCAGTGGCGCTGGCGACGATCGGCGCGGTGTTCTGGGCGACCCTCCACCCTGCGGTGCTGAAGCGCTGGGTGCGGTTTCTGCCGGAGAAGGTGCGCGGGCGGGTCGTGGACGTGATCGACCAGGTCTCCGCGATCCGCATTTCCGCGCCGGCGTTTTTCGCAGCGGCGGGGCTCTCTCTTGCGAACCGGCTATTGGACCTGGCCACGATGGTCTTCGCCGTGTGGGCCGTGTCCGGCCAGGGCGCGCCACTTGCCGGGGTGTGCCTGGCATTCATCATGACCAAGCTGGCCGGCTCGGCCCAGGTCACGCCCGGCGGGCTCGGCACGGTGGAGCCCGTGGCGGTGGGCATGCTGGTCGCCGCCGGGTTGCCGCTGGCCCACGCCACGGCGGCGACGGTGGTGTACCGGGCGGTGTCGTTCCTGCTCATCACGGCTATCGGGTGGGTGGTCTACGCCGCGGTATACGCGGGTCGTGGCTTCATGGTCGGGCGATCGTCCACCAGCGACGCTGTTTGAGCTGGCGTGACGTTTTAACTTGCGCGTTAACTTGCGCGCCGTGCGCAAGAAGGGTCTAAGGTGGCCCTACATGAGCGTTTCCAGCATGCTTTACGGTCGCAGCGTGGATTTCGAACGCGTCTTGCCGGTCGGCTGGCACGCGCACGAGGAGGGGGTCGCCGCGCTTCTCGAGAGCTTCCAGCAGGTGCCAGACGGCCAGCGGGTGCGCCTGGCGAAGAAGACGTCGAACCTCTTCCGCTCCCGTAGCGTCGGCGGCGCCGGACTCGATGTCGAGGGCCTGCGCGGCGTCATCGCCGTCGACCCGGTGACGAAAACCGCCGACGTGCAGGGTATGTGCACCTATGAGGACCTCGTCGACGCGACCCTGCCGTACGGCCTCGCACCATTGGTGGTGCCGCAGCTGAAAACCATCACGCTCGGCGGCGCAGTTTCCGGAATGGGCGTGGAGTCCACGTCGTTCCGCAACGGTCTGCCGCACGAGTCCGTGCTCGAGATGGACGTGCTCGTGGGCACCGGCGACATCGTCACCTGTTCGCGCGACGAAAACGTCGCGCTCTTCCGCGCGTTCCCGAACTCCTACGGCTCACTCGGCTACGCGGTGCGCCTCACCATCGAGCTCGAGGAGGTCGCGCCGTTCATTGAGCTCCAACACGTGCGTTACGACGACCTCACGGCCTTCCAGGACGCACTGGCTGAAGCCGCCGCCGAAGGTGAGTGGGGCGGGCGCGCCCTGCACGGCCTCGACGCCGTCGCGTTCTCTCCCACCGAGCAGTATCTCGTCTGTGCGTTCCAGGTGGGCGAGGCACCGGAGACCTCCGACTACACGCGCGATGCCGTGTACTACCGCTCGCTGCAGCACCCGTCGGGCGTGCACCACGACTTCCTCACTATCCGCGATTACATCTGGCGCTGGGACACCGACTGGTTCTGGTGCTCCCGCGCCTTCGGCACCCAGAACCCCAAGGTGCGCAAGTTCTGGCCGCGCGAGCTGCGTCGCAGCGCGTTCTATTGGAAGCTCGTGGGCCTGGACAAGAAGTACGACCTGGAGTATCGGTTCCTGAAGAAGCCGAAAGGCCTGCCGCGCACCGAGCGCGTCGTGCAAGACATCGAGGTGCGCGACACGCAGGTCGCCGAGTTCCTCGACTGGTTCTTCAAGGCCAGCGATATCGAGCCGGTTTGGCTGTGTCCAATCCGGCTGCGCGACGGCGTTGATACGCTCGCCGGCGTCGGGCTCGATGACCAGGCACCGTGGCCGCTCTACCCCCTCGAGCCGGGGACGACCTGGGTGAACGTCGGCTTCTGGTCCGGCGTCCCGGAGGTAGAGCCGGGGGCTTTCAACAAGGTCATCGAGCGGAAGGTCTCCGATCTCGGCGGGCATAAGTCCCTGTACTCGGAGGCGTTTTACGACCGCACCGAGTTCGAGCGCCTCTACGGCGGGGACCTTCCGGAGCGCATGAAGGCCCAATACGACCCGGACCGGCGCTTCCCGGGCCTCTACGAGAAAACAGTCGAAAACGCATAGGAGAATGACCATGCACATGACCGTGGCGGACATCGTCGACACTCTCTTCCCCTCTGGCACGCCGTTCAAATGGGAAGCCTTCGACGGCTCCTCTACGGGCCCGGCAGACGCCAAGCACACCGTGAAGGTGAACAGCCCCGAGGGCCTGTCCTACATCGTCACCCACCCCGGCGATGTCGGCCTCGCCCGCGCCTGGGTCACCGATGGCCTGACGGTTGAAGGCGCGCACCTCGCGCACCCCTACGACGTCTTCGATGACATGCGCACCCTCTACAACAATTACAAGCGCCCGAACCCGCGCGAACTTGTGCGCATCGCGCGCTCCCTGCGCTCCATCGGCGCGCTGCAAATCCAGCCCATCCCAGAGGCGGAGCAAGCGTCCTGGCTCGAGCGAACCATCCGCCAGGGCCTCGCCCCACACTCGAAGGAGCGCGACGCACAGGTCATTTCGTCCCACTACGACGTGGGCAACGACTTCTACGAACTGTTCCTCGGCGAATCCATGGCCTACACCTGCGCCTACTACCCCACCCCGGACGCCACACTCGACGAGGCGCAGGAAAACAAGTTCCGCCTCGTCTTCGAGAAGTTGAACCTCAAGCCCGGCGACAGGCACCTCGACGTCGGCTGCGGCTGGGGCTCCATGGTGCGCTACGCCGCCCGCCAGGGCGTGAAGTCTCTCGGTGTCACCCTGTCAAAGGAACAGGCCGAGTGGGCGCAGGCGAAGATTAAAGAGGAGGGCCTCGAGGAGCTTGCGGAGGTGCGCTTCCTCGATTACCGCGACGTCACCGAGACCGGCTTCGACGGCGTCTCCTCAATCGGCCTGCTCGAGCACATCGGGGTGAACAACTACGCCTCGTACTTCGAGTTCCTCGCCGGCAAGCTGCGCCCGGGCGGCGTGATGGTCAACCACTGCATCACTTACCCAGACAACCACAAGACGCCGCAGGGCGACTTCATCAACCGCTACATCTTTCCAGACGGCGAGCTCACCGGCTCCGGCACGATCATCCACGAGATGCAGGACCACGGCTTCGAGGTCTTCCACGAGGAGAACATCCGCTTCGACTACATGCGCACGCTGCGAGACTGGTGCGAGAACCTCAAGTCCAACTGGGACGAGGCGGTCTCGCTGGTCGGCATGAACACCGCCAAGCTGTGGGGCATGTATATGGCAGGTTCGGAATGGGGTTTCGAACACGACGTCGTCGAGCTGCACCAGGTCGTGGGCATCAAGCTTGCTAGCGACGGCTCCCGCGCCGGCACGCCTGAACGCCGGTGGTGGAACGACTCGGTGTTCTAGGTTCTAGAGTGGCTGGCATGCGCAACACTATCTCCAAGCCTTACGCCATCGTCGCCGACTACGTCGCCATCGCCGCCTTCGCCCTCCTGGCGCGCGCGGCGCACCAGTCCGACGATATGCCGTTCAACTTCTCCGGCTGGCTGTCCACCCTGTGGCCGTTCGCCCTTGGCGTCACACTCGGCTGGCTGATTTCCCGCGAAAACAAGGGCGGACTCATCTGGATTGTCACCGTGGTCACCGGCCTGGTGATCTGGGGTATTCGCAATCAGGCGATCCCCCACTGGTCGTTCATCATCGTGGCCACGGTGATGTCCGCACTGCTCATGCTGGGCTGGCGCGGCGTAGCCAAGCTGGTGAAGAAGTCCTAGAAGCCGATGCCGAAGTTCCAGGCCGGGTTTCCGGTCTGGATGCCGTTGATAAACCAGATCAGCATGCTGACCAGGTCGCCGAAGATGTCAAGAGTAGAAGAAAGCATGGGGTGAAACCTTACTAGAGGGGACTAATGGTGTGTTTCTTAGGCAGGTCGAATTCCTGCTTGGAGGCTAGCTGCCGCAGGGCTCGTCGTAAAGCGATGCGGGTCTGCGAAGGCTCAATCATCTGGTCGATGTAGCCGCGCTCCGCCGCGACGTACGGCGAAGTCATTTCCTGGTCGTAGAAGTCCATGAACATCTTCTTCATGGCTTCGCGCTGCGCCGGGTCCTCGATGGCGGCAAGCTGCTTGCCCTGCAGCATCACCACCGCCGCCGCCGAACCCATCACCGCGATCTGGGCGGTGGGCCACGCCAGGTTGATGTCGCCGTTGAGGTTCTTCGACCCCATCACGGCGTACGCGCCGCCGTAGGCCTTGCGCACGACCAGCGTGACCTTCGGCACGGTGGCCTCCACGCCGGCGAACGCGAACTTCGCGCCGCGGTGAATCAGGCCCTCGCGCTCCTGCTCCACGCCGGGCAGGTAGCCGGGGGTGTCCACGACGTAGACGATGGGGATGTTGTACGCGTCGCAGGTGCGGATGAAGCGCGCGCCCTTGTCGGCGGCGTCCGCGTCGATGCAGCCGGCGGCGTACATGGGGTTGTTGGCGACGAAGCCGACGGCGCGGCCGTCGATACGCCCGAATGCGCAGATGAGGTTCTCGGCGTACCCGGACTGGACCTCGACGAGATCCTCGTCGTCGCCGAGCTGCACCAGCAGGTCCATCATGTCGTAGCCGGCGTTGGTGTCGTCGGGCATGAAGGTGTCCAGCGCGGAGTCGTCGAGCTCCTCGTCCGGCTGCGCGGCGACGACGGGCGCGGCGTCGAACGTGGACGTCGGCAGGTGCGCGAGCAGGTCCTTGACGTAGTCGAAGGCGTCCTCCTCCGTCGCCACAACCGCCTGGATGTTGCCGGCGGCCTCCTGCACGCGCGCCCCGCCCAACTCGGCGGAGGTGATGTCCTCGCCCGTGACCTCGCGGATCACATTTGGGCCGGTGACGTACATCTCGGACTCGCCGTCGACCGCGACGACGAAGTCGGTGGTCACCGGCGCGTAGACGGCGCCGCCGGCGGACTTGCCCAGCATGATGGAGATCTGCGGCACGCGGCCCGACAGGGGCAGCTGGCGCTTCGCAATCTCGGAGTACATTGCCAGCGACGTCACCGCGTCCTGGATGCGGGCGCCGCCGGAGTCCTGGATGCCGATCACCGGGCACGAGATCTTGATGGCGAACTCCATGACCTCGGTGACCTTGCGCCCGAACGTCACGCCGACTGACCCACCGTAGACAGTCTTGTCGTGGGCGTACACGGCGACAGGGCGGCCGTCGATGCGCCCGTAGCCGGTGACAACGCCGTCGGAGTAGACGGCGTCCGGGTCGCCCGGGGTGCGGGCCAGGGCGCCGATTTCGACGAAGGAGCCCTCGTCCAACAGCGCGTCGATGCGCTGGCGCGGGGTGGTGCGCCCGGCGTCGTCGCGGCGCTTCCGGGAGCGCTCGGAGCCCGGGTCCTGCGCCTTGTCCAGGCGCTCGCGCAGGTCTTGGAGTTTCTCGGCGGTTGTCATCGCTTCCCCTCAATCCATGCGTTCATATGCTTTCCGACGATCCCCACCGCTGGCTCGTCCACCACCGCGAGGTGGTCGCCGGGCAGGTGGACGATGGTCAGGTCATCCACGATAGCGCCCCAGCCGCCGTCCTCGTCGATGTGCGCGTAGTTCGGCTCGAGCTGGATCGCGCCGTCGTGCATGCGCTCGGCGCGGAACAGCAGCACCGGCACCTTTACATCCGCCCAGCGGGTGAAGTCCAGGTGGTTGAGGATCTGGTTGTCCACGAAGCTCGCCCGCTGGTGCTCCAGCACACCGGCGGCGAGGCCGTGCTCGGAGGCGTCGGTGGTGGCCAGGAACTCGGTGAGCATCTGCAGCAGCGCGTCTTCGCCGGCGGTTTCGAGCAGCTCGTAGGGCACGTCGAACTCGAGGCCGTAGGTTTCCTTGGCGAACGCGGCGTAGCGGCCCCAGCGGGCCTTCGTCTCCTCGAGCGTGTCCGGGATCGGCTCGGACGGCTGGGTGGTGTCCAACAGCGCGATGTAGTCGATCTTGTCGTTGCCCAGCTGGTGCGCGACCTCATAGGCCAGCGCGCCGCCGAACGACCAGCCGGCGAGCACGACCTTGCGCCCGTCGGCGATGCGCTCGATGTCCTTGACGTACTCCGCCGCGCGCTCCTCCAGGGAGCCTTCCAGGCGCTCGACGCCGTAGACCGGCACGTCGTCGCCAAGCCTCCGCGCGAGCGGCGCGTACACCGACGACGACCCGCCCGCCGGGTGGAACACGAACACCGGGGAAACCTCGACGTCACCGTCGCGGAAGACGCGGATGTTGCCGTCCACAGGTGTTTCCAGCCCCTCGCGCACGAGGTTCGCCAGCGGCTCGAGCGTCTCGGCGCCGAGCACGTCGTCCGCGGTGACCTCGATGCCGGAGCGTTCGGTCAGGTGCGCGGCGATCTCGCCCGCCTGCTCCTTGCTAATCGACGGCAACTCCGACGTCACACCGGCCGCCGCCGCACCCGCGTACTTGGCCCAAGCGCCGAAGACCATGCGCTCGGAGGCGTCACGCGGGGCCACGCCCACACCCTGGGTCTTCTCGGCCGCCGCGGCCGGGTCGCGCGCCTCGTCGTTGTAGGCCAACGGCTGCGGAGCGTCCGTCTTGCCGGCGACGGCGTCTTCGACGATGCGGATCACGTCGGCGACGGAGGCGTCGCGAAGCGTCTGCACCTGCAGCGGCGGAATCTGGAAGTCGTTCTCCACGCGGTTTTTGATGCGCATGCCCATCAGGGAGTCGAGGCCGAGGTCGATCAGCGGCAGCTCGTCGGGCAGGTCCGCGGCGTCGTAGCCCATGGACTCGGAGACGATGTCGCGCAGGCGGTCCGCCACCGACTCGCCGGAGTTGGGGTCCCAACGCACGGCATCTGTCTCGGTGTCTCCCTCGGGGGCGTTGTCCACCGAAGGTTCGTCGTCAAGCGGTTGCTCCATGACGCCCTGCACCGGGGCGCGGTCGATGGTGGAGGCGAAGCCCTCCGCGAGCAGTGTTGCGCCATCGAAGACCTTGATGGATACCCCGCCGAGCGAGGAGGCGACGATGGTGGTCACCTCGCCGTCCGCGGGCAGGTAGCCGTGCTCCTCGGTGGCCACCACGCGCGCGTCGGGCGAGACCTCGGCGGCGGCGGACTCGATGAGCTGGTGCGGGCTGAAGATCTGGTCGGCGGCGGTGGAAAACGCCACCTCGCCGCCCGGCAGGCGCACGCGCGAGCCCAAAAGCGACGCGCGCGACGACGACGGCCGTGCCGGCGTCCAGTGGTCCACCTGTTTAAACACGGTCTTCGGCGCCTGGACCACGTCGCCCGCACCGTAGAACGCGCCGAAGTCCACGCCCATGCCGCCCACGTACAGCTTCGCGGCCAGGTCCAGCAGCGATTCCAGTTCGTCCACCTTGCGCTTGGTGGTGTACAGCAGCTGCGCCTCTGGCTTGCCGGCGGCGAACGCGGTGTTCATCATGCCCATCAGCGCCACCGGGTTCGGGGTGATTTCCACGAGCGTGGTGTGGCCGGCGGCAAACGCGGCCTCGGTGGCGTCTTGGAAGTACACCGGCTGGCGGGTCATGCGCAGGAAGTACTGGTCGTCGTGGACGATCTGGCCGGGCTGGTACACCTCGCCGCGGTCCACGGAGGAAAACAGCGGCACGCGCAACGGCCGCGCGTCAAGACCTGCGATTTCGCCGGCGAGGTCGCCCATGATCGGGTCGAGGGCGCTGGTGTGGCCGGCGCCACGCACGTTGAGCTTGCGCGCGAATTTCTCCTCGGCCTCGAGCGCTGCCACCACGTAGTCGACGGCCTTGCCCGGCCCGCCGACGGTGGTCATGCCGGGCCCCGCGTACACGGCGGGTTCCACGCCGCGAGCCTGCTCATGCTTCTCGACGAACTCCGCCAACTCCTCGCGGGAGAGCTCCACCACCGCCATCGCACCTTCTTGCTCGGTGCCGGCGATCATGGCTTCGCCCTCGCCCATGAGGCGGGCACGCGCGGTGGCGACCAGGATGCACTCCTCGGCGGAAAGGCCCCCGGCGCCGTATGCCGCGGCGATCTCGCCCATGGACATGCCCATCGTGGCGGCCGGGGTGATGCCGGCGGCGGCGAGGAGGTCGGTCTGGGCGATCTGGATGGCGGTGATGGTGACCTGGCCGTTTTCGGTGTCGTAGGTCAGCTCGTCGTTCTCGATGATCTCGAGCATGGACCAACCGGCCTGGAACTGCACCATCTCGTCCAACTCGCGCATGCGGCGCGCGAATAGCGGGGAGCGGGCAATGAGCTCCTTGGCCATCTTGCGGTGCTGGGAGCCGAAGCCGGAGTAGACGAAGACGGGGCCCATCGGGGTGGGCGCGTCGGCGGCGGCGATGCCGGGGCCGATCTTGCCGTCGGCGACCTGGCGCAGGCGGCGCACCGCCTCCTCGACGCCGGTCGCCCGCACGACGGCGGCGGAGCGACCGTGGTTGCGCTTGGCCAGCGAGCGCGCGACCGGGATCAGGTCGGCGTCCGCGCGGCCCTCGAGGAAGTCCGCGAGCACACCGGCGGCCTCCTTGCGCCGCGACGGCAACAGCCCCGACACCGGCAGCGCCGCCACGGAAACACCCTCGAACGCGGGCTCATCCTCGACCACGTCGAAGTCGTAGTCGGCCGGGTCGAAGTCGGCCACGACCACGTGCGCGTTGGTCCCGCCGAAGCCGAAGCCGGAGATACCGGCGACGCGGCGGCCGGAGTAGCGCGGCCACTCGCGCAGGTCCTGGACGACCTCGATGCGTTCGGCGTCGAAGTCCACGTAGTGGTTCGGACCGGCGAAGTTGATGGACTCCGGGATCGTGTCGTGCTTGAGCGCCTCGAGCACCTTGATCAGCGCCACCACGCCGGCGGCGGATTCGGAGTGGCCGATGTTGGACTTCGCAGAGCCCAGCAGCAGCGGCGCGGCCGCCTCGCGCCCGCGGCCGAGCACCTCGCCCAGCGCGGCGGCCTCGATCGGGTCGCCGAGGATGGTGCCGGTGCCGTGCGCCTCCACCAGGTCCACCTCGTGCGGGTCCACGCCGGCGTCGGCGTAAGCGCGGCGCAGCACGTCCACCTGCGCCTCCGGGTTCGGGGCGGTCAGCCCGTTGGAGTGGCCGTCGGAGTTCGTCGCGGAGCCCTTGATCACAGCCAACACGTTGTCGCCGTCGCGCACGGCGTCCTCGACGCGCTTGAGCACCACAAAACCCGCGGCGTCGGCGCGGACGATGCCGTCGGCGTCGTCGGAAAACGCGTGGATGCGCCCGGTCGGCGAAATCACGCCGAGCTCCGAGAACGCAAGCGTCGCGAACGGGTTGGCCAGGATGTTCACGCCACCGGCCAGGGCGACGTCGGCCTCGCCGTCGCGAAGCGCTCGCACCGCGTGGTGCACCGACACGAGCGACGACGAACACGCCGTGTCCACATTCATCGAAGGGCCGCGGAAGTCGAACGCGTACGAGATGCGGTTCGGGATCACGGCGGAGGACGCGCCGGTCAGCGCGTACGGGTGCGCCTCGTTCGGGTCGGCGGCGATGAGCATGCCGTAGTCGTTGTTGGACGAGCCCACGAACACGCCCACAGGCTCCCCGCGCAGCTCACTGGGCGCCAGGCCGGCGTCCTCGAGCGCCTCCCACGCGATCTCGAGCATGATGCGCTGCTGCGGGTCCATGTTCTGCGCCTCGAGCGGGGAGATGCCGAAGAACTCGTGGTCGAAGGACGCGATGCCGTCCATGTAACCGCCGTCGGTGTTCTCCTCCGCCATCTTGGTGCGCACCACCGGGTCGCCCAGGTACTCGTCCCAGCGGAGCGGGGGAAGCGGGCCGGTGGCGGAGCGGCCGTCGATAAGCATCTGCCAGAATTCGTCGTTGTTCTTCGCGCCCGGGAAGCGCCCGGCGGAGCCCACGATCGCGATGTCGTGGGAGCTCGTTGCTTCTCGACGTTCAACCTTCGGCGCTTCCTGCCTCTGCGCGAGGAGCGCCTGTGCCAGCGCCGTGATGGTCGGATACTGGTAGGCGACGGTGGGGTCGACCCGGCGGCCGAGCAGCTTTTCCAGCTCGCCGGAGAGGATCACCGCATCGCGGGATGCGAGGCCGTAGGTTTCGAGCGGCGTGGTCGGGTCCACCGAGTCGACGCCGGTGGCGCCCTCGACCCAACTGGTGAGCCACTGGATCAGTTGATGCTCGTTCATAACAGTTCAGAGTATCGGCCCATCCGGGCTTTTCGTTACTCCGCTGCAGCGTGTTCGCGTTCGGTGAACTGCTTCGCATTGACACGGCGGGCGATCTTGCCTGCGGTGGAGCGGGCCACACCGCCCGGCGCGCGGAACTCAACGACCTCCGGCGAGATGCCGTGGTTGGTGGTGATGGCGGAACGGATGGCGTCCTCGGCGGCGGCGTCGCCTTCCTCGGTTGCGCCGTCGGCGCGCTCGGCGAGGATGATCAGGCGCTCCACGTCGTCGCCCGGCACGGCGAACGCGGCGACGGAGTCCTTGCGCACGTGGTCGGAGGCCTCCATCGCGGTGGCCTCGATGTCCTGCGGGTAGTGGTTGCGGCCCGCCACGACGACGAGGTCTTTCACGCGCCCGGTGAGGTAGAGGTGGTTGTCCAGCACGGTGCCCAAGTCGCCGGTGGCGCACCAGTTGTCCTTCGGCAGGCCGTCCTGGATGGTGGCTCCGATGGTGTTGCGGAAGGTCGCCTCGGTTTCCTCCGGGCGGTCCAGGTAGCCGGCGGCGACGTTGTTGCCGTTGACCCAAATCTCGCCGATCTCGCCTTCGGGCAGCTCGTTTTTGGTCTCGGTGTCCACGATGGCGAAGTGCATCCACTTCGCCGGCTGGCCGATGGACGCCATGGGCACGCCGCCTTCGGCGGGCACGGCCTTGCCGTCGGCGAGTGCTTCGCGGTCGAATTCAATGAACTTCGGGCGCTCCTCGGTGCGGTCCGTGGACACCAGCAGTGTGGCCTCCGCCAGGCCGTAGGAGGGGCGCAGCACCGTGCGGTCCAGGCCGGACTCGCCGAACGCGCCGACGAAGGCCTCCACGCCCGGCTTGGTCACGGACTCGGAGCCGATGAGGATGCAGTGCACGCCGGAGAAATCGTACTGGTCCGGGGTCTCCGGCGCCGCGTAGCGGGCGGCCAGATCCAGCGCGAAGTTGGGGATGCAGGAGTAAATGTGCACGTCGGCCGGGTCGTCGTCGCGCCGCGAAAGCATGTCCACCCAGCGCTTCGGGTTCTGCAGGAAGTCGCGCGGACTCATAATCTCCAGCACCTGGCCCAGCACGACGCCGACCACGGCGACGATGACGCCCATGTCGTGGTGCTGCGGCAGCCAGGTTGGGATGCGCATGGGCGCTTCGAAGCGCAGCGCCTCGTTGATCTGAAGTACGTCGGTGACCAGCGCTTCGTTGGTGATCATCACGCCGGCCGGGTTGCGGGTGGAGCCGGAGGTGTACTGCAAAAAGCAGATGGCGTCCGCGGTGTTCTCGCCCTCAACGGGGGCGACGGGCTGCCAGGAATCGGCGAGCGTGTCCGGCAGGGAGTCCGCGGCGAGGATGCGGGGGCGTTCCGCGGCCGGACGGTCGGCGAAGAAGGCGCGCACGGCCGGGGCGCCGGCGGAGTTGGTCACCACGAGCCGCGCGTTGGCGTCGTCGAGCACGGCGCGCAGGTGGGCCTCATGGCCGGGCTCGTTCGGGTCGTACAGCGGCACCGGAGCCAGGCCTGCGTACAGCGCGCCCATGAAGGCGAAGAGGTACTCGGCGGAGTTCGGGGCCATAATCGCCACGCGTTCCCCCGGCTCGCCCACCTGTGCCAGACGCGCAGCGACGGCCTTGATGCGGGTGTTGACCTGCGTGCGGGTGAACTCGCGCGCCTCGCCTTCCGAGTTGGAGGTGAAGCCCCAGTCACGGATGTTCACCGCGTCGCCGCCGCCGGTGGCCAGGTGGGCCTGGTAGATCGTCTCGCTTAGGCGCGGGAGGGTGAAGTGCTCTGGGAGCGCGATTTGGCCGTCATCGTCAAAAAATTGCGCGATGAGCTGCTGAAGATCCATACCCGTAACTCCTTTTCAGGACAAAATTATTTTGGCCTACAAACTTTCTACCACGTTCTGGACCCAACCTACAGTCCATTCCGGCGTGGTGGTCCCGGGGATGACGGCCGGATTGGTCGCGTACATGGCGTGATTGCCGTTCGCTGCGATCAGCGCGTGGGCGCGGTCGATGGCGTTGCCCACGCCCTTGGGCGCGTCGCAGACCGTGTCGTCCGGCGCGCAGATCTCAAAGGCGCGGTCCTCAACCAGGCCGAAGCCGCCAGGGCGCGGACCGGTCATGGTCGCGCCCGGGGTGACCCGGTCCACCAGCCCCTGCAGCGGCTGCATGACAATCTCCGCGCCCACGCCGCCGACCTCGGCGCCCGGGTTGACGCCCACGCCGTTTTCACGCCGGCCGTCCGCGATCATCACCGCGCCCAGCAGCCGCTCCGGGTCGATAGGCCCTGCAGAGTTGCCGATCTTCGACGCCACGTCGCCCACAATCACCGCCCCCTGGGAGAACCCGGCGATGATGAACTTCGTCGACGGGCACGTCTCCGCCACAAACCTCAGCTCGCCCGACAGTTTGGCGGTGCCCTCGGCGCGCGAGTCGTCGTACGTCATCTCGGCGCGCCCGTGCGCCGTCTGGATGTTCCTGAACTGCGCGGTGTACGGCAGCGTGAACACACGCACATGGTTGATGTCGTACATCTGCTGCAGCGGCTGGGTGATCGAGAGCATGAAGCTCGCCGGGTTGGCCGCGGGCGCGAACGGGTCGTCGTCTGCCGCGGACTCCCAGGTGCCGGGCACGGAGACGAACTCCACCGCGGGGCACCAGTCCGGCTCCACCGCCTGCGACTCCGAGGGTTCCTCAGGCGCCTCGGAGGTCGCCAACGGCCCGTCCGCGGACGGCAGCCCGGTCTCGCCGGAACGCCACTGGTAGATCCCCAGACCGATCAAGGACAGCACCACAATCACTGCGGCGACGACAAACACGTTGCGCGATGCGCGCATGAGCCCAGGCTCCCTTCTGTACTGCTAGGAGCAGAGGTTGGCGCGTGCGGTGTCGCTGATCAGCGCCGCCACGCCCGCCGCATCCATGTCGGTGCGGCGCTGCTCCACAAGCTGGCCTGCCACCGCGTCGCGGGTGATCAGGTCGTCCGCGCATACGGTAGCCCCGGTGGCTGTGAGCTGGTCTTCAATCCCGTCGACGTTGACTCCGCTTTCCCTTAGGGTGGCCAGGTAGGCCTCCTCCTGCGGGGAGAATGCGCTGGCCTGCTCGGGCACGTCGGTCACCTCGCGGGCCGGTTGGTCGTCGGCGCGTTTGCCTTGCGACGGCACAACTGCCGACGACGACGGCGCCACCGACGATGACGCAGTCTCCGTCTCGGATTCAGTTTCCGCCTCAGTGGTCTCGCTGGCCACCGTCGGGGTCTCCGTCACGTCGTCGGAGTCCACAGTGGCGCCTCCGCAGGCGGCCAGGGCGACGGCGGCAGCGGCCGTCGCAAAGCAGAATGCAACCTTGCGCACTACTTCTTCCTCACGTTGACGTTGCCGTTGACCTGCTCGATCGTGCCGCGCTGGAAGTCGATGGTCAGGCCGCCGGCCGGGATCTTCTCCATGTCCTTCACCGGCCAGCCCAGCTCGCCCTGCTCGTAGCCGCGCTTGCCCCACTCGTCGAAGATGTCGCCGGTGAGGATGGTGTGCGCGCCCGTCGCCGCGGACCAGTAGATGTTGCCGTGCTCGAACGGCTGGAAGAAGCCGCCCTTGACCGCAATCTCGTTGCCGGTCGGGTACCCCAGCTCGGAGGTCGCGGTACCGATCTCGCCGTACTTCTCCGCGATCGCGCCGTGGACGATGAAGTGCTTGCCGTCCGGGTTGCGGGTGAGGAAGCCGCCCTGGAACTTCTGCACGTAACCCTGGCCTACCTGGTTCGCCTCGGCCACCGGGTACTTCAGGTCGCCGCCCTCGTAGCCGTTCTCGCCCCACGCGGCGAACATGTCGCCCGGGATGGCGTACGCGCCGGTCTGCGGGGTCCAGTAGACGGAGCCGTGCTGGAAGTGCACGAAGCGGCCTACGCCGTCAGGCGCCGGCGTCTCACCCGTGGCCGGGAAGCCCAGCCAGCCCGCCGGGCCGCCGAGCGCGTTGTACTTGGCAAGGATCGCGCCGAACAGCGCGTGCGCGCCGGTGTCCGGGGACCAGAAAGCGGTGCCGCCGCGGAAGTCCTGCGCCTTGCCCTTGGTGTCCTTGCCCGCGTCGTACTCGTCGTTGACGCAGGACCCGATCGTGCCGGACTTGGTGGCCTCCGCGATCGCGCCGACCGGGGTGCACTTGGAGCCGCGGTCCGCCTCCGGCACCTCCAGCGCGTTGGCCATGTACGGCCAGGCCTGCGCCATCTCGAACTGCCAGTACTCCCAAGAGTGCACGCCTGACGGGCGGAAGCGCACGATCGGCTTCACCGGGGTGCGGGAGGCGTAGTCCACGAACGTCTGGGTGGACAGGCGCGACAGCACCTCCAGGCCGATGCCGGCCGGGTTCGCCTGGCCCTTGGCCACAGACTCCGGGTTGCCAAAGTCGTCGCGGCCCGAGCCTGCGGAGACGTAGACCGTCATGTCCTTCAGGTTCTCGATGCCCAGCTTCGGGTCGTGGTCGATCCAGTCCTGCGAGCCCAGCGGGCCCCACATCGCCTCGGCGTTGTAGCCGCCGGCGTCCATCTGCGCCGCCTTGATCGCGGTGGGCATGCCGGTGGTGGTGGTGTCGAGGTAGCCGGAGAAGGAGCCGACGAACTTGAACAGGTTCGGATTACGCTCAGCCAGGTTGACCGCGGCTGTGCCGCCCATGGACAGGCCCACCACGGCGCGGGAGCCGTTGGAGCGGAACTCGTTGTTCAGCACCGGGATGAGCTCCTTGGTCAGGAACGTCTCCCACTTGTAGTGCTTGCCGTTGTTCTCGCGCTGCCAGTCGGAATAGAAGGAGGACTCGCCGCCGACCGGCAGGATGACGTTGACGTTCTTGTCGGCGTAGAACTGCTCAATGTTCGTCTCGATGGTCCAGCCGTTTTCGTCGTCACGCGCGCGCAGGCCGTCGAGCGCCCACACCTCGGGGAACTTCGCGGTCGGGTTGGAGTGCCAGTCGCGCGCCAGCAGGATCTGCACCTGGATCGGGTGGTCCGGCATGGACGGGGAGTTGATGAACACCGCCACGCGACGGTTGGTGATCCACTCGATGCGGTCCACCTTCACGCCGTCCGGCAGGCCCGGGATTTGCGGGCTGGTCTCCACCTCGATCGGGGTGCGCTTCGGCGGGTCGTGCGGGCGCAGGCCGTCGGAGATGCCGCGGTTGGAGGACAGCTGCGAGGACAGGTCGCTCGGCAGGCTCGGCTGGGCGCCGGCGGCGGGCGCGGTGGCAACTGCGGGTGCCAACGAAAGCGCAAGAGCGGCGGGCAGCAGCGCGGCGGCGATCCGCGTTGGGGTGGTTCGGTTGTCTCGCATGAGTCTCCTACCTCGTCTGGCTACTGGTGTCACAAGAGTATCGACCAAAAGCTTAAGTTTCACTTGAAGGTTTAGTCGTGTGCGACACGCGATGCGTTACGACGAGCCCCTCCCCCGCCCCGGGCCCTGATCCACGCAGACGACGAAAACCGGCTACCTACATCCGGTTATGTGCTGGAAAAACAGCTGGTAACCGTTTGTAGGTAGCCGGTTTCGGCAGGATATGCCCGGCGGTCCGGGCCAGATAGCGCCCTACCAGGCGTTCATCACGTTCAGGATGCGCGGCTTGGTGGCCGCGAGCTGGCCGCCGAACTGGTCCCAGTTGTGCAGGCCGGTCGGGGTGAACACGGCGGTGTGCTGCACGCCGGTCGCAGTGGCTTTCGCAGACCACGCGCGGGTGGTAGCGTTCGCGATGTTTTCCAGCGCGATGCCGGCGGCTCGGTGCTGTGGCAGGTACTTCTGGTCTGCCGGGCCCGGCACGCCGGAACCGGCGGAGACGTACACGTCGCGGCCGCGGAGGTTGCCCATGTTCAAGAACGGGTCGTTTTCAAAGCGGCGCGGGTTCAGCGAGGACCCCCACATGGCGTTGACGTTGTACATGCCGCCGTCGAGAAGCGCGGCTCGCAGTGCGGTCTGGCCGCCCGGCACCGTGGTGGTGAGGTAGCCCGAAAAGGACAGCACCTGGCGGAACTGGTTCGGGTGCAGCGCGGCGAGGTTGATCGCCGCGGTGCCGCCCATGGACAGGCCGAGGATGGAGTTGTTCGTCGGCGACACGCCGAAGTGCTGCTGCAGGTAGGGCGGCAGCTCCTTGGTCAGGAAGGTGTCCCACTTGTAGGTCACCGGATGGTTGAAGTCGTAGGTCGCCGGGGCGTTCCAGTCGGTGTAGAAGGAGGACTGGCCGCCGACCGGCATCACCAGGGTGATGTTGTTGTCCTTGAACATCTGGGCGGCGTTGACGTCGTTGACCCAGGCGTTGGTGATCTCGGTGGCGCGCAGGCCGTCGAGCATGTACAGGCCAGCGTTGCCGGCGCGCTGCGCGGGCTGGATCTGGACGGGGATGTGGCGGTTCATCGCGGGAGACCACACCGTGCAGCGCTGCACCCAGAATCCGACGCGGTCCCACTCGCAGTGGCCGGTGGAGTCGGGCCGCAGCCAGTCACGGTGCGCCGCCGACGCCTGCGGGGCGCCGATCACCGCTGCCAGGCCGGTAACCAGGGCCATGAGCAGCGCGGTGAGCTTGCGGCGCACAGAATTTTTGGAGTTCATAGATCCCCTCAAAACGTGTTTTCAGGCAAAAGACACGTTCACGTTACCAATTCGAAACGTCACCCGCTATTCCCCGTCGTGCGCCTGCACCGGCCAGGCGATCTGCGCGCCGCCCATCCCGGGGTTGGCCCCGTGGCGGATCGCCCGGCGGGTCTCGGCGTCGATGTAGAGGCCGGGGTCGCTGGAAAGCTGCAGCGTGCGGCCGTCTCCAAGCGAATAGCGCACGTTTTTCCAGAACCGCTCCCAGCTCATCGGTTCGCGCGAGGTGGCCAAAAGTTCTGAAATTTCGGGGCTGCGGAGTGCGGCGCGCGCCTGCTTCGCGCGCATGGAGCTGATGAACGGCGGCAGCCCGTCCAAGTAGGTGTCGGTGTCGGCGGCCTGCCAGGCGGGGTCGAGGAACTTGTCGTGGCCGACGCGGCCTTTCGGGTCGCGCGGCATGCGCGCGGCGATGGGGGTTGCCAGGCCTACGGTGTCCAGAATGCGCACGTCCAAAGGCGCGTTCATGCTAGTCATGCCCAGGTTGATCAGGTATGCGGTCAGCGGCAGATTGCTCAGATCCGAGGCATCCTCTTCGCGGTCGCGGTAGTACCAGCTGTAGATTTCCGGGTCGGCGGAGACGTAGGCGAGGTTGAGCTGCGCGGCGTTTGCGTCGATGCCCTTGTCCAGCGCATCTTCCCAGTTCTGCATGAGCTTGGAGCCGAGGAAGTCTTCGGCGTAGCGCGGCGGGTCGGTCAGTTCGCGGCCGACGGCGAGCGTCCAGAATTCGCGCTCGTCCACGATGCCGAGTTCCTTTTCGCCGGTCTGGTACGCCTCCCAGTCGATGGGGTGGGCGCGCACGATGGTCACACCCGCCCACACGGCCACGGCGGTCGCCAAAGCAATGCTGACGCGCGTAATCGGCACGGCCATCGCGGGCAGCAGCAGCGCGAACAGCGGCAACAGCCACATGCGCCCGTGCATGAAGTCGCCGCCGACGCGCAGCACGTAGAGGATGTGGGCGAGCGCGCAGCCGGTGACAAGCAAAACAATTGCTAATCGACGTCCTCCGGTCCCCCGCATCATCCACCCCACCAACGCGGCGGCGGCCAGCACGGGCAGCCAGAGCCAGTAGTAGCCCACGAAGTCTGCGAAGTACTCGAACCCGCGCGCCCACTCGGCGCCGGAGGCGGACTTGGCCACGGCGGTGTGCGGTGTAAGTAGGCCGTAGTAGCCCATGCGGAAGATTTGGTAAGCGGCTGGCACGGGCAGCGCCGCGGCGAGGATGCCTGGGGTCTTGCGGGGGTTGCACGCGATGAGCAGGATGCCGGTCACGCCGCCGTAGAGCGCGAGCTCGGGGCGCACGAGCCAGGACATGCCGCACCAGAAGGCGAGGAAGTAGCCGACCTCGGGCGCGCGGCGGCGCAGCGGGGCGGCCCAGGCGACCAGCGCGGCCCACCACCCGGCGATCCACAGCAGCGACAGGCCCCACTCCAGCCCGGAGGTGGCGAAGTCGCGCGCCGGCGGCAGCGCCAGGTAGATCACGATGCCCAGGGGCACAACGGGGCCCACCTTGCCCCAGAACCGGCCCGCGGCGAAGGTGGCCAGCGCGGCCGCCGTCACGGTGCAGATCAGCGCGAGCCACATGGCCACGTCCTCGAGCCGGGCTCCGGTGAGCCAGCCAAACGCGGTAATCAGGTACTGCCACAGCGTGGAGGTGTTGGCTTCGACGCGCTCGCCGGCGTTGAACACGGGCCCGTTGCCGGCCAGCAGGTTGCGCACGGTGCGCAGGACGATCAGGCCGTCGTCGGACATCCAGCGGCGGGTCCATCCGCCCCAGAACGCGAAGATGCCCGCGACTACGGCTGCGGCGAGCGCGGAGAGGCGGGCGTTCTTAGTCATTGCGACGATGTTAGTGGGTCAATGCCTACCAGCCTAAGTTCGGCACAACGTAGACGGCCATCGCGATGCAGAACAGCCACGCCGCGGCGAGCAGCTGCAGCACGCGGTCCTCCAGGGCGATCTCGTCGGGCGCGCCGCCCTGGCCGCCGTCGACCACGGAGGCGTAGCGCAGGATCGCGATGACGAACGGCACCATGGACACCTGGTACCAGATGGCGGCGGTGCCCTCGACGGAGTTGGACAGCTGGAAGCCCCACAGCGCGTACGACATGACCACGGCGGTGGCGGACAGCGTCCACACGAACCGCAGGTAAGTCTCGGTGTAGCCCTGCAGCGAGCGGCGGATTTCCGCGCCGGTTTCTTTCACCAGCAGCAGCTCGGCGTAGCGTTTGCCGGATGCCATGAATAGGGAGCCGAACGCCGCCACCAGCAGGAACCACTGGGACAGGCTGATGCCCGCGGCCACGCCGCCGGCCATGGTGCGCAGCATGAAGCCGGAGGACACCAGGGCGATGTCGATCACCGGGATGTGCTTCCAGCCGAAGCAGTAGCCCAGCTGCAGCGCGATGTAGATGCCGATGACCCAGGCCAAAGACGTGCCGTCGGTAGCCAGAAGCGACAGTCCGAGTGCTAGCGCGATGAGCACCGCCGCCATGCCGTACGCCAGGTTGATCGGCAGCATGCCCGAGGCGATCGGGCGGAAGCGCTTGGTGGGGTGGCGGCGGTCGGATTCAACGTCGCGGGCGTCGTTGATCAGGTAGATCGAGGACGCGCCGAAGCAGAACACCACGAATGCCAGGAGGATGTCCACGGCGGTGCGGGAGTTGAAGGCGTCCGTGCCGGCGGCGAGGGGTGCGGCCAGCACGAGGACGTTTTTCACCCACTGCTTGGGCCGCAGGCCCTTGATCATCGCGTCCGGGAGGTTCTTCGGCGGCGTCTTCTTCATCACCTGGTCAACGCCGGAGGTGTGCGGTTCCGACTTGATCAGGGGCTCGTCCACGGGTTCACGGGTGTTTGCCACTAGATCCTCTTCTCAGCCTCGATTGCCACCTTCGCCGTCGCCGCGCCAAGGGCGGCACCGGCGAGGGTGTCGGTTGGGTAATGCACGCCGAGCACGTTACGCGACAGCATCATCACCGGCACGAGCAGCCACGGCCACTTCCTTCCAGTGATGTCCGCCAGGTGCGCGGCGGCAGCGCCGGTGTTCGCAGCATGCGAGGAGGGGAACGACAACTGCGAGGGCGTTTTCACGCCGATTTTCACGCGCGGGTCGTTCGGCCGCGGACGTCGCACGATGCGCTTGAGCACCACAGTCGCGGCGTGCGCGGCGAAGGTGCCAGCGCCGAGCGCGAGCCATTTGGAGCGATTTTGCTTATCGACGGCTCCGCCAACCCCCGCCACCGCCAGCCAACCAAGGTCGTGCTCGCCGAAGTAGCTCAAGCCGCGGGCGGCCCTCGCGGTTTCTGGGGTGTACAGCGCGTCCTGGATGGCGACGAGCAGGTCTACCTCTTTATTGCGCATCGAAGATCTTCCCCCAGTTCGCGTGGCTGGTCAGCTCGCCGCGCGCGTCGCGGTAATGCTTCTTCAACTCCGGCCAACGCTCCTTGATCTGGGCGCGCAGTTCCTTCTGCTCGCGCATCAGATCGTCGGCAAGCTTCTTGTCGCGCTTGCGGAAGGCCACGCCGGTGCCGCCGGCGGTGGACACGGTCGCCGAGTCCACCCGGGCAAGCGTGTACCAGCGCGCCTCCTCCGCGGTGAGGTTGAGCTGCGGCGCGTCCCAGTGCGCGCGGTCTTCGTCCTTGCGCAGGTGCATCAGCGCCTTGACGGCCCACGGGATCTTCTTCACCTTGGCCAGGCGCCCGCCGATCTTGTTGGTGGGCACGCCCGGCGCGCCGGTGGGCGCGGGCAGGTCGGTCGCGGACGGCAGCACCTGCGCGTCCGAGTACTCCTTGCGGATCCCCTGAATCCGCGGCAGCGAGGATTCAAGGATGTCGAAGAGCTGGTCCGGGCCGGCGAGGAAGTCGCGCATCGCCTCGTTCTGGATGGCGATGGTGGAGTACTCCATGCAGAAGTAGTGCTTCGCGGTTGATTTCTGCATGTTCTTCAGCATGGCCTCCGGGTTGTCCGGTCCGTAGATACTGGCCACGATGAGGCGGTTGCGCATGTGGAAATACGCCTGCCAGTCAATCGCGTCGTCCTTGTCCGCCCACGCCATGTGCCAGATGGCCACGCCGGGCCAGGTGACCGTCGGGAAGCCCGCTTCCTTGGCGCGCAGCGCGTACTCGTTGTCGTCCCACTTGATAAACAGCGGCAGCGGCAGCCCCATCTTCTCCGCCACAACGCGCGGGAAGAGGTTCATCCACCAGCCGTTGTAGTCCACGTCGATGCGGCGGTGCAGCGGGCGCGAGGTGGTCTTCTTCGGATCCAGGTCTTCTTCGTCCGTGCCCACATACCCCAGCGGGTACTTGGCAAAGTCGTGGTCGTAGACGGCGTGCTTGGCGGCGGAGAACATGAAAATGTTCGGGTCCACGGTCTCGCCGGTGGTGCGCAGCTGGCTCCGGTCCTGCAGGTTGAGCATCTGCCCGCCCACCAGGATCGGTTGTGCCGCGTAGCGCGCGGCCTGCACGGCGCGGACGATGGAGTCCGGCTCGATGGCGATGTCGTCGTCCATGTACAGGATGAACGGCGCGTCGGTGCGGTTCAGCGCCTCGTACATGATGCGGGAGTAGCCGCCGGAGCCGCCCAGGTTGCCCTGCTGGAAAATCTCCAGCTTGCCGTTCAGGTTTTTCTCGGCCTCGGCGAAGTCCGGCTCGTCCGCCGGGTGCTGGTTGCCCTGGTCCGGCATGAGCACGTTGCTGATGCAAGCTTCCACGTACGGGTCCTCCGCCAGCGCGTGCAGCGCGTTGACGGCGTCGCGGGGGCGGTTGAACGTGGGGATGCCCACGGCCACCTGTTTGGGCTGGGGCGGGACCACGGTGCCGTCGTCAAGCACCTGCTCTTTGGGCTCCTGCGGGGAGCACCACGCGGCGTCTGCGATGCGCGTGTCGTCCTCGGCGGTGACGTCGAACCACAGCCAGCCGCCGTCCTCGAAGTTGCTCAAGCGCAGCGGGATCTCGGTGCGCCCGGTGGCCTCGACGTTGGTGACGCTCACGCGCGTGCCGTCGTGCTTGGACCGGTAGACCGAGATGGTCGCACGGCCCTCGACCTCCATGGCCAGGACCACGGAATCCAGCTGCGACCAGCGGCGCCAGTAGCTCGCCGGGAAGGCGTTGAAGTACGTCTCGAAGCTGACCTCGTTGCCCGCGGGGACCTCGAAGCTCGTGCGGTCGGACCAGCGCAGACGCTGCTTGTTGTGCTCCTGCTCGATCAGGTACAGCATGCGCACGTCGTGCGGCTCGCCCTTCTTCGGCATGAGGACGCGCTGCAGCGTGTCCACGGCGAGGGTCTTGCTCGTCTCCACAGCTCTCACTTTCTGTTGTGGGCAGTTGGAGCCAAGCGTAATCGCTTCAAAGGTGATTCCTTGGTGTGGCTCGCGGGGTTTCACGGTGTTGAGGCACAGTGGAACCATGACTTTGCTCGCACACAAGGATTTCGGCCCGCGCGACGGGCACCCGGTCGTGTTTTCCGGCTCCATCGCCTCCACCACCGACATGTGGCTGCCGCAGCTCGACGCACTGTCGGACACCTTCCGCGTCATCGCACTCGACCACCCCGGCCACGGGGAAACACCCGACGCATCTTGCCTATCGACGATCCCCTCCCTCGCCTCCTCCGTCCTCGAGACGTTGGATTCGCTGGGCGTGGACGAGTTTTCCGTCGTCGGACTGTCGTTGGGCGGCGCGATCGCGCAGTGGCTCGCGGCGCACAGCGGCAGGGTGAACAAGGCGGTGTTCATGTGCACCGGCGCCAACCTCGGCGGCGCACCCGTGTGGGCGCCGCGCGTGGAGCAAACCCGCACCCACGGCGTGGCACCGCGCGTCGACGGCGCGGTGAAGCTGTGGGTGACCGACCAGTTCAGGCAGTCGCACCCCGCGACCGCCGACGCGCTGGCCCGCATGATCGCCTCCACCACCGGCGAGGGCTACGCCACCTGCGCAGAAGCGTTGGCAGGCTGGGACTTCGCCGATGAGCTCGCAGGAATCACCGCGCCGGTGCTCACCATCGCTGGGCCCGAGGACACCTCCACCCCACCAGAGGTCGTGCACGCCATCGCCGATAGGGTTTCCGGCCCCGCCGAGACACTCACGCTCACCGCGGGCGGGCACGTGCCGACCGTGGAAGTCCCCGACGAGGTCACGGCCGCGATCCGCGCGTTCCTTTCCCGGTAGGCTGCGGGCCATGCAGTTCCAGGGATACGACGCAGACGGCCTCCCCCACGACCCCGCAGATCAGCAGCGCTCCGGCTCGCCGGCACGCAACTACGCCATCGGCGCGGCCTGCATCGTGGTGGCCGTGCTGTCGTTCGCGTTCCTGTCCGGCTCGACCGCTGTGTTCATCGGCATCGCGGGTGCCGTTGCGGGCGCGGTGTTTATCCTCATGGGAATCCAGGGCAGTGGCGGCCAGCAGCCGGACCCGCTCGAGCAAGGCAACTACGGTGTGCAAGACCCCGTGCAGGACCCGGGCGCGGACTACGACTGGGACGGTAACTTCCGCCGCGAGTTCGGCGACGGCACTCCGGGCGGGCGCTAGGGGCCGAGTGCGCCTATGGGCACCACCACAACGCCGTCAGCACGGCGGTGCGCGGGCCCGCCGGAGGTGATGACCAATTTCACGGTGTCTTGCTCAAGTTGCTCGTCAAACCGTGCGAGCGTGTCCGCTGCCTGGTCCAGAACCTCCGGCGTGTAGCCGAGTTTGACCTCCACCAGAATGTCCACCCCTTCGAAATTGACTACCGCATCCACCTCTAACTTCGTATTCAGTCGCGCGTGATAGACCGTTTTCCCAGTTAGAGCGCGAAGCTCGTGCACTACGAGTGACTCGAAGAGCTGCCCGAAATAGCGCGGGTCCTGCATGAGATGGTGGGGGCCTCGTTCGAGGGCAGCCATTGCGAATGCTGGATCTGCAAGGTGACGTTTGGGGGATTTCCGCAACGTAGCTTTGGAACGCAAATGCGTCGCCCACGCAGGCTGGTCTACAGCGATGAAAATGCGCGTCAACGCATCGAGGTAGTCGCGCGCGGTTTCTCTGGTGACATCCGCGTCGCTGGCGATGGTTTGCATTTCGACTTCTGTCGCAACCGCGCGAGCTATGGACTGCACGATGCGACGGACCCGCTCCGAATCCCGCACCACCGTTCCCACTGTATGAATATCCACATCCGCGACGGTTTGCACATAGTCGCGGACGTTCTGCATCGCGTCTTCTAGCGAGAGATCAGCGTTGTAGGGAAGCCCTCCGCGACACATCCGCTCAGCGAGTCCAGAGAGGGTCAAGTCTGGGGTCGCAAATTTCGGATCCCCACCACTCGCGATGTCTCGAAGTGAGACAGATCCATCGGACTCTCCCGACTCGCACAGTGTCATTGTGGACATGGTGAGCCGGGCAAACCGGCCCGCGCCAGAGTGCCGGGTCGCGTCTACGCTTGGAGCAGTCGAACCAGTGAAGATGAACTGGCCTTTCGCCTTCCGCTTATCGATCTCGTGGCGGGCAAAATCCCACAGACGTGGCTGCAATTGCCACTCATCCACCAACCTCGGCGACGCCCCCTCCAAGAGCAGTCTCGGGTCTGTCGACATAGCAAGCGGAACCGCAGGGTCTGTTTCGACATTCAGCACACTGCCTGCGTGACGGCTCGCGGTTTCTGTTTTGCCGCAGCCCTTTGGTCCCTGAATGAGGACTCCCCCTTGGCGGCGGAGTGCCCTTTCGAGCTGCTCATCCGCAAGACGAGGAATGTAGAAATCAGACATACCGAAATCATAGCTATCTAGCTGCCCATTTTGCATTTCGAAATGGTTCTGCTTTGCGTTTTGAAAGCGGTTTACTTGGCATTTGGGAATTTCAGGGGCGGGCCGGAGGCTCGTCGATAGGCAAAAGCCCCTTACTTCTCCCACATCGAGCTCGGCGCGGTGAGGGCCTTGCGGTCGCGTGCGAGGATGAGGCGATCCAGGTCCGCGAGCACCGCATCCACATCCGCAGGGTTGTACTTTCGCTCGCGGCGCGCCTGCTGCAGCTCGCGGCTGGCAGCACGCAGCGCGACCTCCTGCAGCTGCGCAGCGCCCGCGCGAGCACGGTCGAAGGCAGCCTTGCGCTCCTCCGAGCCCTCGGGGTCCTGCAGGCGCTTCTCCGCGATCGAGTCGAGGCGCTCCTGCATCATCGCGTACGCCTCCGGCGCGTACTCCTCGCCGTGCTCGCGGACCGCCTTGCGCGCCGCGTCGAAGGCGCGCTGGTTCAGCTCCTCGAGGGCCTTGTCGCCGGCAGGGCCATTTTGCAGGTCAAGCTTATCGACGAGCCACGGCAGCAACAGCCCCGGCACCACCATCGTGCAGGTGAGCACAGTCAACGCGATGACAGAGAGTTCGTGGTGGTAGCCCGTCGCCGACGCCGGGATCGCCAGCACCAGCGCCAGCGTGACCAGCCCACGCATGCCCGCCCACGCCATGAGCAGAACCTCCTGCAGGCGTAGCGGAGAGACGTTGGTGTGGTGCTTTTTCTGGTTGATCTTGTACAGCACCCACATCCACACGAAACGAACCGCGAACGCTACGACGGACAGGACCACGCCGACCTGCACCGCCTGCCAAATGTGCGTGCCGGCGGTGTCCATGGCATCGCGCACGCTCATGCCGATCAGGCCGAACGCCACGCCGGTGAACAGCAGCTCCACCGTCTCCCAGAAGGAGTGGCCGGTGAGGCGGTCCTCGGCGGTCATGGTCGAGCGCGAGGACATCTCCACCGCGGCGATGACGATCGCGATGACGCCGGAGGCGTGAATGGCCTCGCAGCCTGCGTAGATGGCGAACGGGAGCACCCAGGTAAAGGCGGTGCGGATCACGGAATCGGGCACGGAGTTGGCGAAGATCGCGGCCAACCTGCCCACGACCAGGCCGATCAGCACCGCGGCGATGGCGGCGTAGAAGAACTGCAGCGCGCCCTTGCCGAAGTCGACCTCGCCGTGCGAGACCGCGGCCGCCATGGCGACGTTGAAGGTGACGATGGAGGCGGCGTCGTTGAACAGCCCCTCCGTCTGCAGCGTGCCGGTGATGCGCTTCGGGATGCCGGCCGGTCCCGCCACCGCGTCCACCGCCACCGGGTCCGGCGGGGCAATCGCGGCAGCGAGCACCATCGCCGCAGCCAAGCTCAGCCCCGGCAGCATCCACATCGCCGTGGCCGTCAACGCCGCAATGGTGAGGAAGACCAGGATGATCGACATGGTCAGCACCACGTTGAGCTGCGAACCGATCTGGCCCCAGCTCGTACGCCGGGCCAGCGACCACAGCAGCGGCGGCAGGAAGATCGGCAGGATCAGGTGCGGATCGATGGACACCGTGTCGATGCCCGGGATGAAAATCACCGGCGCGACCACCACGGTCAGAAGAGCCGGCCACGGCAGGCCGGTGCGCTCACCTACCGCGGCGACAAGGACGGTGGCCAACAGCAGGCCGATTAGTGCTATGAAAGTTCCCACGTTGGGCCAGTGTACGGGGCGCCGTAGGTGGCAGCAGGTGTCGCCGAAGCTGATCCTTCATCTCAACGTTCGTCGACTCGGTCCCGCGCATCACAATGAAGATTGCCACTAAGGTAAGGCATGCCTTAGTGTGATCACATGAGGTCGGGCAGACCTATCTAGAAACTCTTTGACCACCTACGAAAGGTGCAACCTTGGCACTCTTTACCTCTCGCGCACTGAAAGGGATCGCAGCCACTTTCGCCGCGGCACTCATGCTTGCCGGCTGCTCCGGCGGATCAAGTGATCCAACAGCCGCTCCCGAAAACCCCGATTCCAACGGTTCAGGGGAGCGAATTGTGACAATGGGCCTCGGCGACGTCGATACGGTGCTTGCCCTGGGTGAACAACCGGTCGGCTACGCCACCTGGCTCCGGGAAGGTTCGGGAGACCCTTCCGGGCTTGGACCGTGGGCCAAGGACAAGCTCACAGTCGACCCAAACCCGATCCGAGACACAACCACTGAGTTCAGTACCGACACTGCCGAAAAGGTGGCCTCGCTCAACCCGACAAAGATCATTGCAGTGAACAGCGGTCTCGAAGCCGACAAAGAAGCACTGCTCGAGCAGATTGCGCCAACCACCTTCCACTCGGATGAGAACCAAGATTGGCAGGTTCCTTGGGATGAACAAATCAAGGAAATCTCCCAGGCTTTGAACAAGGAAGCCGAAGGCGAAAAACTCATCGCCGACTCCGAGCAGGCTTTCCAAGATTTCCGCGAAGCGCACCCTGAGTTGCAAGGCAAAACAGCGATAATCGGCATGCCTTACGACGGCAAGTTCGGCGTATACACCTCGGGCGACGGCCGCGGCTCCTTCATCGAAAAACTGGGGTTCAAGATCCCGGAGAAGTTCAACGGTGATGGATCCAGCTTCTTCCTCGACTGGTCCCCAGAGAACTACGCCGACTTCAACGACGTGGACTACGTCTTCGTATTGGACTACTACGGCGCAATCGATGCTCTGAAGAACGACGCCACCTTCATGGACCTCGATGTGAATAAGCGTGGCGGGGTCTACTGGTTAGACACAGACACCGCCAACGCAATGAGCATGCCGAACCCCCTGTCTATCCCATACGCAATCGAGCAAATCAAGAAGCAGCTCTAGAACACCAGGCAGAAGTGGTGCTTACCGGGGGACAACCAGTGGACCCCCGTTTACCGGGTCTGTTGCCACGACAGCAGGCAGATGAAAAACACGGTCCAGTAAGGACTCGGTGAGCACCTCGGCGGGCGCACCGACCGCTTCCACCTCGCCACGCCGCATCACGGCGAGTTGATCTGAGTAGCGTGCAGCGAGGTTCAAGTCATGCAGCACCATAAGCACGGTCCGCCCCTCCTGATCAGCGAGTCGACGTACCAGCGACAAGACCTCGACAGAGTGAGACAAGTCGAGATAGGTCGTAGGCTCGTCCAAAAATACGAGCGGAGTCTCCTGCGCTAAGACCATCGCAATCCATGCACGCTGACGCTGACCACCAGAAAGCCGCTCGAGCGGACGGTTTGCAAACTCCGTGACATTGGTCAGTTCCATAACCGCATCGACCACACGGGAATCCTCAGCTGAATCCTGTCGCAACCAGGATTGATGCGGGTGGCGTCCGCGGCCAACCAAATCACGAACCGTCAACCCCTCGGGAGCGACCGGGGTCTGCGGCAATACTGCCAGCTGACGTGCAATCTCGCGGCGCTTCAGTTCCGCCATGTCCACGCCGTTCAGCGTTACCGTGCCGCAGTCGCGTGCAAGAAGCCCTGCTGATGCTCGCAACAGCGTTGACTTGCCGCAACCGTTTGGGCCGACGATTGTGGTGATACCGCCTTTGGGCACGTCGAGATCAATGCCGTCGAGGATGACGGAAGCGCCATAACTCACCGTGAGTTTTCGGACTTGAAGCATCATATGGACACCTTTCGTGTTGCACGCAACAGCGTGTAGAGCAGCACTGCACCACCGATTGCCGTCGTAGCTATCCCCACCGGCAGGTTCCCTGGCACCAGGGTTCGCACCGCCAAGTCAGCGACGGAGACGATCGCTGCGCCAGCGAGCATCGCGGTTCCTAATGGTGGCGTCGCTGTATGTGTGATCTTGCGACCGATCTGTGGCGCGACAAACGCTACGAAGGCTATCGGCCCAGACGCCGCAACGCTCATCGCTGCCAGCATTACAGCCATCAGCATGAGAATGAGCTGGGTACGCCGGGGCTCTACCCCGAGACCAGCAGCAGTGTCGTCACCGAGAGAGAGCGCCTCAAGCTTGAAGGCTGCCCACCGCAATAGCGGAATGACGACCGCCAGTGCAATAAGTACCGCGATTGCGTCGTGCCAACCAGAAGACCCCACCGAACCGGTTACCCACGCTTGCGCCTTGCCCACATCCCGATAGTCGGCACGAACAAGCAGGAACGAGTTATAAGCCATCGCCAGCGCATTAATGATGATTCCAGCGAAGACAAGCTGGAAAGACCCTAGCCCAGCACCACGGCTCAGCCACCAGATTGCCGCGGACACGGCGATTCCGCCGAGGAATGCACTGAGCGGCACGCCCAGTGCACGCAACGTCATCCCGGCGCTGCCACCAGCGAGCAACGCAGTCAAAGCGAAAGCGGATGCACCCGAGGTGACACCCAAGATGTCCGGGCTGGCCAATGGGTTCCTTGTAATGGTCTGGAAGATTGCCCCGGCAAAGCCCAGCGCAGCACCTACACCCAGCGCCGTGACCACTCGTGGCAGGCGCCACTCGAGAACAACGGTCCGGGCCAACTCCGTGGTTTGGCCCATGAAAGCGGAAACTACGTCTCGAACCGATAGCTCGAAATCTCCGACCATCACACCCCCAAAGGCCGCTGCTAAGGCCAGCACGGCAAGAGCACTATTCATCGCGAGAACCCGCATCAGAGTTTCGTCCCCTTCCGCAAGATATGCAGTGCGAATGGGGCTCCAACGAAGGCAAGCGTGATGCCCACCTGCAATTCTCCGGGGCGTGCGATGACGCGACCAAAAACGTCGGCAAGCAAGAGCAACGTCGCTCCAGCTAGTGCTGAGCACGGCATCACCCAGCGGTAATCCGGCCCCGTGAGGGTGCGCACAAGGTGTGGAACTACCAGGCCGACGAACCCGATTGGTCCGGCCCCAGCCACCGCTGCACCGGTGAGCAACGCAACCAGGACAATGCCCACGGTCCGCGCGATGGATACTCTGACGCCAAGCGCATTTGCTACGTCATCTCCCAGGTTTAGGAGGTTCAGCTGATTCGCCGAAACAAAGGCGCCCACGAGACCGAAGACAATCACGGGAGTGAGGACTGCGACCACCTGCATATCGCGTCCGGCAATAGCACCCGCTGTCCAAAACCGCATCTCATTAAGGCTTTGTGTATGCGTCAGCACGATGCCGCTCGTCAGCGCAGAACAGACCGCGCCCAACGCGGAACCTCCAAGTACCACCGTAATCGGAGTGGATCCTAGGCTTCTCATGCTGAGCACGAATACAAGAGCCACCGCAAGCATTGCCCCGAGGAATCCCACCCCGACAGTGCCCAATACCGTCATTGAGCCGTGAAAAGAAATGGCTGCTGCCACAGCAAGCGCAGCGCCAGGCCCGACGCCCAGCAAGTTTGTGTCCGCTAGCGGATTTCGGGTGTGCCCCTGCAGTAGTGCTCCCGCAGTGCCCAGCGCTGCTCCCACCAGCAAACCAAGCAGGGTGCGCGGAACACGGAGTTGCGCAATGATCTTCGCCTCATCGCTGGATGCCTCAAGTTGTTCAGCCGTGTCCGAGAACGCCAGCACGATTCCATCACGAACCGCGCTCACCGCTGTTTCAAACCCCATTTCGCGCGCCCCGATCAACAGCGACCCCAGCGCCGCACACACAGTGGAAACCACCAGGAAGGCGACAAGCCCAACACGTTTACTCACGCTGCAACTCCGTTACCTCCAGTACCCCATGAACGACACGTGGTGGCGAGGCACGCCCGCCTCACCCACCAGGAGCCACCGCATCACCGTCACAGCTGTATTCTTCCCGGCGATCCAGTAATAGGTATGCCCTGCAGTATCCGAAGTGGGAGCTATAGATTCACCACTGCTGGAATACGTGGGTGTCTCCCAGACTTCATCGAGCGGGATCTCATCCACAAGACCAGGTTTTCCTGCCCCCAGCGAAGCGCAGGCACAACGGGATTCAACCTCCTTTTTCAGCTGCGCACGAAGCAAGCCTCCGTAGTCGAAGTCCCCCTGTGCGCGAAAGTGCCAGCGGACATCAACCTGTGGAGGGGAGTCGATGAGCAGGTGATTGCCAGCAGGTACCTCAATATCGACAGAACCGGCGAGCCCCTCTGGCCAATCCGCCAAGATTCGAGCCATTGCAGGTAGCGCAGTTTCGTCGCCGTAGAGGCGCGCGACTGCAGCAGACCCCGGGTCAAATTCGATACCAACACCGGAATCGTCGTCGCGGGTTGGCCCAATAATCAGCAGCTGCTGTCCAGGTTGTGCGTCCTGCGCCCACGCCGAGGCGGGACCGGGACTATCGCTGTGCAAAACAAAATCCACATCCACTTCGTCAGGCCCATCAGCACTTCGCCGGAACTCCCGAATGGAATAGGTACGCAGGTGGCCGCGCATGTGCTCCGGCATTGCACGCCACGTTTCCCACCACCCCTCTTCCGGAAGCTCGAACAGACCACTGGCAGGCGGGATCAGCAGCTTGATACGCAAATCCCTAATGGGAACGGCGGGCCCCATGGAGTCGACCCCGGTGAACGTCACCCGCTGGAAACTCGGTGCAATGCGTTCACTGCGGGCGACGGTTGCAAGGAAAGGCCTAAAACTCACCCCGCAAACTATATAGGCTTGCCTAACCTAAGGGAAGATCCGACTGCATCCCAGGAAACGTAATTACTTCCCACAAGCCGGTCGGCGCTTTGCTTTAGCCGAGAGGGGAACCGAGGGCTCGCCGAACTCCCAGTGGCTACACCGCGTCGAAGAATTCCACCGTGGTGCCGTCGAGCACCTTCGAGGGCACCCCGATCTTGCCGGCGTCCCGGACGGCGGCGTAACCGGACAGCCGGTCACGGTAGTGCAGGAAGCGTTTGAGGCTGCCGAGCTCGGTGACGTCGAGAAGCTCAGCGTCGCCAAAGCTGTGCGGGTTGTCGTTGTATTCGGCGATGACGCCCGCGCAGTCCGGGCAGTCGGGGTGAACGAAAATCTCTTGCATTGCCATGCCGCCCCCCTAGTGCCCGCGGGGCTGGCTCAAAGGCTCGCCGTTTTCAAAGAACGGGCGCAGCTGGTTGTCGAACAGGGTCAGCGCTGCGGCGATGGCCATGTGCATGTCCAGGTACTGGTAGGTGCCCAGGCGGCCGCCGAACAGGACGTTGTTCTGCTCGGCTTCGGTGGCAGCGAGGCGTCGATAGGCTTCGAGCTTGGAGCGGTCCTCGGGGGTGTTGATCGGGTAGTACACCTCGTCGTCGCCCTCGGCGAAGCGGGAGTATTCCTTGACAATCACCGTCTTGTCGGTGGGGTACTCGGAGCGCTCCGGGTGGAAGTGGCGGAACTCGTGGATGCGGGTGTACGGCACGTCGGCGTCGTTGTAGTTCATCACCGGGGTGCCCTGGAAGTCGCCGATCTCGAGCACTTCCTGCTCGAAATCGAGGGTGCGCCAGCCCAGGCGGCCCTCGGCGTAGTCGAAGTACTGGTCCAGCGGCCCGGTGTAGACCACCGGCGCGTCCGGGGATTCCGCACGGATCTCGTCAGCGACGGCGAACCAATCGGTGTCCGTGCGGACGTCGATAAGCTCATGCTCCGCCATCTTCTCCAGCCAGGCGGCGTAGCCGTCCACTGGCAGGCCCTCGTAGGTGTCGTTGAAGTAGCGGTTGTTGAAGGTGTAGCGCACCGGCAGGCGGGAGATGATCTCCGGAGGCAGGTCGGTGGGGTCGGTCTGCCACTGCTTGGCGGTGTAGTGCTTCACAAACGCCTCGTAGAGCGGCTTGCCAATCAGCGCGATGCCGCGCTCTTCCAGGTTCGTCGCGGCCGCGGGGTCGAGGCCTTCGCGCTGCTCCTCGATGAGCTTCTTCGCCTCTTCCGGCGAGTAGTAGCGGCCGAAGAACTGGTTGATCAGGCCGAGCCCCATCGGGAACTGGTAGGCGGTGCCGTCGTGCATCGCGAAGACGCGGTGCTGGTAGTCCGTGAAATCGGTGAAGCGGTTGACGTATTCCCACACCCGCTCGTTGGAGGTGTGGAACAGGTGCGCACCGTACTTGTGCACCTCGATGCCGGTCTCCGGCTCGTTTTCGCTGTACGCGTTGCCGCCGATGTGGCTGCGCTTTTCCACCACCAGCACGCGTTTGCCCAGCTCGCTCGCCGCCTGCTCGGCCACGGTGAGGCCGAAGAAACCCGATCCAACAACAATGAGGTCGTATGCCATGCGGCCTATTTTCGCACAGTTGCCTATCGACGGAGCTCCGCCGCGACACGCCACAGAAGTCTCAAGTCTTTCTTGAGACTTGAACTTGCACTACACTTCGTTTCTGTCACATTTGCCACTACTTTCACAGTGAACACATAGAACCTCAGGAGTATTACTGTGCAGCAACGTCGCAGCATTCAGGGCGGCGCGGCCCGACCCGCCCGGGCCGCGATCATGCCCGTGATCGTGTCCGTCCTCCTCGTCACAGCACTCGTTGCCGCCAACGCATTCAGCGGCAACCGCATCCTGCAGGTGCAGTCCCTCGGCGCAGGTGCCCCGGAGGTCTACACCACCACCTCGTCGTTCGCGGCCGGCGACAACATCACCGTCGACGACGCCGCCATCCGCACCCAGGGCGGCGAAGAAGAGCAGGTGCGCCGCGTGGTCAAGGAATTTTCCAACGACCGCGAGTTCTCCATCGTGGGCCTGACCTGGACCGGCGAGCGCGACATCGCCGCGTACGTGCGCTCCCAGAAGGCCGACGGCGCCTGGTCCGAGTGGTTCGAGATGGACCCGGTAGACCCGCAGGCGGGCTCCGACAAGTTCGGCACCGAGCCGATCTACGTCGGCCGCACCACACGCATCCAGGTCTCCACCGGCAACGTGGACCTGCTTGAAGGCGGCCGGGCCGTCTCCGACGCCCCCACCACCGCCAACGACATCGAAGCCGTGTTCCTGGACGGCGGCACCGGCACCGCGCAAGGCGGCATCCAGCCGGTTGCCGACTCCTACACCCGCGGCATGCCCGAGGTGATCTCCCGCGCGCAGTGGGGCGCCGGCCGCAGCAGCGCCCCCTACTACAGCGAGCCCACCACCGCCGCCACCGTGCACCACACTGCCGGCTCCAACAACTACTCCGAAGCCGAGGCACCGGGAATCGTGCGCGGCATCTGGAACTACCACGCCAACAACCTGGGTTGGGGCGACATCGGCTACCACGCGCTCGTGGACAAGTACGGCAACATCTACGAAGGCCGCGCCGGCGGCATGGACCGCGGCCCGCAAGGCGCCCACGTCGGCTCCTTCAACCAGAACACCTGGGGCGTGTCCATGCTGGGCGACTACCAGCAGGCCGAGCCCACCCCGGCCGCGCTGCGCGCCATGGGCGAGATCATCGGCTGGAAGGCCGCCGTCGCGGGCTTCGACCCAACCGGCTCCAGCTACCACTACGCCGAGGGCAACTTCCGCGGCTCGAAGTATGCAGCCGGCCAGGGCGCGATGTTTAACAACATCAACGCCCACCGCGACTTCCACTACAACACCTGCCCGGGCGACAACCTGTACTCCAAGCTGCCCGTGATCCGCGCTACCGCGGCCACGAAATACCGCTCCCTGGGCGGCGGCCGCTCCGGCATCGGCTCCGTCTTGGACCGCTTGGGCAGCAACGACAACACGTCCACCACCACGACCCCTGCTGCAACGGCGACCGACGCCGCCACCGCGACGGCTACCGCCCCGGCGCCAACACCGAAGCACGAGGGCAGCCCAAGCAACGGCACCCCCGACGGCACCCTGGCCGCGTTGTCCTCCGGCGACCCGAACACCATCGCCACCGTCGCCGGCACCGCCATCGGCCTGGTGCTGCTGTTCCTGGCCGCTCAGGACCAGCTGCCCACCGTCTCCAACGACGGCGACACCCAGGTCTTCGAGGGCTTGACGCTGGCGCAGGCAGCCAACCTGGCAAAGCAGATCAGCCCGGCCGTCGCGCCCACCCTCAACGCGTTCGGCTCCAGTGAGGCAGCCCAGGTCTGGACCACGCTCGAGCCCACCCTGGGCAAGCTCGTCGCCGGCGTCGGCGGCCCGACCGGCCCGGCCGTGGCGCTGTACTCCAACGGCATCGGCGCCCGCAACAACGAAGGCGAGATCATCGCACTGGTGGGCAAGATCGCGGAGGCCTGGCTACAGCAGGGCTTGGACGCCGGCCCGCTGGGCATGCCGGTGACGCAGCAGTTCAACCCCACCGCCGACACCGTGCGCGTGGACTTCGAAGGCGGCTTCATCACCTACAACCCGTCCACCAACGCGGTGGACATCAACGCAAACTAGGCCAGATTTAGGCAGCGCGACACCGCGTCCTCCCACGCGGCGACAAGCCGGTCCCTTTCGGGGCCGGCCATTTCGCTTTCCCAGGTGGTTGCGGGGCCGAGCGTGAGCGGTTCGTCGATAAGCGAAATGCCCATGCCCGCCGCCGACGCCGCGCCCATCACCGTGGTCTCCGTGTTCGCGGGGCGCTCAATGGTCAAGCCCAGGATGTCGGCCTGCATCTGCATGAGCAGGTCGTTCGTGGTCATCCCACCGTCGACCTTCAGCGCCTTCGGCTCCCCGCCCATCGCGCACACCACCTCGCGCGCCTGCAAACAGGTCGCCTCGAGCGCGGCCCGGGCAATATGCCGCCTATCGACGAACCGTGTCAACCCCACGATCACCCCACGCGCATCAGCGCGCCACCTCGGCGCGAACAGACCCGAAAACGCCGGGACGATCACCACTCCCCCGCTGTCCTCGACCTGGCTGGCCAGCGTTTCCGACTCCGCGGCGGTGCTCAGGATTCCCAGCTGGTCGCGCAGCCACTGAATCAGCGAGCCACCCACCGCCACCGAGCCCTCCTGCGCGTACACCGGCGGCTGGCCCTGGATCTGGTACGCCACGGTGGTGAGCAGGCCGCGGTCGCTAAACTTCGGCGTGCCACCCGTGTTGAGCAGCATAAATAGCCCCGTGCCGTAGGTCATCTTCGCGTCGTTTTCGCGGATGCCGCCCTGGCCGAACAGCGCGGCCTGCTGGTCGCCGAGCACGCCGGTAATCGGCACCCCCGCCAGCGGGCCACGGGGGCGGATCTTGCCGAAGTTGCCCACCGACGGGCGGATCTCCGGGAGGATTTGCGGCGGGATGCGGAGCTCGTCGCAAAGCTGCATGTCCCACTGCAGCGTCTCCAAATCCATGAGCAAGGTGCGCGACGCGTTGGTCACGTCCGTCAAGTGCAGCGCGCGGTCCAAGTCCTTCGCGCCGCCGGTGAGGTTCCAGATCAGCCACGTGTCGATCGTGCCCGCGAGCAGCTCGCCGTTTTCCGCGCGCTGCCTTGCGTTTGGCACGTTGTCCAGGATCCACGCCCACTTCGGCGCCGCCGGGTAGGAGTTGTGAAGCAGCCCCGTCTTGCGCAGATACTTCGCGGCGTCGCCGTCGTGGTTCGTGCGGGTGTCCTGCCAGACAATGGCGTTATAAATCGGCTTGCCGGTGGCCTTTTCCCAGATCACCGCCGTTTCCCGCTGGTTGGTCAGGCCGAGCGCGTCGATGTCCTGCTCGCTGATGTCCTCGTCCGCGAGCGCCTCACTCAACGCCCGGCGCGTGTTGCGCCAGATCTCCATCGGGTCGTGCTCCACCCAGCCCTTTTGCGGCATGTGCTGGGCGTGCTCGAACTGCGACTGGGCAACAACCTTGCCGTCTGTGCGTGTGATGCACACGCGCGTCGACGTCGTGCCCTGGTCAATCGCCGCAATCAAAGCCATGCGCGCGATCTTACGGGTGGGGGTGGGGTTCCTTGTCCGACGGCCGGGTGCTTGCGAGTTCGCGGACAGGGACGAGGCTGCAGATCTGCTAGTTGTTGCGGATCTGCTAGTTGCCCCCGCAGCACCCCGGCCTCGAACTAGCAGATCCCGCTCTTACCGACGACGACATTCAATACCACCTGGGCAAACACAAACTTGGACACTTGATCTGCTAGTTGCATTTTCGGGCCAACTAGCAGATCAGCACTACTAGCAGATTCGCACCACCACCAGCGGGGACGCCAACGCCGACGCGTCCAAAGTCACCAGACTCCGTGTCCAAAAAGTGTGTAGACACCACTGTCCACTGAAATCAACAGGCATCCTCTTCACCCGCCCGACCGCGAGGGGCATAGTGAGCGCATGGGGGATCTACAGCAGAAACGCGACGCAGAAATCCAGCTGATCAAGGACATCGCCTCGCGGTGCAAGACAGCAGTCATCACCGGCCCGGCAGCAGCTCGCTGGCTGGGCCTTTCCACAAAGACCTGGGTAACAAAAGTGGATCTCGCCTTGCCCGGCAACTCCCGTACGTGGGGCGACAAGGATCCGCGCAAGGTGTATCACGGCGGCCTCCTCCGCGACGCGGAGTTCGTCGAGCACAACGGCATCCGCACCGCGACAGCGATCCGTGCCATGTTTGACTCGTTCCGCTACTACGGCACGCTCGAGGCGCTGGTGCAGATCGAGTCCGCGCGGTTCAAGCACGAGCATCTCACCACGGACTACCTGCTGGAAAAGACCGAGATTCTCACTCGCGCCCGCGGCATGAAGGCCTTCCGCGAGCTCATCTGCCACTCCGCCGACACGTCCGCGAGTGCGTTGGAGACCATCGTGCGCGATGCGATTCTGCGCGCGATCGCCGACGGCCGCCTCACGGGCGTGGAGGCCATCGAGTTCCAGGTCGGCTTCAGCATCACCGAGGCGGATGGATGGCCCACGGTCGCGTGGGCGGACGTGCTCATCAACGGCTTCCTCGTGCTCGAGGCGGACGGGCTGGAGAAGAACAGCGGGGTGTTCGGGGATGCAGCAGAAGCTTTACGACGTGAACGCCACCGCGAAACCCAACTCCAGAATCAAGGCGCCGTGGTGCGCAGGGTGGGGTGGGATAACGCGCGCACCGACGGGTTCATCGCGCAGATCCAGACCGCCATTGACCAGCGCCCGGGGGTGCACCAGCTGCCCAACCGGATTGCCACGCCGTACCGCACCTGGCTCGCGGGCTTGGAGCAGCAGGCGAGCTAGAACCAGCGCTCGAGCACGCGCGCGACACCGTATTCGTTGTTGGTGGCGGTGACGTGGTCGGCGGCGTCGTGAAGCATGGGCGCCGCGTTGCCCATCGCCACGCCAACACCGGCCCAGCGCAGAAGCTCCAGGTCGTTGGGCATGTCGCCGAACGCAACGGCGTCGGCGGCGGTGACGCCGTAGCGCTCGGCCAGGTAGCGCGCGCCGGCGGCCTTGTCCACGCCGGGGCAGGACACCTCGATCAGGCCTTCGTCCATGGAGTAGGTCACGTGCGCGAGCTCCGGGTCAATCTCGGGGACGATGAGCTCGTACATCTGCGCCGAGGACATGGACGAGCAGCGCACCAGCAGCTTCGCGGCGGGTTGGCTGATCAACGTCTGGGTGTCGGTGACGCCGAATTGGCTGTCCCAGGCGTCCCGGTTGTACTCGGGGGTGATGATGAAGCACTCCTCTTCCGGGTCGAGCGCGGACGAGCCGACGCGCTCCACGCCGTAGCCGTGCGGCACATCGGCGAGGACGCGCTCCGCCGCCTCGACGACCTCGGCCATCGCGGACGGGGAGAGCTCGAAGGCGTGCAGCACTCGGTCTGTGGCGGGGTTGTAGACCACGGCCCCGTTGGCGCACACGCACAGCGGCGCGAGCGGGAGCTGCTCCAGCACTGGGATGAGCCAGCGGTGCGGGCGGCCCGTGGCCAGGCCGAAGTGGGCGCCGGATTCGACGGCGCGCACGATCACGGAGCGCAGCCGGTCGGTGACGCGGCCGGCGGAGGTGATGAAGGTGCCGTCGATGTCGGAGATGATCAGGCGCGGGGCGTCACCGGAGGCGTCGACAGGCATGAAGCATCAAACCTTCTTGCGCTGCTTCTTCGCCTCACGCTCGGCACGTTCCCGAGCGTAGAGCTCCTCGGCCTCCTCCGGCGTGGGCGCGGTGCCGCCGAGGGCGACCGGCATCCATGCCTCGCCCGCGCCGTCGGAGTAGAGGGAGGCGTATTCGGACCGTGAGGCGTCGAGAAGCAATTGCATCTGTCGCTTCAGCTCGGCGGTGTCCGCCTCGGCATCGCCGGTGAGGTGGACGGGCTCGCCGTAACGCACGATGACGGGCACGTTGCGGAAGTGTTTCGGCAGGTCCTTGGTCCAGATGCGCTGCGAGCCCCACATCACGCACGGCACGAGCGGCACCCCGGCCTGGTGGGCGATGCGGGCAGCGCCGGTTTTGAAGTTTGCCAGCTCAAACGACCGCGAGATGGTGGCCTCGGGGAAGATGCCCACGAGGTTGCCTTCGCGCAGCATCTCCACAGCCGGCGCGATGGAGGCGCCGCCGCGGGCGCGGTCCACCGGCACGTGCTTCATCAACTTGAGCAGCCAACCCAAAACGGGCACCTCGAAGACGGATTTTTTGGCCATGAACCGCACCAGCCGCTCGCCGTGCAGATACGGGCCAGTGCCGAGCAGGATGAAGTCGGCGTAGCCGGTGTGGTTGCCGGCGAGCATCGCGCCGCTTTCCGCAGGGATGTTTTCGGCGCCGATGACCGTGACGTCGATGTTCGTCGCGCGCATGACGCGGCGGGCGAACCGGACGAGGCCCTGGTAGAACTTCTCCACGGCCTCGTCGCGGTTGGCGGAGATGCCTTCGTAGAGCCGCGGGACGGTGAAGCCGCGGTATCGGCGCGTATCCATTACGGCGTGAGCACTTCCTTGCCCACCCACGGGCGCAGCGCCTCGGGCACGCGCACGGAGCCGTCGGCCTGCTGGTTGTTTTCCAGGATGGCCACCAGCCAGCGGGTGGTGGCCAGGGTGCCGTTGAGGGTGGCGGCGGTCTGGGTTTTGCCGTCGGCGTCGCGGTAGCGGGTGTGCAGGCGGCGGGCCTGGAAGGTGGTGCAGTTGGAGGTGGAGGTCAGCTCGCGGTACGTGCCTTGCGACGGCACCCACGCCTCCGTGTCGAACTTGCGGGCAGCGGAAGAGCCGAGGTCGCCGGCCGCGACGTCGATGATGCGGTAGGGCACCTCCACGGCGCCGAGCATCTCGCGCTCCAGACCGAGCAGCTTCTGGTGCATCTCCTCGGCGTCCTCGGGCTTGCAGTAGGCGAACATCTCCAGTTTGTCGAACTGGTGGACGCGCAGGATGCCCTTGGTGTCCTTGCCGTAGGAGCCGGCCTCGCGGCGGAAGCAGGAGGACCAGCCGGCGTAGAGCAGCGGGCCGTCGGACAGGTCGATGATCTCGTCCTGGTGCAGGCCGGCTAGCGCCACCTCGGAGGTGCCCACCAGGTACATGTCGTCACGCTCGAGGTAGTAGATCTCCTCGTCGTGCTCGTCCAGGAAGCCGGTGCCCTGCATGACCTCCGGGCGCACCAGCACCGGCGGAACCATGAGCTTGAACCCGGCCTCGCGCGCCTTCTGGGCGGCGAGCATGAGCATGCCCAGCTGCAGCCAGGCGCCGTCGCCCGCCAGGTAGTAGAAGCGCGCGCCGCCGACCTTGGTGCCACGCTTCATGTCGATGATGCCGAGCGCCTCGCCGAGATCCAGGTGGTCTTTGACCTCGAAGTCGAACTCGGGCACTTCGCCGACGTGCTCGAGTACGACGAAGTCCTCCTCGCCGCCGGCCGGCGCACCCTCGATGATGTTGGCGATGGAGTACTGCAGCTTCTCCAGCTTCTCCTGCGCGGCGGCCTCCTCCGCCTCGGCCTCTTTCACGCGGGCCTTGAGCTCGTTGGAGCCTTCCAGCAGCGCCGGGCGGTCCTCGGGGGCGGCCTGGCCGATCTTCTTGCCAAACGCCTTCTGCTCGGAGCGCAGCTCGTCCGCCTTTTGGATGGCGGAGCGGCGGGCCTCGTCGGCGGCCAGCAGCTCGTCCACAAGCGCAGGGTCTTCGCCGCGGGCCCTTTGGGACTCGCGGACGGCCTCGGGGTTTTCGCGCACACGCTTCAGATCAATCACGCTTGTTCACCTTACATTGTCTGCCGACCCTGCAACCGACCCTGAAACCGACACTGCAACGGCACAACGGCGTCCGGTCATAACCAGTGCGCTATGGTGGGCGTATGACCCTCCCGATCGCAGACGGCCCTGTGCCCAAGCACGAGCAGCTCCGCTCGCTTCTGGAGTCCCGCATTGCAGCGGAGTTCTCCCCCGGCGACCCGCTGCCGGGTGAACGCGCGCTGGAGGAGGAGTACGGGGTCTCCCGCATCACGGTGCGCCGCGCGATCGGGGACTTGGTGGCGGCGGGCCGGTTGCGCCGCGTGCGCGGCACGGGCACGTTCGTCGCCCCGGCGCCGTTGGTGTCGCGCCTGCACCTGGCAAGTTTCTCGGATGAGATGCGGGCGCAGCGCGTGGAGGCTTCGTCACGCATCTTGCTGTGCGAGCGCACCACCCCGCCGGAGGAGGTCGCGCAGTTTTTCGGCACCGCCCCCACCGACACGCACATCCGTTTGCGCAGGCTGAGGCTTGGCGACGGCGAACCGTACGCCGTGGACGACGCCTGGTACAACGCCACCCTGGTGCCGGACCTTCTGGAAAACGACGTCTACCACTCCGTCTACACCCTGCTGGACAAGCATTACGGCCTGGGCGTCACGGAGGCGGAGCAGACCGTCACCGCGGTCACCGCCGGTCCGGACAATGCCCCGCTGCTAGACGTCGAACCGGACACAGCCCTGCTGCACATCGTGCGTTTCGCCCGGTCAGGAACGCACAACGTGGAGTTTTGCTCCTCGGTGTACCGCACGGATCGCTACCGGCTGACTACTCGGGTAGCGCGAGAAGTGGAATAATGGGCCGCCATGGCTTCGAAACAGAGCGCGCTGCGTTCCTTCCTCATCGCCGCACTGGCGGGTGCCGTCGGCGCGGGCACGTACACGCTCGCCGCCGACCCCTCGGAGACTGACACTGGGGACCAGGCGACCTCCACCACCGCCAGCTCCACCGTCTCGCCCGACCAGGCGGCGACGTTCACCACCGCCGACGCCGGGGCCTGCCTGACCTGGCAGGTGGCCGAAGACGGCACGATCACCGGCTTCGAGCAGGCGGACTGCGAGGGCGAGCACCGCTTCGAGGTGTCCCTGCGCCAGAACCTGGCCACCTACCCCACCTCCGAGTTCGGCCCGGAGGCGCCGATGCCGAACCCGACGCGCCAGGCCCAGCTGCGCGAGGAGCTGTGCGGCGCCGGCACGCTGCGTTATCTGGAAGGCAAGTACGACCCGAACGGCCGCTACTCCATCGCACCGATCCTGCCGCCGGCGGACGCGTGGGCCAGCGGGGACCGCACGATGCTGTGCGGGCTGCAGGAGACCGACCGCGCCGGCGCGCCGATCCTGACGTCTGGGCGTGTGGTGGACCAGGACCAGGCCCGCGTGTTCGAGCCCGGCCAGTGCGTGTCCATCGACGCGTCCAACACGCTCACCGCGGTCAAGTGCGCGGACCCGCACCAGCTGGAGATCACCAGCACGGTCTCGCTCGATGAGGTTTTCCCGGACCACACCCCGGCCGTTGAGGAGCAGGACAAGCACCTCCAGGACGTGTGCACCCAGGCCGCGCAGGAGTACCTCGGCAGCGAGGAGAACCTCTACCAGATCGCGCTGCGACCGTTCTGGACCACGCAGTCCCCCGCCGCCTGGGAGGGCGGCTCCCGCAGCGTCAACTGCGCGTTGATGTTCTCACGCCCGGAGGGTGGCTTTGCCAACCTCACCGGGTCTGCGACGCAGGGCCGTGGGCAGTTGCTTATCGACGACGCTCCGCCCCCCGAACGCCCCCAGCGCCGCCCCTTGAGGGACCAGCAGACCCCTGTCTCTTATACACATCTGACGCTGCCGACGAAGAGGATAG